>Ga0326512_10002582_pt1 | contig 13407 bp, 19 predicted proteins | sample 1_2617_0518_D_FD_203652 | JGI IMG/M metagenome (GOLD analysis project Ga0326512, IMG submission 203652) | Bovine rumen microbial communities from UC Davis, California, United States - 1_2617_0518 | ecosystem: Host-associated > Mammals > Digestive system > Stomach > Rumen | place: USA... | reverse complement strand
CACGGTACGACTCCACCTCCTTAGTGCTGTTATTTCGCTTTTCAGCATGGACAATCTTTCCTTTCGGTCTGATATTTGCCTCTTCGTGAGGGCTTGTTTGTATCATCGAAATCCGGGCGCACGCCATTAGAGTTGGACGCGTTGTTGTAGTTGCAATTACCGTTGTTGTTGACATTCGCGAAGTTAGCCGCCGAGACGACATCCCGCAGCCACCAGTTCGAGCGTTCAAAGATTGCCCTTTATTTATTCTCCTGGGCCTCGATCCTGCCTATCCTCCTTATAACTGAGGCTATACCGTCAAAGATCCGGAAAATATCTTCTTCGAAGGTCCCGTTCTTCTTTGGCTTGATTAGTCTGTTATCAGACTGTCTTACACCTCTGTATAAAGAGATCTGCTTGTCTATGGCTTCAGAGAATCTTTCAAATTTGTTTATGTCTACCGGAAGAGACCGTATGATATAATTCAACTCCTGTTTTAAGGTGTAGCAGTATCCGATTGCTTTATTCATATGCCAGCGCCTTACAATAAATTCAAAGAGCTTTGCCGGTGTCTCAGATGGATAGATGGAATTACCCAGGGTAAATTCTGTTTCTATATTTCTTAAGATCTCCAGTACCGCATCGCATTCCCTGTCTATGAACCACTTTATAAATGCCTGGCATTTCTTTTCGTACCTTGCTACCACTTCATTCACGTTTGGAGCTGATTTGTGTACCTCTCTATATCTTTCGATACTCTTCCTGTATTTCTCTTCGGAAAATCCGAAGTCCTGAAGCATCAGGTTAGTCACTTCCGACCGTAGCCGGTAGTAATGATGTGCTGCTTCAAACCTTGATAATTTCCGCTTCCCTTTTGGAACTCCCATTCTTTCGATACCTCACCATACATCTGCACCCACAAGGGGTGCAGATTAAAGATACGCTTACGCTGTGATACCGAAAGCCGGGCGCACGCCAAGAGAGAGGGACGCGCCGTCGTAGTCGCAACCACCGTGGCCGCCGACACTCGCGAAGCCAGCCGCCGAGACGACATCCCGCAGCCACCAGTCCGAGCGGTTGCATATGCGTGAATGATCCAGAGCAAACAATGGAAGCTGTGAAGTGTCAATGGTATGAGTGTTCGGAATTGTTTCTCCGAGACTGTTATGAGGTGTGAAGAAGTCTGTACCATATACCATGGCCTCGTTCATCAGCTCGATGTCGCTGTCGTACCAAGCACCTGCGCTTGCGTATCCGTTTGTGATGGCATTGGTCAGATATTCTCTGTGTACAAGGATGTGAGCAGCTCCAAAGTCTCCCTTGATGGTGGTCTTTGCATCTGCAAGATATGTCGTGTACATCTTTGAGCCTACATAGCCGCCTGTGGTCACATTGCTGTCGTTCATCTTCGCTGAATACAGAGCTGCATCAGGAACAATAACAATATGGTGGACATTGCAAGCAGTATCGCCATGGTTCAGCCAGTAGTCGAATGCGGCTATTCTGTATGTTCTGCCATTGATCACCCAGTAGTCGCCGATGTACATGTCAAGGAATGTACCGTTCTGGATGGAGGCCCACTGTTCTGCTGTGACTGAGGTTCCGAGGTTCTTGCCACGGTAGATCGCGTTATGGGATCCTGCATTTCGGGCATTGACCTGAGCATAGAGATTGTTGATGGCATTGACGATGGAAGTTCGGACATCTGTTTCCAGGGTGTTCAGGACGCCGATATTGCTGACTACTTCGTTTACAGCTTTGACAAGAGAATCCTTGTCAGTGGTATCAAGCTCTGTAGTATCACCGATACCATCAGCATGCTTTTTTAATTCAGCATCGATGATGTCCATATTGTCATTCTGATCATCAATGTTGTAGAAGTCGGACTGTGCCGGCTTCTTCAGGTTGTAGTTCGTTGTTGTTGTCATTTATGTCCTCCTTTATAATTCACCCATCATGAGATCCTGATGAGTGTAAGATACTAATTCTGAATGCTTGAATTCTGATATATCGGCGTTGATGTTCACATCCCACTGGAAAGCAACATCGTTCCGGAGCTGATAATGCGTATAGGCACTGAGCTCTGCGTGAGTCATTATCCTGAAACGTGCATGAATGTTGTAAAGGATCCTGGCTGTGACCGTTACGTCCGCAGGAGCCATCATGCGCATGAGCTCCCTGGCATTCTCGACCATCTGGACAGAGTTAAGTCTGATACCGGCTACAAGCGTCTTCGCAGACTTGTCTATGGTCAGCTGATACCCGTCCTGTCCACACATGGCAGAAAGAACGTCATGCATCTTCTTTTCCGTGTAAGGAAGGTTCGATGCATAATATCCTTTTATCCTTCTTCTCCTGTCCTCAATGGTATCCAGAGGGCTCGGAGTGATACCCAGCATTGCCTCACGCCTGCTGCATTCATCGGCATCCATGGTGTCGATGTGGTTATTGTCAAACACCGTCCCCATGTCATTCCATGCCGTATTCAGCAGTGAATCATATGCTTTTGATATTTCCTGGAACTCTTCTATTTCCCGGATGTGCCCCGGGAAATAATGTTCCGTGTTTGGCGTAATCTTTCTCATGTCAGAGTCACCTCACCGAGTACCGGAATCTCATCCGTATCAAGATCAAGGTTTGCTGCTGTCCCATTCAGGGTAGTGTTCTGGATGTCGATGACACCCTGCACGTCAAGGACCGCAGATTCAAGCCTTGAAATGTATATCCTGATGTAATCAGCAGCCTCACCATCTGCCCAGGTCCTTGCAAGACTGTTGAGATATCCGGCAATGGCTGCTTCGATCTCATCGCCTGTGGAGCTCCAGTTGTAACCGCTTGAGAATGTAATATGTGTTGTGATATCTACGGTGACCTCACCGACACTCTCTATTGTCACAGTATGGTCTATGGGGGCGAAGCCGTAACCGGTACCGCCTTCTGAAGGAACTGCTGCCTCCCGAATCTCATCTATGAGATACTGGGAGCAGGCACCGTATTCGGCACTGATCACCACGCACTTGACGGTTCCGGCACCAGCCCATACCGGATATACCTTCGTGCCGCCTACTCCGTCCATATCGTTGATAGCATTCTTGTATGCAGTGATGTTTCCGGCGAAGGCTTCCTTCTGGAAGCTCTCAAGATATCTCTCATAGAGGCTATCCCTTGTTTCGTCATCCTCACCGGGCACAAGCACCTCTGTGACTTCTGCACTTTCGAGACCTTCTACGTAATCGATAGGAGTAAGCGTACCCAGCAACTGGTTAGGTCCTGAGCCTGTTTCCTCTACCGTGGCAGCATATTTATATGTCTCTGCATCGATAACCTCTGTTATCGCGTAGTTGTATCCCTTCAGGGAGAACCTCGTTCCTATAGGCAACGCTGCATTAGCTTCAACCTTTACCACTGCATGAGTGGCCATCTTCCGGTACACAGCACGGTCAGCTGCGATCAGCGTCAGATTATCGATATCCGCAGTCTCTGCATGGGACTGGTTCACAATGTAGTCCATCTGTATGTAAATCTTCTCAAGCTCATAGGCGAGAGCTGAGAGGGCATTAAATACAAGAGATCCCTCAGACTTCTGGACGCTGTCACTCACTTCCGCCTGAGCAGCTTCCAGCAGGGCCTGATGTGTTTTATCTTCATACATCTTCACTTACCTCCATTTCCACATCACCGAACTGTGTCAGCGCCGTGAATGTTATCGTCAGACGTTCATCCGCCTTCACTGCACTGAAATCATCTATTCCGGTGATATAGGGATTCTTCATGAGAGCTTCTTCTATCTCTGTTTCTGCATCCGCCTGGATATATTCCGCCGTCACGGCCATGCCCACGTATTCATCAGGATTCCATCCGAACTCCCATGTGTGGATGCCATAACGGAACCGGCTTGTGTGAAGGCAGTTCCATATCCATACCTTGATAGCTTCCTTCCCCTCCACGATCTTTCCGGTAAGCTGTCCGGTGCTGAAATCAATACCGTACTCCTTCGGAATCGTGAGCTTCGGAGTCTCCTGGATCTGTTCTTCTATCTCTGCTGCAAGGAATGTAGGTAAAATACTCATACGCTCACCATCCTTTCGAGGATCAGGTACTTTGTGGTCCCGTTTGTTTTATCCTCCACTTTCTGTACTGCTACCATGTCCCCCATCTGAAGAGCACTTATGTAGGTGCTCTTGTCAGTAAGGGATCCGCCACCGCTTGGACACTGCCCTGCTACAGCTGTAGCAACCGGCTTTATCAGCTTGTCATTAAATAAAAGGCTCTCGGAAGTGATAGTCATTCCTCCGATCATCAGAGAATTAGGACTTGCCATCACTGCAAGCTGGATGCTCGAAGGATTGTTCACTTTTCCCTCTGACCTCATCATTGATATAAAATCTTCTCTCCAGCTCATGAGCCTTCCTCCTTCTCCGGTGCGTCCACCTTTGCCATGAATGCCTCAAAAGTAAGCTCGAGGTTCATCTTATGGTTTCCGTTCTCCCAGATGTGTTCATCAGAAGATATCCAGTACCGGCCATAGAGCCCTGTTGCCCCGTCCGAAACGTTCACGGAATAGCAGGACAGACAGTTGATATCTCCTATGGCGGATATCCTGATGGTCTGCTCCGGATTCAGGTGGAGCATATTGTAGGCGGCTATCGCCGCATCCACATTCTCTTCCTGCTTGTATACATCCTGGAATACTCCGTACTTCTGCACGGATTCCTGAATACGGTGCTCTCCGAGCTGGATGCCCTTATCGTCATAGATCTTGATGACGTTCTTAAGGTTCTGCACCGATTCCGAGATGTTTGACTCATATATGTTCGTCTTGTCAGAAAGGTCAAAGTTTGCCACGCCCCATTTTGAGTGATATACAGAAAAGCCCCTCTTGTAGATCATGGGGAAGAATTTCTTACCCGTTGCAAGATGAGCTTTCGTGTATGCAGCCATGATGATGTCATGAAGGCTCATGCCGTCGCATATCATGGCTGTGATATTGAAATTTGTGGGATATAAGAACCGTACCGGCACCTGTGCATCGGCGCATACCTGGGCCGCCACAGCTTCCGGAGTGACGTTTTTGAAATAATACTGCCCCTTTGATTCCAGGAGATTCTTCATCATGTCATAGGCCGTGAAGGTCACGGTGCCGATCTGGCTGGATCTCTCCACTCCGAATATCTCTCCGAAGAACACTTCCCCTTCCTGGTCATCAACGAGCCCCAGGAAATCGCCTGTTGCGACCATGGGGATATTCAGTGATGTGTCATAAGGAGCATTAAGATAATCAAAAGATGCCTGTCTGCAAGAAGCCGAAGCAGAACCGCTCCATGTGACTCTTGAGCAGGCATTTGTGATATTGAAGCTCTGTCCACTTGATTTATAGAGATTAACTATCATCGTCCCGCTCCTCTGATACCGCATCCGGGATGATCAGAACTGTACCGGGCTCAAGATAATTAGGATTCGGTCCTATAGCATCCTTATTCAGCTCATAGACTGCTCTCCAGTTGCCGGATCCGGTAAGCCTCATGACTATCTCTGAAAGGCATTCATTATCCTTTACTGTGTAGTTCTGAGTCTCAACAGTAGGCGCTGAGCGTCCTGACTGTGCAAGGTCATCCGCCCATAGCGACGACTCTAGACTGTCCGATTGATACATTTCTGTGCTCCTTCATGGTAATCGTAAAATAAATGTCGCCCGTTCCATCCTGCTCTCCCCACTGGAAGGATGTTATCGTCACTCTGAAATTAATAGGAGAGCCTGTGATTATAAGCTTTGCAGGACTGCCCTCCTTTATCTTCTCTATCATCTCAACGCATCGCTTCGGAGATTTCAGATTCGAATACTGGCAGTATCCGGAATCGTAATTCTTTGGAAAAAAAGAGGAAAACGAGACCGTCCTCAGTTCCCGTTTCCCTCTCAGATCTGTTTCTCCTATGGCATTAACGTTGACTGTTTCAATACTCCGCCCGGAAGTCACCTGATAACTCGAAGGTATTACCGGAAAGCGGAACCTCTTTGCACCTTTAAGCCATATTTCCACTGAAACTCATACCTCCCATCGTTCCGGCTGTGGTCCTGAGCTTTCTGACGATAGCATCGCCGATACGCTCAATGTCCGCATCCTCCCTCACGATGATCTGATCTGCCAGCTTCGGAATGTTTATACTGCTTCCTCCGGAGTTTCTGGCCATTGCCATTGATACATCATGAGGATATATACGTGTACCGTGGGGGAGATCCATGATCTCACCGCCGTGCTCATGTACCTGGACGAGTCCGCCTCTCCAGTTGACGTCACCTGTGGCTCTCGCTTCGGTGCTGTCAAACTTCAAGCCTTTGACTCCGCCCCATTCAGGTATCTTGATAGACGATATCGCATCGCCTATGCTCTTTATCGTTCCAAAGAGACCGTCAAAGAGACCTTTTACAAAATCAACGGCACCCTGGAATACTCCCTTAAATGCCTCAAGAGCTCCGGATATATCGCCATTTACCAGCTTTGTGATACCGTCAGCAACACTTCCGACGATCTCCAGGATTCCAGTTATGGATTCAACGGCGCCTGCAAGAAGGTTTGCAAAAGCTCCTACCGCAACACCTGCTGCCGCCGCTATAACATTACCGATGGCATCTGCTACCTTCGTTATAGTCGGGATCATAGGCACGAATGCAGCCTTTAGACCTTCCACTGCTTCCTGAAGCTTCTGGAATCCTCCTGTGTTAGCAATGGCAGCCTTGAATGTATCAAAATGAGTCACCACGCTGGCGATGACTACCGCAATGGCTGCTATCACCGCAATAACCACTGCTGCCGGTGCCGATAATGCCGCAAGGCCTGCTTTCGCAAGTCCAGCTCCAGAACTCAGTGCCTTGAATCCGCCTGCTGCTTTGGATCCGAACTGCACGATCTTAGTGAAGGCTCCGCCGAGTGATCCGACTGTAGATACCACTCTTCCGAATATTCCTATCACAGGACCAACTGCCGCCGCTATGGCTGCCCATTTTATAATCTGCTGCTGCATCTTAGGATCCATGTTGTTAAATTTATTCAAGAACTCGGTGGCCTTATCTATGAAAGGAGTTATGGCTCCGGCCACTGTTTCACCTACTGTATACTTGAATACATCAAAGGACGATTTCAGCTTTTCCAGAGCTCCGCCCGGACCGCTCATAAGAGCATCACTCATGCCTTGTGCTGCTCCGGATGCACTGTCGATATTGTCCTTAAGCCCCTGAAGGGCTTCAGCTGTAGGACCATTGATGAGAGTTACCCATTTTGACGCCTGGTTCTTTCCGAAGATTGCAGATGCTGCTGCCAGCTGTTCCTCGTCAGAAAGACCATGGAAGCCTCTCTGGAGCTCTCCAATAAGATCCGGCATCGGCTTGAGTCCTCCGTTTACATCAAAGGCACTGATCTTCAGCTTATCAAGCCATACCTGTGCCGACTTTGCCGGAGATGCAAGTCTCATGAGACCGGTATTCAAAGCCGTGGCACCTTCAGATGCTCCTATACTGTGATCTCCGAATACTCCTGTGAGTGTTGCAAGATCCGAGAAAGACCATCCTACTGTCTTCGCAGTGGATCCTGCTATGGACATGGCCTCAAACAAAGATGTGACATCCGTGTTTGCCTGAGCCTGAGCTATCGCCATCATGTCAGTATAATGGGTGGCTTCTTCTGCATTTGCCCCAAAGGCTTTCAGAGTGTTGCCGAGTCCTCCGGTAATGGTACTGAGATCTGTGGCCGTTCCTGCTGCCAGTGCCATGGATGGTGCCAGCATATCGGATGCCTGTGCTGCATCCCAGCCCTGTCGTGCAAAATTAAGCGCCGCATCTGCTGCATCCTGCATTCCGAAGACGGAGTTTGACGCTGCATCCTTCATGGCTTTTTCAAGGTCGCCTGCTGCCCATTTATCCTGTCCCATGGTCTCGGCAACCAGCCTCAGCTGCTTATCGACCTCTCCGAACTCTTTCGCGGATATGGTCGCAAGTCCTGCCAGCGGGAGCGTTACAGCCGTAGTCAGCTGATCTCCGACGTGTGATATACTCTTTCCTGCGTTCTCTATGCCCTTCCAGGCTTTCTCAGCCTTCTTGGTACCGGATGTGAGCACGCCTATAGTCTTGTTAAATCCCGCAGTAAAATCATCTATGAGATTAAATCGTACATCGACCTGTCTCTTTCCCATTCAGCCCCTCCTTTCCCTGATTTTTTAAAGATTATGTTTCTCGAGCTGTCTCTCGATGGACTGCTCTATCATCTCAGGATATTTATCCTGGTATTCTTCTCTCGTTTTTTCTGCATAATGCTTTCCGGATACCCATCCTCCAGTGTAATGACCATGGAAGTCATACTTCTCATGCCCGTTCTCTACCAGGTGGAAATGCGGAGCCCTGTTTGTACTGGTCACAAAATGACTGTTTCCTTCCTTTGCTCCCTCGATCTTCCATCTCTTGAGGCTTGATTTCCCGGAATCCTTGTAGCTTGCAGGATATTTGCTATTCACGTCATTATTGAATTCCTCTGCGATCTCATGGAGCGCATTGGAAGCCTCTTCCGGATATTGGTCTATCATCGCCTTCATATCGGCTGCAAGTTCGTCTGCACCGGTGATCTGAAGTCTTGTCATTTCTTCATACTCTCCTTTAATTCTTCGTAGTGCCTTGCTTCTTCCTGCACGAATGCCCTTATGACCGACTTATCCGTTTCGTGTGCGTCAAAATAAACTGACGGAGGCCAGTCATGATTACAGAAAAGGTAATACATCACTTGGAAATCCCCGTCAGTATCTATCAGTTTTTTACTTCTTCCTCGATGCCGTCATCATCAGCATCAATAAATCCGGACAGTGTCGCGATCTCTGTGAACACATCCACAAGCTCTCCACCCGGGAAGAGGATCTTAGCAAGGTCGGTTGCCGATGAAGCTCCGAAGTGCTTCTGGAGCTCCTCGTTCTTCAATGATGGTTCCTTGATACCGTCTACCACGATGAGGGCCTGTGCCCTGTACATCTTTGACGGTTCCAGCTCATTCTTCTTATTTCTCGCAGTTGAGATCAGATCCATATACTTATCACCCGATAATGCCTCGATAGTGATGTACTGGTCTTCTCCGAGCAGCTTTGAAAGATGATCAGCTTTGATCTCCGCTGTAGGTACTTCCATGACCTTATCGCGGTCTAATTTCATAAGTGTTGCCACTGACAGTTTTGCCATATTATGCCTCCTAAAGAAAAACGTCAGCCCCTGTCATCCGGAGCTGACGCCGTTTTGTGTATATATCATGCCTTGATAAGATCAAGGAAATCCCAGTCTTCAAATGTGAAGTTGTAGGATTCTTCTGTGAGCTTGCCGTTCTCCCAGTCTGCAAGATTGATCTTGTCGAGCTTGCACTGATAAAGAACAACTCTCTCAGCTCCGAGTGCGTCCGGATCTGAAAGCTTTGAGATGATCTTGAAAGAAGGAGTCTTTCCGGACTTAACCTTATCGGATACCTTCTTCGCGATATTTGTGCGGACATGATGGAGCTTGAGGCTTCCCTTGCCCTCTGCCTTTGTGAGCTTCTTGCCCGGAACGAGTCTTCTTGCCATGGATACATCTGAATAGGTGAGGTCCACAGATGCCTTGAGGGATTCAACTTCTCCCAAGTAGTCATCATCGAACCATGCCTCTCCCCATGTACCGTTTATGGTCTTATTTGATACAAATTCTCTCATATCTGCCTCCTTATACGTAGATCTTGAGGTCTACATCCTCAATAGCATCAAGAAGTCTTACTGTGGATCTGAGGAATACATGGGAACCGGTATTTGCGATCTTCACCTGATCGTCTGTGAGATCTTCAGGCTTGATGGTCTCGCCATCGATCACAACGTCCTTGCCCTGTGAGATGAGCCATGCTCTCTGAGTGTCGATGTCGATCTCGCAGAATCCTGACTCGATGATACCCTCATTCACAAGCTGCATGAAATAGCCGTCGATAGCAGTGATCAGGAGACACTTGTTATCGTAGCTGTTAGCATACTTGCCGATGTAATCATCCTCAATGGTGCTCTGGATATCAGTCTTGATCATATCCATGTTCTCAACGAGCTTGATCTTCTTGAAAGAATCGCCCTTCACATCTGTTGTGGTGACGAGTGATGTGACAGCTCTGTCGAGCTTAACCTTCTCACCGTCCCAGAACGCAATGAGCTTTCCGGCACCTACTGCTGTGTTTCTCTCGGACTTCGTGAGTCTCTCAACATCGTCATAGTCCCTAAGAGGCGCGTAGGTTGCAGAAATTGTCAGGCCGGTACCAGCAAGGAGTCCTGCTATACGAGGAGTAGCTGCTTCCGGAGTGATCTCTGTCCTTGAAGATCCGGAGCCTGTGTAAAGTGATACTGCCCAGTTGATGATTCCCTCAGTGTCTGCTGAGTTTGCATCAGGAAGGACAGCCTTCACCATCTTCGCGTTATTGTTTCTCTGTGACTTGATCCATGTCACGATATCCGATGTCTTACCATCAGTATCCACTGTAGGAATAGCGAGCCACTGGAACTGTGCTGTCTCAAGATATGAGAGCATTGCCGCATATCTCTCTGCCTCATCTTCGGCATCGTCATTCTCACCCTTCACAGCCATTGTATACACAAGAACCTTTAGAGGTGATGTGGTGTATCCCTTGAGGGCATCCTTGATGTACTGCTGGTTTGCAGCAGAGTAAGTTGTCGGAACTTCTGAAATATCCCTGATAGTACGCTTATCAGGTGTGGTTATAACACTTGCATCTCTCAGGACGAGCATAACTATGCCTCTTTCACCTCTGGTGATGGCGGAGGCTGCTTTCTCGATAAATGAGACTGTGATGCTAGGTGATGTCAAAGTAGCCATCAGTTTTCTCCTTTCATTACTACTTCATGCCTTACGTGCTCGATCAGTTCGCCTTCTATGTACTCAGTGGACTCATACCAGAACAGGCGGAAGCTTATCTGAAGGATATTGTTGTTGGTACCCACATAGTCATGATCATAATCAAGTACAAGAAGCTTCCTGCCCTTGATCTTGATGGTCATGCCCAGCAGTTCCCATATCTCCTGCACCTTCGTAAGGTTGTCAGCCTGGTCCCGTACCTTCTGGTTGTACGTGATCTTCACTATGCATGAATTGTGAAACATATTCTTTGATTCCCTTACGATGTTTCCGGGAACCAGTTCAACGTAAAAATACGGGGGTACGGCCTTATCGGCCATGTCCCTCCCGTATCTCGTTATCTCCGGGTATTTTGTCTTCAGCAGTCCGTTCACTGCTGCTATCACATCCGTATATTCGATCATACCGTACCTCCGTCTTCTTCAGCGTCTGCTGCCGGTGTGGTCTCGTTTCCGGTCTCCTTCGGCTCTTCCTCCACTGTTTCCGGTTCGGCTTCCTTTACCGCATGATCTACGGATTCTGTGCAGAGCAGTTCCAGGATGTAATCATCCTCGAGAGGGTTAGATATCGCATTTATCTGGAACTGCCTGTTCCGGAACACTATCACGTCTTTCGTGGTCACATCAGTGTGCCTTATTGTGATCTTGAAGCTCTGTTCGTTAGTGTTCTTGTAATATTCAAGCTGTTCCTTGCCCCTGAGAGGCCTTATCTCCGCCCATGTGCTCTTTAGAGGATTAAGGACGTTCACGGTGTTGCCCATGACGTCCTCTGTGTCCTGATACCGCATGATGGTGACCTTATGCTTAAGCCTTCCGGGATTTATCCCTTTTACCATGCTCATGAGCCTTCCTCCTGCCTCGATTCATACTTCATCCGGAGCTGGAGGATGATGGACTGATAAGTATACTCCTGACGCTTTTTCAACTGCTGCTCACTCTGCATGAGCTCACGGTTATCGTAAAAGTCCTGCGTCAATGCATACATCAGAAGCAATGCCGTGGGATCGTCCTGATTAAACTCTCCCACAGCGCTTTCAATGTACTCAATGGCGGCAAGGGCATCCTGGGTTGCCAGGGTATCATCATCGCCTACGTCTATACGGAGATAATCACATATATCACTGAGTTTTGCGGCAACAAATGCCGTCTTTTCTGCCGGTGTCATGCCGCCTTACCTCCTTTAAGGGTTCTGCTCTTCCTCTGTTGGTGTCTCCACCGCCTCAGTCCATGTGGCCGTGTAACTTCTTGCACCCGTTGAACCCTTTGTGATAGTTACGGTCTCGGCCGCCTCTTCAAGGTCTGTTCCAGTCCATCCTGAGAAGGTGTATCCTTCCTTAGCCGGATTGTTCAGGGTGAATGTCGCGGTCTTTCTCGTATACTTTGTTGGGTTCTCGGTGGCTACGGTGCCGCCGTCAAGAGTGTAGGTAATGGTGTACTCCTGCTGGTCAAGAATCTGTTCGATTATTCCTGCCTTTGTGGTTGCCGTGATGGTATAGTGCAATTCACTCGCCAATGCCCGGAGCTCCCGGATGGTCAGAGCCTGAAGCTCCGCCTCCGAGTACTCCCCATCACTGTCAGCATCGACGATCAGGCTTTTTTTACGTAACCCTTAACGATAGCGCCGGAATCTCTTGATACAACATCGAATCTCATGATTCCTCTGAAGAGAGTCACATCAGACTCAAATGCGCTGAGGACAGTTGTATCATCGCCGCTTGTCACGTTAATGGATGCAGTGTTGCTTGTCATCACTGAAAGCTGCTGTCTGTCGAAGAAAGCAACTGCTTCCTTGAGATCTCCGACTACGAAGGGCATATATGTTCCGGCATTGTCTCCTGTTGCAACTACTGTTGACGGGAATACAGCGTTAGGAACTACAACTACAGGCACTCTTCTTGCACCAACTGCGAGAGTGTAAGGTGTAGGAGCTGTCTGATCCTTTGCAGGCTTGAGAAGATACTCGTTTGTTCCGGTGATCTTCAGAGTGTCGAGATAGTTGAAACCGTCATCGTTTGTGATGATGGCTGCATTCTCTGCATAAGCCTGGCCGAGTGTCACGTTGAGGGCTGTCTTGATGCCGTCGATAACGTTTGATGTGAAGTTTGTGCCGGTGCTTCCCGGATCAATGAGAGAAAGAATCTGAGCGTTCTCAGTTGCAACTTCCTCGTCGCCGAGCCATCCGATGAGAACATTAGAAATGTTTGCATCAGAATCAGCAAGGAGCTCATCTGTTACAGGAAGGATGCCTGCATACTTCTCGATTGTGTAATCGATCTTTGAGAAGGTCGGTGTTGCCTTCTGGCCGATAGGAGCGCCTTCATTAACAGCCGAGAAACCAGTGTGGGCTGTCTTAACCTTGAAGATTCTTCTTCCGGAGTTTGTGCCAACGGGCTCAACTCTAACGAGCTTCTTGAGAGAGAACTTTGCCTCTTTGTACTCGTTGATCTTTGTCTGGATATCAGCCGGAACAGTGTAACCACCGTCTGCTGCGGTTCCCTCGTTCATGGAGTTCTTGAAATGATG
>Ga0326512_10002581_pt1 | contig 13407 bp, 2 predicted proteins | sample 1_2617_0518_D_FD_203652 | JGI IMG/M metagenome (GOLD analysis project Ga0326512, IMG submission 203652) | Bovine rumen microbial communities from UC Davis, California, United States - 1_2617_0518 | ecosystem: Host-associated > Mammals > Digestive system > Stomach > Rumen | place: USA: California... | reverse complement strand
TATAGACCCTAAAGCATGCCCATGTACATCAGAACTACGGAAGGCTTTACCATTACGAACACGAAGCGTAAGACCGAGGGTTTCAGCAGTCCGAAATACCTTATCCGCAAGGGGAGCAAGCTGCTCATCTTGGTTTAATTGATTGAACAATTGTCGGATTTCTTGAAGAGAATAATCACGTTCTTGTAATTTTAGATTAGAGCTTACACCAGAGTTCCTTAAAATTTCATCTCTTCTTTTTTCTATGGTATTACTGAATTTTCTTTCCGCTGCCTTTATCTTTTCTATCTCTGCCCAATTGACGTCTTCAATAAGTCGCCATTTACCAGTAGCGGGGTTTAACTCTCGCCTCCCTGTGCTAGGATAATATGAGTATGCACCTAGCTGCCACAAAGAATCGCGATCATTAATACCGGAAAGAAGCTGTGAAAATTCTGCGCGGATTTGCTTTTCTTCTTTTTTATCCTTGGCAAAAGCAATACGTTTCAGATAATCTAAGTCCGGTACTCGCTCAAACAATTGAAGTAATGCTTCCTGAGAATCAAATATTGTTTTATTATTTAAGAAGTTTCCATTAGCATCTTTATCCCGCATTTGCTGAATGGCTTCAACATACTGCGGTCTGTACTCATCCAACTGTTCCGCATCGAGGCTGAAACTGCCTTGCTCAACAACTACGAGCTCGCCATCCTCTTCTCTGAACTTCACATCCGGATTCTCAGCAAGCATATTAGCAGCAGTAATGTAGTCCTTTGCTTCCATTGCCTGTTGGATATCCGCGTCTTCAGAGAACTGATGCCCACTGGAATTTCCATTTGCTTTCGCTCTGGCATCGAGAATGCCCTTTACGGCGATTGCGGCGATAGCATCTGTTTTTCTAGGATCATTGATCTTAGATATTACAGCGTTGTTCTTACCCGGTGCTTTCGGATTAACCCTGTTAGCAAACTCACTTCCACTACCGAAAGTAACTTCACCGTATGTAGGATTAAGAGTTCTGAAGTTAAACCGTTCAGATTCACCGATATCTACATTACTAAGATCGATCTGCCTCTGAGCTCTATAGTTACCGCGATTGTCGTACATCTTCCGGTCTATCAGAAGTTTCCAGTAATTATCGTTCTTAGTAAAGTCTAAATTACCATCATACTTACCCTTTGTACTCCATCCGCTGAATCGAGGAACAAGACCAAGAGATTTACAATAAGCCTGGAATGCATCACCATTTGCTTTTGCCTCAGATTGTTTCAGAGATTTATCCCAGTACTCGAACGGGAAGATCTGATTTGCAGCAGCACCGGAAAGGAAATTATGATAGCATTCGTTGTACCCATTGAGGTAGTACTTATTATAGAATTCCCTATCCGTTACAGGACCAATGTTAATTCTTCTAAGTGCATCCTCAAGGAAGTTCTGTGTAATCTGTTCACTGTCGAGATTACCATTTGCATCAGTAGCATCCAAATAGAATCTACGGAACAAATCGCTTAAGAACCTATTCGCTTTCAGAGTATTGATGTCTTCATCAGTCAGTACCAGTTTCCCATCCTTATCGAGAAGCGCACCGGATACAATCCTATGACGAAGATCTCTTGCGGCTTTTGTCTGAGGAGTGGCGTCTTTACTCTCAAAGTCAACCTGATATTCAGTGAAGTCAGTAATGTTCTCCCTATCGATACTCTCACCGAGGAGTTGCATAAGCTGCTGGATATCTGCGGTAGAGTTACCAGATCCGTGGAAAGGAATAACGAAAGTGATATCATCGCTATCAAGACAGGCGTTAATGTGATCCGCACTGATACCGACCATAATCATTTGTACGTTGTCGTACTTCTGTACATACTCTTTTGCTGCTCCACCATTCACGCCGGTAACATCGGAGTAAAGGATAGCATGGTATCTGCCCGGTTCGAATTCCGGAGCGGATTCGCCCTTCTGAAGCTTTACATACTTTCCATTCTCATAGGTATAATACCGATCATAGTTCGTATCCCAGTCTCTCGGTTTCTCATTCAGAACACCAAGGCCTTTATCTCTCGGCATAACGGAGAGGTTGACATCGCATCCGACAGAAGCAAAGAAGTCCACCGCTTCAAGCACCTTTGTATACAGCTGGACATTTGCACCCATTGCCTGCATCTCAAAGAAAGCCAGGAGATAGTCAGAAGCATACTCATAACGGAAGTCGGATGTGGATTGGAAACGCATACCACCGATAAGGTTCTGTGCGGCCATTTTCCTTCTTGCCGTGGCAAGAACTCTTCTGGCCTGTTCCTTTTTCTTCGGATCGAGAAGATCGAGGAACATGTTGTTTGCACCGATTTTGACACCCTTTACATCGCCGAGTGCAACACCCTGGATGGTTTCACCTACTCTTGCATCAGAGTAAGGCATGATAGCTTTACCAAGGCCGGAGCCACGAGTAGTTCTGTAAGTCCAGGTCTCAGGATAGTACTTTGCAAATTCCTCACCTTTGTTCAGATCGAACAGGATATCATCCGGAACATCCTTATAGCCTTTACGGAATACGTACTCATCAGAGCCGAGTTTATTCACAATCTCATTGTATTCTGCGAGGTTGGCATCAAGGTTCTGCTGTGCAGTAGTGGTATCCAGATTATTATTCTTTGCTTTGGTAAGTGCGCCCTTCAGACCGGACTGAGATTTCTTCAGTTGATACTTTCTCTGAAGATCAGCAAGTCTGTCGGCATCTACAAGACGAAGGTCTTCCAGATTATCAGAGAGTTCATTTACAAGCTCTCCAAAATCGGTAGAGCTATTATCAGATTTCAGAGCATTCTCAAGAACTTCATCCGCAGTATTTCCAGAGATCTTGTAGTCCTTCCGCAACTTGGCAGCGATATCCTCAGAGCCCTTAACAAGAAGTTCTGCATTGATAAGTCTGGTTTTAATCGCCCACTTATAGGCATCATACTTATCATATTCCTTCGCCCAGAAATTAATCTGTTCAGCCCAGTAGTCCTGAGTCAACTGATTTCCATTCTGATCTTCCAGAATACCCTGGTATTTTTTACTTCCCGGATTCGCTAATGCTTTCTCATAATTAGCAAAAGCTGTCTCTGCTACTCTGAGTTTCTTGCTTGCATCACTCTGAGCGGCATTTACTGCTTTACCAAAGGTGAGCTTCTTATTGCTCTTCATCTTCGCCACAGCAGCGATCTGGACTTCTTTTACTAATCGGAGAGCCTCTTCCCTACCTTGTGGGTTCTGGCTTCCGTACATATCCTGATACCGTCTGATATTATCAAGAACAGAACCAAGTCCCATCCATCTGGAGAATACATAACAGACCGGGCAAGGAGTACTCTCACCAGCTTCGCCTACCATCTTATAGACGAACTTAATCTCTTCCTTACTCAGACCAGTGCCGAGAAGTTTCATCGTCTTACTGATAGCATCGATTGTGGCCTGTGTCTTTTTACAGATAGTAGAGAAGTCAATTGTCTTTACGTACTGAGGATCGGAGTTATTCTTGATACCGGCAAACATCTCGGAGCCAACAATCTTCCATACGAAGTCTGTATCATCATAGCTGTACAGAAGTTTCATCAGTTCAGCAAGGAAGCCATACTGACGATTTGCCTCATCTTCGTCAATCCGGCCATAGTCTTTCGCATAGGTGATTAACTGACCGAGCGGAGAGTTCTTCATCGCATCAGCATTTACACGTTCTACAGGAACTTCTTCCAGAGAGCCATCTGCATTTCGGACAGCAAGACCATATACTCTTACCTTGCCTTCATTGACTATCTCGGAGAAGTCATTCCGGAATGCCTCTCTTCCTCTATCCGGATCAAGTCTCTGCTGATCGGCAATCCAGTCTTCCATCGTGATGAGCTTTCCGTTTTCAACGATTTGATACAGGGTCTCATAGCCAGTGCCGTTAGAGATAGACTCAACACTGAACTTACCGTAAATGTCGGGAGTTTCAGTAGAGTACAGTCCCTGTTGTTCGGCTTCATACTGTTCATCCAACCAGGTGTCGAATTCAGCATTGGCTTCTGCTTCTGTCATAACAGGCACTCTGCCGATACCATCGAAGCCATCCACACCGGAAGTTACACGGTCAACAAATTCGCGCCTTGATACAGTATCACCATTATCCGGACTTGTGATTATCTGTTCCCAATAGTCCTCTTCCAATTCCTGTGCAGTATCTTGTTCGGAAGCAACGGATTGCTGTTCCCTCCGAGCCTGTGCTGCGGCATAACGGGTATTGAATTCACCAGCTACTTCCTCAGCGACAGCTGTAAAGAACTGCTGAGTAAGACTGCCCTGCTCCATGTTGATCTCTCTGATCAGCCTGTCAAGGTCTTCGATAAGCTGAGTCAGTTCCTGGTTGCTCATGGAATGAAGAGTGTTCTTGAAATCCGCAACACGTTGAGCAAGCTCTTCTCTGGTTAGTCCAACAACAGTATTGGTAATTTCAGTAACCGCATCCTCTGCTGTAACGGTACCATCCTGGAACTCATCCATCATCATCTGATCCGGATTCGTCTGGTTCTTCTTGCCTCTGGGTTTCTTCTTCGGAGCAGGAAGATCCTCTGCCGGATTGTCGGAGATATCAGAATTGGTTTGTTTCTTAGGCTCAGTAGATCTCTCTGCCGTAGTAGGTTTGGCAGTAATATCTCCTGTGGTTAAGGTATACTCTTTATGTAATTTATACCAACCATCGACGAAAGCCTTAATTGCGGCATTCATTCTTGCAGGAGTTTTACCGGCATTTACAGTATAAGTGTTACCATCTGGCCCTTGCAGAGTTGTATATCTCTGCCATTGCTGATCTGTACTTCCATATCTTACAACAGTAAATCCATTATAACTTGTAAGTCTGCGACCTGCTCCAGGCTTGTTATAGGTTTCTCCGACTTGTATTACCTTGTTCTCTACTTGCTCTCCGGTAGTCTCTGCCGGAGTCTCAGCCTTCTCCTCACTCTCTACTTCCGCAGGCTGTTCGGCATTTCGATTTTGCTTAGAAGCCTTGGCATGATCCATAATCTGATTCTCAATTACAAACGCATAGGCTTTCTGTTGGAGGGCAGCGAATTGTTCAGAACCGGTATTATAACGATTCAGGCCTTTCCATAAGTCGCAGAGCATTTCTTCCATAAGGACGAAGTTATATGCCCTACCACCACCCGGTTGGTTAGGATCATAAGTTTTGGCGTATGCTTGTTGATGAGCGAGAGTATCATACCGATCAAGGAAAGCATTTGCTTCTTCCTTATTATTAAAGATTGTAGTAATAAACTTTCCAAGAAGTGCCTGCTTTTCCTCCTTAGTATAAGAAGAAAGCATATAGTGCATAGCTTCATGGTATCCGTTTACCACCCCACGATTAAGATTTAGGAATATTGTCTTCTTTCCATCAATCGTTGTGAAGTATCCGGCGGCTTGATTACCTACCGCATACAGCTGATCAGCGTCAACAAAAATAAGACGATCCACACCCACATCCTCTGCGAGTTGAAGAACGTCTTGTTCATCTTTTGTTAATTTAGTTTTATCCGCTTTTGGATCACTGGAGTCATATACTACCGAGCCATTCTCCATTGAGGCTACAATAGTATCTCCATCCTGGAGAATTACTTGCTGAACAGTTCGTCCAGAAGATCCTCCCGTGCTTGGCGAAGCTGTGCTGACAGTTGCGGGTCCACCGGAGTTTTGTCCATCGGATCCCACTTGCCTGTACGGTATGCCTCCAGCATTTCTTTGTCCATCGGCATTTGCGTTCCGTCCGGAAGTTCCACTATTACGTGATTGAGTTCTACCATTTTGTCTTACCTTTTCCCTCGCTTCGAGTATTTTAAGATCGGACTGTACTTGTGCTTTCCTAGCTTCGAGAGTCTTAATTGCATCGAGGTGCTGCTGATAAGTGTCTCCACCCTGCGCCTTATATTCTTCACTCTTACTATACAGTTCTTCAAGCTGTTTGTCAATCTCGTTTATCTGTGATCTGAGGTCTTCCATATTGAAATCGGTATACGCGTCAGAAGATCCTCTGGTTCTTTCCTTACCAGTAGTAAGGTTATAGCGAACCATCCCGGCCCCATCGCCTTTGAGGTACGCGGCCTGAAGTAAGCCATCGAACTCTGCATTCAGACGGTCATCATCCATCAGATCAGTAAAGGAAGACTTCTCTCCGGTGATCGGATCAATACCATTTTTGTGGGAATCGATGAACACCTCGCGAGTAATCGTAATGTTCTTCCCACTCTTATCCTTTGTAATGAAGAAGTCTCCATTATCCCGGTACTGAGAAATAGCCGTCACGCTGGACTTACTTACCGCATCATTAAAGGCATCGACAGCGGTTTTAATACCATCCATTGCCTGCTTACGAATACCGGCATACCGGACAGCTTCCTTAACTCCGGACCATACATTTATAAGGCTATCCTCAAAGTTACCTACCAAAGCTTCCCTACTTGTTGTATGAACAAACCAGGGTTGTGTGGCGGGATCTGCGTTCCTTGCAAACAGCGTGAACTGCCTGTTCTTGGATTGATTGTACTGGTCGAGTCTATCCTTAAAGTAATCCACAATGAAGTTTCTGGTAGCATCATCAGAGATTACTTCCTGAATCTGCTTACGCATAGTCTCTTCATCATATGCGGCATTACCGGAAAGGATGTAACCCATAAGGCCTTCAACCTTTTCAGCATACTCTGTGGTGTACGATTCGCCTAAAGCTTCACGGAGTCCCTGTTTAAAGGAATCCTCGATATAGGCTTCCGGATTTTCGTTATAGGCTTTAAGAAATGCCTCTGCTTCTTCCTCACCCAGTACGGCAACCAGTAAGCTCTCAGATGCCTGCTTTGCCCCACCGAGAGATACTTCCATATAGGTATCAAGATTGGCAGCAGCGAAATCAAGGTACAGCTGTTTATTGAATCTATCAGCCAGATACTTAATTTGTGCGACTTCTTTATCTGTAGCCTTCCCCTCAGATGCTTTCTGAGCGAGAGTCTTCAGAGTATCGAGTTCCTTCTGCTGTACGGAAGTAAGCGGTACAGCATCGGTTGCTTTTGCGAAATCGTAGTTTACAATATACTCACCGAGCTTCTGAGCAAGAGTAGTACCATCCTTTGTCTTTGCTTTGGTCATTCTCTCACCAAAGATCTCAGCCTGTGATTTGATATTAGCTTTGTCCTTATTATAGCTTACTACAGAAGTAGCACCTACCGAAATACCACCGGATAAAGCACCAGCTGCGATATCGAGGGCAAGGCTCTTTACAGACTCATCAAAGGCCAGCCTATAGGCCGTATCAAAATCATACCCCTGAAGCTGAAACTCATTCAAAGATCTACGGAAAGAACTATCTTTACCAAGGATAATACCCTCAGAAATATAATTCGCTATCGTGGTGAATCCTTCTTCAGAGCCTTCAATACCGGCGCTTACTGCCGTGTTCTTAACCCACTCAACTACAGGCCTTGTCCAGTCTTTCGTGTCTTTTGCGTGGTATAACTTATCAAAAGAGAAATGCTCGAATGCGGCTTCAGCTATACCAGCGAAAGTAGAAGCCAGTAATGCCGTTCCGGGTTCTACTCCTCTGTTCTGTGTGAAGTCACGATAACTACTCATCGCAGCAGAACTGAAGAAAGTAATATCCGAAAATGCCCCGGCTGCTAATTCATGCGCAGACTTGCCAAGTGCTACAGCACCTTCCGCACTTAAGCCAAGTGCCGAAGCAAGACCGGAGCCCATCCATTGTGTCATCTGGCTCTGGATAATACTTCCGTATACACCATAGCCGAAACGTGCAACCGACTCCGGAATAAACCCATTCGTGGCATCCGCTACAGAAGTACCAACCTGGTTGGTATATACTTCGTTAAGCATCTCTCCATACTCGGATACAGACATGGTCGGTGCGGTAAAACTCATTCCTGTAGCACCAACCTGAGATACTGTCTTTAAGTAGTCCGGAAGAGCGGTCATTCCCGTGAGAGCGGATACAACAGGACTACCAGCCGCAAATGCTGCGAATCCGAGAGGACTATTCTCCGCATTATAAGCTACGTTATAAGCCTTATTCTCCTGGAGCATGGACTTATACTCGCTATTGAGAATGTTATTAACTCCCATTGCATACCGCATAGCAGAGGCAGCACCCTCTTTTTCCCAGAGGTAGTAGAAGTTATTAGTCTCATCCTCATTGAAAAAGCCTAACTTTTCTCCATAGGCGAGATGGCTTCCGGGGTCATTCTCCGCATCGAGTTCTAAAGAAGTAGGCGTAAAGTATCTTGCATCAATTCCACCCGCAGACAGGAGAGCCATCATATCCTCTGCTTCGGACTTCGACATCCCCATTTCGGTCAATGCCTTCTGCGCCTGAGCTCTACCAGAAAGCCCATGACTATTGCTCATGTAATTCTGGACTTGCTCAAATGTACTACGGAGATAGGAAATGTCCGGAGCGTTTGCTTTGCCCTTCTGAACGGAAGCTGAATAATCCTTGTTGTTCTTTAGAGCGGTATCCATTTCTTTCGTTGCTTTCGCAAGGAAGTACTGAGATGGAGCGTAATTCTCCAAAGCTTCCGCATGCTCGGTTTTGAATCCTTCTTTTGTCCGATCAACATAGGACTCAGCATAGCCCATGCCGTTTGCAACACCCATGCCCTGACGGAGGAATGCCTCATTTAGTAAAGAAGAAAAGCTATTAGTTGTTACGAGGTCCGTATAATTCTTGTTGACTTCATCTAACGCATCATTGTATGCATCGACAGCACTCATACCACCATACTTTTTTTCATATGCGGCATCGAGTTCCTTATTCTGTTTTTCTTGCTGAAGCCTCTTTAAAATACCGAGCTCGTATTCTTCCATCGGAGTGCGGTCTATTTCCTGTGTGGACTCTTGCTGAACTGCCTCTGTTCCGGTATCCTGCGCTGCAGAAAGTTGGAGTTCTTTTACCTGCGCATCCAGTTCTTTATATCTCTTATAGTCCGCATTGTTACTTATATTCAAGCCATCCATTTCGCGGAGAAGAGAATTTATTTGAGTCTGGATATTTGAGTCTTTTCCGGGAGTGGAACTTGTACTTACTGTAGGAGTCTCAGTACCATATTCAAGCTCATTAATATGCGCAGCCAGTTCTTCCACGGAAGCGTTACTCCACTTATTAAGAATCTCCTTCTGGACATCTTCCCCTGTTACAGCAACGATATAATCCAGCTTATCATCTATAGCTTGCTTTTCGGCGAAATAATTTGCGCTATTCTTATCAAGGGCTCCACGCTGTTGAAGTAAGCTTGCCTGTATCTCTTTCCAGTCATCTGCATTATAGCTTCGAACACCGCCGTCTGCTGTCTTCTTTAAAGCATATTCGCGCCCAAAATCCACATAGCGGTTGGCTTTCTCAACGCTGTCACGAATCTGCTTCTCTTCTTCTCTGGCTATCTGGAGTAAACCGGGACGGGACTTATCCTCACTCACTATCTTTTGGAGCTCAGTTTTATAGCCCTCAAGCTTATTCCAATCTTCTACAGCAGCTTTTTGTGCATCACGATAGGAGCCGTATTCCGCTTTGGTATAATCGTGCTTCTGTTTCTCAGTAAGTCTGGATATCTCCTGTCGATAATAATCCGCTTTCTCTTCCAGTTCGGCAACAGTATATCCACCGGAGTAGTTTGCAGAATTGTTTACTTCAGCTTCGACATCCTGTTTCTTATCCCACTGGCCGAAGTAATCATTATTGGAAGTCAGAGTATCATAGACAGACTTGGACTGCTCCTTCATGCCTTTTACATAAGCGAGATAGTCCTCATTATTTTTGAGAGTGGCATCCAAATTCTTCTTCTCTTCCGCAGAAGCAGAAGCATAACTCTGATCGTACTGGGCCTTAAACTCATCCACCTGCTTCTGGACATAAGACTCCAGCTCCTGGTTATCGTAATAAAGGTTTGCAACTTCCTGTTGGTACACTTGCATCTCTTCTTCAGAATGCCAGTTACCATCCAGTGCGAAATCAGTAGCCGCCTGAAGACGAGTTTCATTATCCTGTGTCCATTCTGCTAAACCGGAAACCCAGTTACCATCGTCATCCGTGTGGCCTTCCCAATGATACGAGCCATCCTCATTTAGTTCATTACGTTTAGAGCCAGTAGTTCCTTCCGTATCTCTCCAGGCAGTCTTATCTCGTTCGAAAGTTTTGTTCTGGCGTTTGATATCAGAAGAGGCCGCATTTTCTGAACGCTCTTCAGCTTTCTGCGTAACACTCTTCAGCTCTTCTTTAGCCGCCTCTATGTTACGACCAGAATCCTGATAGGCCTTGGCAATAGACAACGAGCCCTGTGGTGTTGGAGAAGAAGCAATAATGGAGGAAATATCATTTTCCCTATTTCTCTCCCTAATTATATTAGCCTCTTCTTGCAGCTTAGGCGTAGCCTCAAATGCGCCGGAATCGTTTCTTGCTATCTGGCCTTTTTGCTCGGCCTCAGAAACAATCGTCTTTATCTCTTCATTTGTTTTCGGAGTCCACGTCTCTGCGGCTTGCGACCAAGAAGGAGGCGCAAGAATTGACGCAAGATCAGTCTGTGTTACCTGATTTTCATCGGGCTTTTTTGTATTAGCCATAAGCTATTCTCTCCTTTATAAACCAAATGCCTGTCCTATAAATTGTGCTGGGGATAACCCAAGATAAGCTAGACCAGCCATGCCGTCATTGCCGACACCCATTGCTCTCAGAACAGTCTCCGGATCTGTGCCAAAGGCCGCGTAGACATTAGCATCTGTATATGTTGGCTGCTGACTGTATTCAGACAAACCAAGCTGATCAAGTAATCCGGGGCTCTGCTGCTGTACCGTCGGCTGGCTATATGCCGCTACTTCACTGGCGGAATTCGCCAGCCCCAACTGGTCAAGAATACTCGGTTCCTGATACGAGCCGTTAAGCTGAGACAGCATCGCATCACCGCCAGATGCGGCAAGATCCGTACTCAGCGTAGGAAGTCCGGAAGCCGGAACCCCGAACGCTTCTGCGAGATACTGCTCCGGAGTAATCCCCGCTGCCGAGAGTCCAGCAAAACCTGCATTACCAACACCCATTGCTCTTAGAGCAGAAGAGGCGTCGGAATATCCGAGCTGGGCTAGAACATTATTAAGCGTACCGGTAGTATCCGCAGATGCCGCTGTACCTCCCATACCCATTGCGTTAAGGAGCGCAGCCGATGGCTGAATACCTTCCTTAATAAGTGTGGTACCAACGTCCGCCAGAAGCTGTCTCTCTTTAAGCTGATTAGCGATTGCATCCTGCTGTGCTGCATATGTCGGTGTACCGTTAGCGAATGCGCCAACAGCATTAGCTGCGTTAAGCTGGGCATTGAGACGAGCAGCAGCTTCATCGTTCTGGAGTTTAGCTGCATTGAGCCTTGCATCAAACAGGCTGTTCTCCTGGTTGAATCTGGCATTGAACAGATTATTCTGCTGGTCGATCATGGCATTGGCCACATTCAGATTGAACGCATCTGCATCCAATTCTGCGCCAACCAGACTAAGCTTAAAGTTCTCTTCCCACTGAGCGACCTGGAGATTGAATTCATCAATACTGACATTCGTCTCCTTTGCCCACTGGTAGAGATCCATAAGTTCAGACAGATACTTCTGGGAGATGTTGAGAAGCTGATTGGCTTTCTCGAACTCGCCCTGAGAACGGAGATCCGCAATCTGTCTTGCCGTATCCGTTGCCAGCTGAGTCTGTTCCTGCTGAACAGTCATTCTATTTGTAGCAGCGGTATTCTGGATCGTATTGTACTGAGCCTGTCCTATACCACCACGATCACCACGGGCTTCGCTGTAAAGAGCCTGATTATCCAGAGCTCTTTGCTCATCCATAGCGATCTGGTTTTTCTGATCCTGGTACTGCTTCTGGGCGTCCTGCATTACTCTCTGGAGTTCTGCAATGCCATTGTTAACAGTATTGTCCGCAGACAGAATAGCCTGCTGACTCTGGATGTCCCGGATCTGTCCGAGCATCTCCTCTTCCGGATGGGTAGTAACACGATCAACGCGCCCGATATCCACATCAGCTGCACGATCCCATGCATCTTGGAAGTTAAATCCTTCCGGTAAGGCTACTTCTTTCGGAAGATCAACTCTATTAGGAAGAGCAATATTAGAAAGCGGCTGGTTCAGATCGTACCCGGACTGCTTCAGTAACTGAGCATAGGCTGCGGCTGCGTCGGCAGATGTAGTGACTGGGGCAGTAATAGGAACGTAAGGAGTTCCTGTACCCGTACCAGTTCCTAACGGGGTTAGTCCGGTGCCTGCGCCGAGCTGACCTAGTAAGGCAGCAGCAGAGTATCCTCCCCCACCTCCCCCACCAGAGCCGCCTCCTCCACCAGAACCACCGCCGGAGCCATCATTAGGAGTTTCACCTTGAGGAGTCTGACCTGGGGGCGTCATATTCACAGTATTGCCGGGGCCAACGACGTTACCGTTCGCATCCACCGCACGTACTTCTCCAGTAGGGCCGATAAGCGACGCCTTGCCCGGACCCGCTGCCTGAACACCAGCGCCATATCCTTTTAGTAAGTTATATACAGGGTTCGATACCGTCCCTGCTAAGCTACCGCTTGGAAGCGGCGTCGCTTTTGTTGTATCATTTACAGGGGCAAGACCCTGTTGTGCGAGGGCCGCATTTAAGGATTTATTATCCGTTATTCCCGAATCGGCTAATTGCTGCCTTAGTTTATTGTAATCTACCCCGCTGCCAGAGCTACTCGCAGGCTTCGTAGTACCACTTGTCTGCCCCGAAGAACTCGTAGTAGTACTCGGCTTAACCGGCCCAATTGGTGTACCATAGTTAATACCCATAACTGTCGTTGCCATAGTAACAGGCTTAGAAGTATAATTCTTCTGATTGTCAAAAGGCTTACTGGTTAAATAGCTTGTATAGTTCTGCACTAGCGGGCTAATACTACCCCCAGAATTAGAACCAGATACCATATTAAGCGATCCGCCAACCGAGCCTACTCCCTTTGTCATTGCGATCTTGGCAGAGTCTGGAGCATTGACCGGAATATTCGCCATATCACATCATCTCCTTATATACGAATAAAGGGGATGATTCATTCCCCAAAGTCAATCCCCTATCTAGTGTATTACTGTATTGTGTAATTTGCATCAGTCTCATAATCCCCATACTGCACCTCTCCGTTACCCTGATAGTAATAGTTGTATTCCTTCGGAGAGCTGTCAGCGAGACCCTCACCGATGATATAGGCAATGATCGTACCACCGGCCATGATGAGAGACGCCACCCGTTCCAGCGTGGCGGAAGACCCGCCGAGGAATACGCCGATGCAGGTGACGAAGGATACTACTGCCGCCCAGAATTTACGGGAGGTAAGTTTTCTTACAAGATTCTTTTTGGTTTCT
>Ga0326512_10002579_pt1 | contig 13411 bp, 21 predicted proteins | sample 1_2617_0518_D_FD_203652 | JGI IMG/M metagenome (GOLD analysis project Ga0326512, IMG submission 203652) | Bovine rumen microbial communities from UC Davis, California, United States - 1_2617_0518 | ecosystem: Host-associated > Mammals > Digestive system > Stomach > Rumen | place: USA... | reverse complement strand
TTCCGTATCACGCCGATAGTGAATTGTGTAGATACTACAGTGCAACCGATATGCTGAACGTTATTCAAAAGGCAACTGAGTTCAAATCATTCCAAGTTACCTACTTTAGTTCGTTGAGGGCGTATATTGAATCCATGAATTCTGTACGCGCTATCGGCGCAGTTCAATATGGTATTGACATTCCAGAAGAATATCAGTCTGATGTGCTAAAAGAGATGCTTAAACAAATGAACGAGCAAGAAAATGAAAACAATCCTGAATAATATCATTAAATACACAGTGTTATTCTTTATAGGCGGAGCTGTGTATTGTGGTATAGAATTGATTTACAGAGGCAGAACTCACTGGACAATGTTCTTGGTGGGAGGTCTCTGCTTTTTATTTTGTGGGAGTATTAATGAGGTATTTGATTGGGATATGCTGGTGTGGAAACAAATGTTTATCTGTGCTATCGGTATCACAATTATTGAATTCGTTTCTGGAGTGATTATTAATATAGTATTCGGGCTCCACGTCTGGGATTACAGTAATATCCCATTTAATATTCTTGGACAGATATGTTTGCCATTTTCAGTAATCTGGTTTTTTATCTCGTTTTTTGCAATTATGCTTGATGATTGGTTGAGACACTGGTTGTTTGGAGAGGAAAAACCACATTACAGATTTATACCAAAATTCAATTTTATAAAGAGGAAGTGATTCCAATGGAAACAATTCAGTTTGTCGGTGCGTGCATCGGCTATACAGTTTCTGCCATTACGCTGCTCACATTAATTATAAAGCCGATTAGGACTAAGCTGATTGGCTGGATGAAAGGAATTAATGACACAGACGAGACAGCGGAAAGTATCCGCCGTATTGAGGAGACGCAAAATCAACAAAGCGAATTGTTAGCGCAAATCGCTGAAGGAACTCAGGCAAGCCTGAGAAATAATATTTTACAACTTGTTGATGTATGTCTAGCGCGTGGATATATTACAACAGTGGACAGAATGAATCTGAAGGATATGTACACCGCCTATCATAATTTAGGCGGAGATACTTATGCAACCGAACGTTGTAAACTGGCATTAGACCTACCAACAAAAGACTAGGAGGTTAGGTTATGAACATTAACTGGAAAGTAAGAATTAAGAACAAGACGTTTTGGCTTTCACTTATTCCGACCGTGCTGGTGCTTATCCAGCTCGTTATGAGAACTTTCGGTGTAGAGCTTGATTTTGGCGATGTTGGTAACAACCTTATCGCCATTGTTAATACGGTGTTTGTGCTGCTTGGCATTCTCGGCGTAGTCGTTGACCCAACGACCGCAGGTATTACCGACAGCTCTCAGGCTATGACTTACACCGAGCCGAAAGATTATTAATCATAATTTCACATTCGTTATATGCCCGTCGTTAATTCGGCGGGCTTATGTTATTTAAGGAGGTTTTTGTATGGCTATTACTGCAAGTCAATTAATTTCAACCGCAAAAAAACTTGAAGGTTATAAAGCGTCGGCTTATTCTTGTACGCCAAATAACTGGTTCTACGGATATACCGTAGGCGGAGATGTTGCGTGGTGCGCCGCTACAGTGTGCTACTGGTTCCATCAGGCTGGTGCAGATTCCCTTATCCCCGTAAAATCTGCAAACTGCGGTGTTCTTGCAAGAGGCTTTTATGATAAAGGACAATTGGTTAAGAGCGGATATAAGGCTGGCGATGTTGTGTTCTTCCATTGGAGCAACGATTCTAGCTCCAGCGTGCCCGGTGTCTATACCCTTGACCATGTTGGCATTATTATCAGCAATAACGGCGACGGCTCCTATACTACTATCGAGGGCAACACAGGGAATTCCGCATATGGAGAATGTGCTATTAGAACTCGTTATGATTCTCAAATTTCTTGCGCGGGTCGTCCTAAGTATAGTACGTCTAGCGCCTCTTCAAATCAATCAAACGCTTCATCTTCATCAACTCAAACTTCGCCTAAAGACAAAGCTGGAATCAAACCAAATGTTACCTATCGCGTCCGTACAAATGAAGATGGCTGGCTTCCTGCTGTTGTCAATCTTCAAGATTATGCAGGTATCGAAAATCATGCAATTACTGATGTGGCGATTAAAGTTGATAAAGGAACTGTTTGGTATGAAGCCCATGTAAAGGGAGGCAACTGGCTCGGAAAAGTAACTGGATACGATACGGATGACTATGACAATGGCTACGCTGGTATCGGCAAGCCGATTGATGCGCTTCGTGTATATTACACAACGCCAAGTGCTGATAGAAACGCAGGATTTATTTATCGTGCAACTTACAAAGTATCCCCCGTCAGTTCCTCAACATACTATGACTGGCAAAGTGACACAGACACAGATAAAGGAATGGACGGTTATGCTGGAGCTTTTGGGGTGGCAATGGACAAACTTCTTATCACGATTGTTTAATGAGGTGATAATATGGCAAGTATCGTAAATACAAAGGGTGTAGATATTTCATATTGGAATGGTGACATCAACCTTTCTAAAGTCAAGGCGGCTGGATACAACTGGGTAATGATTCGCTGTGGGTTCGGTAATAACAGCACCAGCAATGATGATAGTAGGTTTGCCACTAATGTGGCAAAAGCAGAGTCCCTTGGGATGCCATGGGGCGTATATCTTTTTAGCTATGCTTGCTCTATTAATGACGCAAAAAGCGAGCTCGCTCATATAGACAGATTACTTAAAGAACAAAGAGCGAAAGGCTATTACCCAACACTACCAGTTGCGTTAGACATGGAATATTCTGACTACGTTAAGAATAATGGTGGTTGGAATTCAAGCAATCTAACAAATGTTGCAACTATCATTCTTGATGGCTTGGCTGATTTAGGATACTATCCTATGATTTACACTGGGTATGATGAGCTTTCAATGCTCTCTAGTCATATTCGCAATGACTATGACTGTTGGTTCGCACAGTGGTATACTAAGCCTAGTTCGTACAAATACGACCGTTTAGGAATGTGGCAATATGGTGGTGAGACTAACTACATCGACAGTCCATCCATCGCTGGTGTCGGTACTATTGACCAGAATATTGCTTATAAGGATTATCCTACTATTATTAAAAACGGTGGGTATAATGGGTATAAAAAGTCTAGTGGCACAGAATCGACGCCGACCGCTACTCCGACGCCAACACCAACTACAAGTGACAAAGACGATAAAGATGATATTCCGTCAATTAAATATCGTGTGCGTGCTAATGGTAAGTGGTACGGCGAGATAACAAACCTTAATGATTACGCTGGCGTGGAGGGTTCTCCCATAACTGATGTTATGATTAAACCGAGTAAGGGTACTGTTAAATATCGTGTACATATCAGCGGCGGAAAATGGCTCCCGTATGTTACGGGATATAACGCAAACGACAATGACAACGGCTACGCAGGAGACCTTAAGCCTATCGATGCCATTGAGGTTTATTACTATACGCCGTCAGATGTTGTAAAAAGCACTGGGTATTTAAGAGCGAAATATAGAGTATCTCCTTCGTATTCGACCAACTATTTCGATTGGCAGTACGACAACGAGACCTCTAACGGTCAGGACGGATACGCTGGCTCATACGGCATCAACCTTGATAAGCTACAGATTACTTTGTCGAAGTAAGTTGGTGTACTATGTATAGGATTATGATTGTTAAGGCAAAGAAAGACGATTACAAGTCTTTGTATCAGTATCTAACCACTACTATTGACGGCGCTACATGTCCAATAGAGTTTGAGACGAAAGAAGAGCTTGATACTTACGTGGAAAGTATGCTGAACTCAGACTATGCGAAATCGGACTTTATTGTTATTAAGCAAATTGATTACACAATCGACGCAAAGGACTACTCGGACGATGAAGCAGTCCAAAACGACAGCGAAGATTAATATTACAAACAAAAATTTAAGGCAGATTGGTTGATTCCAGTCTGCCTTTTTTTTGCCGCTTATCTGCGGCATATAGTTATAACAAAAGCTGTTTGAACATCTAACAAAATATCTAACAAACGTGCTCGAAATATTCCTACGATATAGTTTTTGTAGGCTATTATATACAATTTCAAAGCCTATTTCTTGTACAAATAACACAGAAATTCACAGTAAAATACGGTGTAAAACACGCGGGCGTCGTCTCCAAAACCGCGTGCCGAGGGTTCAAGTCCTTCTGCCCCTGCCACCTCAGACCTTCAAGAATGGCTTAGACAAGCCGTTTTTGAGGGTTTCTCTTTTTCTGCCAACGGGCTATACCCCGTTACATCTAACAAATATCTAACAAATTGGTGTTTACATCTAACACTTAGCTAACACTATCCAGCTTTTCTGCAATTGCCATCTTGGAAGTTTTGTCGTTGTGGGCATAAAATTTTAGTGTCGTATTGCTACTGCTATGCCCTAACCAATCGGCTACTTGCACTACCGTGAATCCGTCGTTCAGCAAATTTGAGGCTACGCTGTGTCTCAAATCGTGAAGTCTGATTTGTGGGAGGTCGCTGTTCTCTATAACCTTGTGGAATTGCTTTGATAGATAGTTAGGCGTTATTTCCTTACCGTTGCTAAGAGTGCAAACATAGTCGGTTTCAATGTATCCAGACCCAAGGAACTCCTTGTTCTCGGTCTGGATTTTTTTCTGCCGAATAAGTAACTCACGAGCCTTGCTTGTGATTGGCAACGTTCTGTTACTGCTGTCTGTCTTTGTGTCGTCTGTGTAATTTGAATCTCCTGTTAATGCTTTGGTTGACTGTTGAAGCGTTTCGCAAATATGGATTGTTCCTTTTTCAAAATCAATGTTGTGCCACTTTAATCCGCATACCTCGCTTCTGCGGAATCCATATATCACACATAGTAACACAGGCACGTAAACCGTAGAGCTTGCAAATAGGTTCAGCAATTCTTCCAACTGGGAATAGTTGAGGAACTCTGCTTGGAACTTTCGCTCTTTCGGTTTCTTAGCTGCTGTAGCTGGATTGACTGCAATGTATCCTTTTGCTACAGCGTCCGACAATGCCTTACTAATGTTCTGATGATGGTGCTTAATCGTCGTGGCTGAGAGAGATGTCTTTTTCATCTTCTCATAATACGTTGTAAGGTCGAGCGGCGTTAGTTCTTGTAACTTAATCTTTGTCGCTTCAAAGTAGGGTATGATATGGTTTTTCATATTACCTGCATAATTGCGGTAAGTATTTGGGCGCACATCGTTTTTTACTTCTTCTAGCCACATAGAGAAATACTGCGCTAATGTTATTCCCGTATAATATTGGAGGTGTAGCGACTCGTACTCTTGGATTTTTGCGTTAAGGAACTCCGTTGCTTTCTTCTTATTGCCTTTGATTTTAAGACCGGTTGGTATCCATTTTTGCTTTCGCTTGCCATTTATATCTCGCAGACTGATAACAGCATAGAAAGTTCCATACCTTGTTGCCAGACTGCCTTTAATTTTGTTTGCCATATGCTACTCCTTTCACGTTGGCAAACAGCTTTTGTTATAACTATAATAATAGCACCTTACCCCGCTGTTTGCAAGAAGTTTATCACACTGGATTTGGGTATTATGTATTTCTTGCCTACACGCAAGCTTTTTATTTCCCCAGACTTTAATAACTCGTAGACTGTGTTCCTACCGATTCTGAGCATATCTTGTATTTCTTTCGGAGTTACAATGTCTGGGTAATTCGAAAATGAATCATTTAACATATAGTTCTCCTTATGTATAGGAGCGAGGTTTTGATGCCCCGCTCCTTTTTTTTGGCGGTGGGGTTTAATCAGTGGTCAAAGTATAAACAGTATCACTCGGTTTGTATAAGTGGTCAAACAAGTTGAGCTGTTCCCACTTTTCTGTTGTTGGAGTGGAAACGCCTGTGCTACCAAATCCACCAGTGCCGCGAGCTGTATCAGAAAGCTCGTCTACTTCTGTAAACTCCACAGGTAAGAATGGCACAATCACAAGCTGCGCAATTCTGTCGCCAGCACAAACTTCACTGTCTTCTTGAGAGTCATTGTGAAGCGCCACAATTACCTCTCCTCTGTAGTCTGAGTCAATTACACCTACACAGTTTGCCGGTCTGAGCCCCTGCTTTGTAGCCAGTCCACTCCTTGCAAAGATTGCACCGAAGAAACCTTCTGGGACTTCAAGGGCAATGCCAGTGCTGATTTTCGATGTTACGCCGGGGGCGATTGTGTCACCATTCAGTGCATACAAATCATACCCAGCAGCGTATTCTGAACCTCTCGTTGGTATTACCGCTCGCTCGTTTAATTTCTTGATATTGATATTGATATTCAATAGTTGCCTCCTATGTATCAGAAAAATTTATCTTGGTTATTCCAGATATACTCGAAAAACCTTTCCCAGTTCATAAGAACTTGGGTGTATATATCAACCTTGCGCTCTGTTGAAGTAGTCGGGAATCCCGTAATAATGACTTCGTGTTCACATTTGCACCAGAAGTAATACATCAAACTACGTTTGACCTTTTCTTCGATTGTTTCACGGTCTCCTTTATACTTTTTGAAGATTTCTTCACATTCTTTGATAAAGCTCCCGTGTTTGAATATATTGTACTCGTAAATTCTCTTACCATTGAAATCCTCACGGAACACATTCCACACAGGAAGTACTTTTTCTTTTGCTTTCTTCGCCATATTACTCAACCTTTATGTATAACCCACAATGACACATTCCGCTCTCTTGCTCTCTAAACTCTTTGCACATGCATTTTGTGTCTTTGTTCTTTTCGAGGCGGCAGGGGCAATAGCCAGAGTTAGCCTTGATTTGTTTCCTTATCTCTCTGGCATACTCTTTGTCAGGATTTGTGATGATTCTCATTTGACTTGTTACCTTTTGTGGTTTCGCCAACCTTGACGAGCCCAAGAAAGAGAAGCGCAATTATATGGACAGTATAATATACCAACAGCGGCGAGACAACCCAATACCAATTCCAGTCGTTTACGCCACATGCTCTAAAAGCTGTGAATAAAACCGTCAGTGTTAAACAAATGCTTCTAAAAGCCTCAGCCAGCTTCTTGCCCGTATTATTCTCCTGCATCTTCTGCCTCACTATCCTGTTTGTCATATCTGTAATCTCTGAGGAAATCCACTACAGCCCACAGCTCGTCTTCTGTTAATGAATCCATAAGCATAGCTGTGCCTTTTCTGATATATCCGCACTGTGCGAGAAATGTGTTAAACTGTCTGCCGATAACTTCAATCTCATTTTCATCATCAAGCGGTCTTTCGTAGGATTCGGAACTATATTCGTTCCCCCATACGTCTGTGTAATTGAATCCGATTCTGATTCTTTCTTCCATCATAATCTCTCCTAACTGATTCGTTCTGCGAATTGATTGTCTGATGCTAATTTTACACCAAGGACTTCATCATAATGGCTTTGCTGGTCTGGAATAAATCTGCCAAACTTAACTACTATGTTTGCAAACGTTTGGAGACATTGAATCCAATGCTCGGATTCCTCTTTTTTATATCCAGTGTAGATAACAATGTCGTCGTCACACTTATATTCTTTACGCAGTACAGTGATAAATTCTGCTACTTCTCCAAAACTGTCGAATGGCTCAAGCCCAGCGATTACAATTGCCCTGGTTATTGGATTGTGCAAGTACCGATATATCAAAGAGTGAACTCCGATATTGATACTTGGCGCGGTAGCAAGCGCACCGTTTTGGCACACTTGCTTTCCGCTTTCTTTGTCGCACTTAAAAGTGCAGCTCGGTGTCATAATTACCATGCTCGGGAGTTTGTAATTGACAAAATCCTCGTCAATGATACCCTTAATCTTCACCGCATTCTTCCTCTGCTCTGTCTAAATACGTTTGAACGAGCTGCTCTACTTTGCTTTTAGGGGCATTGGGATTCAATACAAAAACTGCATCTGATGGGATATATCCCTTGCTAGCTTCATTGAACGCCTCTTTAACTTCGTTAAACGGAAGTGTTCTTTTTACAGTTATAATCTTGCCGTCGTGCCAAACCTTTGCGCTAAGCTCTATCTCTACTGTATTCGCAGGAATTCCGATTACGATAAAGTCTTCGTCAAGCTCCAAGAGCTTCTTTTCCACTTGTTCCATTTACATTCTCCCATTCTCTTAATTTGAATTCGGCAGTCCTCTCTTTGGAATAAGATACAACCGGAACAAAGAACCCAACTATACGACTATATTCTGTATAAACTGGTTCTCCGCAGTACGGGCAAGTAGTTCCATAGAACGCATGGTTGTGCTTACATGCCTGGATTTTTGTGTTAAACGCGAAATATGTAACGCCTTGGTCGGCTACATAATTCATCATATCCCACGCGGCTTCAGGCGAGCTGAACGGTGCGTCAATATTTATATGAAGAATGCTACCACCGTTGCAAAAACCGTCAAACAATGACGCAACTCTGATACGCTCTTGTAACGTTGCTTTAATTCCAAGAGGAAGGAACTGATTACCGTACAGCGGGAGGTCTATTACAGTATTTCTGGGGAAGAAGAACTTGTCTTTTTTCATCAACTTTGCCGCTGCTGTTTCGCCCGGGATTTGCTCGCAGTTAACTTGGTAATCAACACCTTTCATAAATTCGTTTTTGACGTTATGGATGGCGTCAAAAATTTTCTTACCAAACTTCTCTGCTTCTTCTGTGTAGTATGTATTGCCGAATTCATCAGTTCGTGTATAACCGAACGTTTTCATTGTTTCATATACACCCAAGAATCCTATGGTATTATACAAATGTTGAAAGTCGACTAATCCAAGTGTAAAGTTCTTGAGAAGTCTTTTATCAACGTTGCGCTTAATGATATCTCTCACACAATCCAAAACTTGCAAGTCAAGCCATACAAGTTGTTCCAATGATTTGATATAATCGTCCTCGTCCTTACTCTCCAGCGCAAGCCTCGCTAGATTGACTGTGCTTACTTTAACAGAGCCAACCTTTAGAGCCGTACCACCGATAGAGTTAAAGTATCCAAGGTTCTTTATATCGGACTTTAAGCGACAACAATTCGACAGGCTTGTAACAGACGAGTCAATGAACAAATTACTATCGCTCCATTTGCGATTGTGTTCACAGGCGTATCTGGCAAACTCTTCGTCGATAAATTTCCCATCCTGTCTCAGCAAAGAGATGGAGTTGACTGGGAATGTCATCATGTTGTGAGAACGAATCTCGGACATAGTTTCCAGATAAATCTTCTGGAAATCCATAATACCTTCAATTTCGTCAATCATAAATGCTCCGTCGGGGAACTCTGCTCCGCCAAACAGCGCTTCAAGATACGGATGGTCGAAAACACTAGTGTTTGTAACCTTTATGTTCACAATGGTTCGCTACACCATTGCCGTCAAATTGACTGCTCTATGTCGCCATAGAGAGCGGACTATATCACGAGCTACATTTGTAGTTCCTTTGCACTTCCACCGCCAATAGCTTACGGCGTACTCCCTTTCGGGATAGTCTCTGAACCTTCCTCTTTAGAGGCTGGGCTGCTAATTATCTCCGAGAGATGTTTCAGCAATTCACAAAGTTTGCTATACCTGTCACCAGATATAGGCGCAAACATTTACGCAGATTGAATTCCGTTTCTTGTATATGGTTGATTTAACGCATAGCAGAGACGCTGTATGTTCTGCTTTGCATATTTCTCAGGTGTTTCTGTGTAATAATTGTTCTTTACGTCCCTATCCCAAAAATAATACATATACGGGATAAGGTTTGGAAGCCCAACTGCCGCTGGACTCTGCATTTTTCAATGCAGGTAGACTATATTTTACCGCCACCTCCGATGGCGGGGTCTCTCTTTCGAAGTGCGTATCAATAGCACCCCTACTCTCCTTAACGGAGATAGTCGTTACAGGCTTTATCAGTAAGGTCTAATAGGGTATTTTACCCCTTCCCTGCGATATTTTTTCGCAGTACCTCTGTTTATCTTGTATATTGAGTTTGAGTTAACCCCATACTCTTTTGCCAGTTTATTTATGCTTATATCAGTGTTTTTAAGTTTGTCAATGATTTCTGTTACTTGCTCGTATGTGAAAAGAATAACTCCGCTGCTTTTCCAGTCCCTTATTGGATAATTGATATCGTCCCGACGATGTGTAATGCCATCGTTTATAAACTGGATAGAGTGTGAACCAACGCCAAACTCTCTCCCGATGTCTCCGTAAAAACGGTATGTATATTTTAAGAGGTGGATAATTTTATCTACATCTTCCTCAGTTAATTTGCCACAGGCGTTCGGAACCTTTCTAATCGGGTAATCGACATTAGGTTTTTTACGGCTACTTCCATCGTTAATTCTCATCACCTGTCTTTTGGATATGCCGTACTTGTGCCCGAGACAACTTAGAGACTCGTCTGTGTTTGCTAAGTCCCACATTAATTTGTCTACATCAACATCTGATATTACTACATTGTGGTTGTCTTCCCCAGAGTAGCACGGCGGTGCTGAGCCACCTTCCATAATGTTATATCCGTTTGGGGTAAGCGTTCCCAATCTTTTAATCCAATACTTTTCTCTGTTATCTGCGTCTGATACTTGTTCTTCAAGAATCTCATACCAAAAATGTTCTTTCCCATACTCTTGGATTGCATCATCAAGAAGCGAAACCGTATTATTCTTCTTGCAGTGGCTCCTAAATCTTTCCTTAACATCCTTTGATTGACCGACATAAAGCTTATCATTGACATCATTCTTAATGACATAAATATCCTTACTGATACTTCCCACGGGATTAGCTTGCGTTAAGCTCACGTTTAGCCTTCCCCGTTAGCTGCTGTATAGCAACCCCACTGATTCGTGGAAAAGAGACAAGCGGGCGCAGTTTCACCCGAGCTACGATTAGATGCGTAGCTGACATATTCTTTGACGAAATCAATAAATGTCGTCAGGTGTTTTGGCGGTTCGGCGTTAAAGTTCTCAATGAAGAAGAGCCCCTTTTCAGCCAAATCCTTCAAGTCATACGCGAAGCAGTAATGTACAAACGATGACGAGTTTGCATCGTGCAAGTACAAATGCCCGTCCCATTCGTTCTTCAGCCAGTCATTTGCCGCCTTAAAACCGTACTTCTTGTTCATCTCATAGAAGATTTTGTTAAAGGCAAGCAACTTCTGGTGTGGTTTTGGCATCTCATTCATCAGCGTGACAATGTCCTTTTGACCAACGTTAGCGTTGCCGTCAACGGAAGCATCTGCTACGGTATCAGAGTCAATAAAGTTGTCTATGAAATCTGTGTAGCTCAACTGCCTTGCTGCAAATCCGTTAATAGTAGCCATCTCTTCACCGTAATCGTTCTGCATCTTGTTGTATGCATTGACAAAGTTACGCTTCAGTTCGATGTTAATGTTCATTTATTCACTCCCCCTTATTGATTATTTATCCAATCGACTGCTTCTGAAAAATTAAGCAATTGACCATATACACTTAACACAGGTACTTCTGATATTCCCAATTCAAGCATTTCATCAACTGAGTTATTCTTTTCATAAGCTATACCATTGCTTTCTAGTTTCTTTTCAAGAACCTTGCATCTTGGGCATCCAGTAGAATACAAAATAGGCATTGTTACTCCTTTCTAGCGATATCATTAATCACTTTATAAATCTGTTCCCAGTTACTTACTCGGATAAAACCCCGTTCTTCGGCGTCATATTCCCTGTTATGCGGTGAGTCCATCAGCAAACCGATATATCTACCTCCCTCAAGATTATGAGGCGCATCATCAATCATCACATCTCCACGAACCATCTGTTTCTTGGAAGTAAAAATAATGTCTTTGAATGAGATAAATGGGAAATATCTATTGATGAAGCTGTACTTATATTTAATCGTGTCTGGATGAGAAGAGGTAACTAGAACTACCTGATGCCCGTCATCAATAAGTTTCTTCAGATACTCAGAAGCGCCGCCTATTGGTTCAAGCCTTTCCCAGAAGCTCTCATCATGCAACGGAGAGAAAACCTGTGTTCTCGAAAGACCTTCGAAGTATTGTTCGATGTCCCAAGAAGCTATATCTTCTGGTGAGGTTGTAGTGCCATACTTTTCATTAACAGCATTTACCCACGCTTCGTTGAGATTCTCCAATACATTGTCTACATCTACTAACACTGTTAATTTATTCTCCATTTTTCACCGCCTTATTCCGCTAGCTCGTCAGCATACTGGCTTATCCAACTACGATGATTGGTTGTCAGACTGCAAATCGCAGTCCTTTCTTTGGTTTTGAAATGGTTTAGATACTTGATAAACCCACTTAGTCGTGGATTGTCAAGGTCGCATTGCAAATCATGCCCAATTACAACCACCTTTGAGTGTGAGCCAATTCTTGTTAGCGTCTTTTTTAACTGAGCCGTAGTATAGTTTTGCGCTTCATCAATGATTACAACAGCATTATCTAATGTTGACCCTCTTAAAAAGGTATCAGTGATACAAGTGATATATCCTCTTCCTGTCTTCTGATTTACCATAGTGTCATCGTTGATGGATGTCATCGGGTTGATATCACAATTCTTTAATGCCTGATAAAACGCTTCAAAATATACTGAGCTCTTTTCTGTAATTGTTCCAGGCAGCCATCCTTGCTTGCGTTCTCCATACGGAGACATTATGTATATGATGTTTTCGTAAAACCCGTACTTAACCAACATATTCGCAACACCTGTAGCAACTGTTGTTTTGCCCGTTCCTGCACATGCATTACAGAAAATGATGTCTTTGCCACTATCCCAAATTGAGTTGGCAAATATCAATTGTTCATCGTCAAGTTCGTATCCGTAGAACGGGAACTTGTCTAGCTTGTCTGGAGGGGACAAATGCTCGTCCCCTCGCTTCTTTGTTTGTGCCATAAATACTCCTTAAATCACCATATCAATATCACAGTCCTGACCGATAATATAGTCCACGAACCCCTTTTGCTTTGCCTCATCTGCGAACATATACCATTCAACTCTGAGGTTAGCGTCGTATTCGTCTGCTGTGATATTGCTGTGTTCAAGAATGTACTGCTTCAGTCTTTCGTCTTCGCGCTCCTGGAACTTCATATGGTCTCTAATCTTTGTGCTTGAGTTACACACAGCGTAGGTTCCATCGTGCATGAGATACTTTGCGTTTGGAGTTCCAAATCTCTTGTGTCCAGCGAGTCCGATTAAGAAGCCCATACTATACTGATAGCCTGTGTTAATCGTATATACAGGTGTCTTGCTGTGCAGGATAGTGTCAATGAGTTGGAACCCTGCGTCCACCTCGCCGCCACGCGATACGAGGTAAAGGAAGATTGGTTTCCTCTCTTCGGTAGGAATTTCCTTGTCTTCCGTGTTATATTGCAGAATGTTTCTGACAATATCTGATACTATGTCCTGGGTAATATCTGACGCGAGGAATAGCTTGCGATTGCTCAGGTCTTGA
>Ga0326512_10002578_pt1 | contig 13412 bp, 13 predicted proteins | sample 1_2617_0518_D_FD_203652 | JGI IMG/M metagenome (GOLD analysis project Ga0326512, IMG submission 203652) | Bovine rumen microbial communities from UC Davis, California, United States - 1_2617_0518 | ecosystem: Host-associated > Mammals > Digestive system > Stomach > Rumen | place: USA... | reverse complement strand
CATGGCCGCAGATGCCAGGGCGCGCGATTGCCTGCGGAAGGCTATAGCGGACGCGCGCGCCGCGGGCATGCCGCTTGAAAGGTATCAGCACCCGCCTGTGATCGTGCCGGTGTCGTCAGGGATTGACGTGCTCACTGCCGTAACGCTCCATGCCGCGTATGCCGCGGGCGCTGATGTATGCCGGGCGTATCATTATAGTGCCGACGCGATATATACGCCCTGCACGCCGGGCTATGAGATGCTGAAAGAGTGGAGCCGCAAGATCTCAGCCGAGGCTGTAGGGCACGCCGCCGGGCAGGTGAGGCAGCAGTGCACGGACGGCAGGGCAAGGATCCTGCTGGCGGCGCGTGAGTGCACGCCGCGTTTTTCCGTCTTTGAGACAAAGACGGGCATTTACGAGCGCGAGATCCTGATAAACGCGTCCGATAAAAATATCACTCCGGCCTGTTGAAATCCGGCACAAATTGTGCTATTCATGCTATAATCTATCCAACGAAATAACAGCCGGGGCGCATCATGATTACAAAGCCCAAAATCCCTGTAGATCTTGAAAAAGTCAAAGAATTAGCGGCTCATGGTCAGAGCCAGGGGCAGATAGCCATTAACCTCGGGATAAGCAGATCAACGCTTCAAAACCGCAAGCGCGAAAATGAACAATTTGACCAGGCCATAAAAGAGGGCAAGGCTATAGCCCTGCAGAAGGTCGAAAACGTGCTGTTTGAGATGGCTATATCAGGCGAGAACACCGCCGCGACGATTTTCTACCTCAAGACGCACGGTGACGGCGAGTGGTCAGAGAAGCAGCAGATTGATGTAACTTCATCCTCGCCTATACAGGTGCAGATTATCAACGATCTTAAGGACTAACAGCGTCAGATGGCAGTCAGGCAGATTAAGCTTTCCGACATTGTAGGCGGCGGGTACAAGGACTTTTGGAATACCGCATGCCGTTACCGCGTTGTCAAAGGCTCAAGAGCCTCCAAAAAGTCTACTACTGCCGCCTTGTGGTTTATCGTCAACCTGATGGCACAGCCGCAGGCCAACCTGCTGGTAGTGCGCCGCTATGGGCGTACGCTTAAGGACTCCTGTTTTGCTCAGCTGAGGTGGGCTATAGACCGCCTTAATATCGGGCAGTTTTGGAAGGCTACAACCAATCCGCTTGAACTGACCTATACGCCGACAGGGCAGAAGATCCTCTTCCGCGGGCTTGACGATGGCCTGAAAGTTACCTCCATCACTGTTGCAAAGGGATTTTTGTGCTGGGTATGGATAGACGAGGCTTACGAGATCCGTGAGCCTGACTTTAACAAGCTTGATATGTCTATCCGCGGCAAACTGCCGAAAGGGTTAAACCATCAGTTGACGCTGACTTTCAACCCGTGGTCAGAGCGCTCATGGCTTAAGGCGCGTTTCTTTGATACGCCCAATCCGCACGTTTTCGCGGCTACTACAACCTACAGGTGCAATGAATGGCTCTCTGACGAGGACAGGGCTATCTTTGCCGACATGGCAGAGCACAATCCGCGCCGCTACGCTATCGAGGGCGAGGGGCAGTGGGGCATATCCGAGGGGCTGATTTTTGACCGCGTGAAGGAGCAGGATTTTGACGTCAGAGAACTCATGCGCCAGCGCCTTCCTGCTGTTTACGGCATGGACTTCGGCTTTACGGATCCTACGGCGTTTGTCGGTGCTCTGATAGACGCGAAGGCCATGAGGCTGTATATTTTCACCGAGTGGAGCGGCACCGGAGTAACCAACGCTGAGATATGCACCGGGATTAAAGACCTCGGCATTATGCACGAGCGGATTTACTGCGACTCCGCGGAGCCTAAGAGCATAGCGGAGCTGCGGCGCCTCGGCCTGAACACGGTTTCAGTCACGAAGGGCGCCGACAGCGTGCGCTATGGCATTCAGAAGCTGCAAGGCTTCGAGATGATAGTCTCTCCGGCCTGCCCGGGCTTCCTGCACGCGGTGCAGAACTACACCTGGAAAAAGGACAAGAACGGAATGCCGACGGATGTGCCTGAGCACGACTTCTCACATTTCCCCGACGCTCTGCGCTATGCCGTCTCGGACTTCCGCATGGGCGGCTTCAGGATTGACGCGAGCAACAAGAGGTATTTAGGATTATGACAGAGAAAAACGGAAAATCACGCCTCTACGTGTCTCCGTCCGAGATGGAAGCCATCGCCTCTGACCTGATGATGCCGCAGCGCACCTTCCGGGCGTTTGACAGCATCGATAAGGTCAGGCGCGCTTTTGCGCTTCCGGTGACCATGGGCGCGCCGAAGGATGAGCGCGAGGCGCTTGACATGGCCTTTGACTCCGCGGGCGGCTACAGCACTATATATGAGTCCCTGCAGCAGCACGCGGGCGATATGGGGCAGTACCCTATCACCAGTTTTATCGGCTATGGGGCGCTCCAGCAGATAGCGCAAAACGGCATGATCCGGGCGTGCATACAGACTGTCGCTGACGATATCACGCGCGAGTGGATTACCGTCAAGGGCGGCGACGATACGGATCCGGAGGATGTGCAGCATCTTGAGGATCTCCTGAATCAAAAGTATCACCTGAAAGATCTTTTTCACTCTGCCGCGGCTACTATGGGCTACATGGGTGGTGCTTTTATCTTTATCGACACGGGCGCCGAGGGTGAGGATCTTGCCCTGCCGCTCCGCATCTCGTCTCTTTCGGCTGAGATGTCTGAGGGCATGGCGCTCCGCTTTACCCTTGTGGATCCGGTTAATGTCTCTCCCGGAGACTACAACGCAACAAATCCCCTGCAGCCTGACTACATGCAGCCAAAATGCTGGTGGGTGCTCGGGCAGAAGGTTCACGCCTCCCGCATGATCCCCGTCTTCGACAACCCGCCGCCGCTCCTGCTGAGGCCGTCTTATAATTTCCTGGGCATCCCTCAGGCTCAGATTTTATGGGATTATGTCCTGCATTGGAACGAGTGCCGCATCTATACAGCTGACCTCTTAAAGAAAATCTCGCTCCTTGTAATGCAGACCGATACGCAGGCCATCTTCGGCACGCCCGGCGGTGTGCAGTCCTTTGATATCCGTATGCAGGCCCTGCAGAGATACCGCGACAATAACAGCGTTTTCGTCTGCGACAAGCAGGATGAGCAGGTATCCAATGTACAGACTTCGACGGCGGGATGCACAGATATCGTCAGGCAGTCCCTTGAGATGATAGCGGCCATAAACCGCACGCCGGCAGTCAAACTCCTGGGTATCAGCCCTTCCGGCTTCAACGCGACCGGTGAGAGCGACCTCAAGAATTACTATGACCACATCAGGACAAAGCAGGAGATCCTGCGCCCGGCTGTCGAGGAGTGCTTGAAAGCCATAGAGATAGCCGAGGCCGGCACGATAGATCCGTCTATAACCTTTGAGTTTAAGCAGCTCGGCACCGACAACGACTCGGCACGCGCGATGAACGCGCAGACGCGCATCAACACGCTGGGCGCCGCACTTGACAGGCAGGTAATCAGCCCGGAGGAAATGCGCGCGGCCGTCAAGGCGGATCCCGATATGGGGCTTGACTTTATCGATGATGAAATGCCCGACATGGGAGACGGGCAGGACATGCAGACCGACACGCCGGACGCGTCAGGGCTTGAAGCCATGATGGCCGGACAGCAGGAAAAGCAGGAAAAGGCCGAGGCCGACGCAAAGGCCAAAGCCGCTCCGGGGCACGAGGACGGCATGAAGCAGGCGATGGCTGAAAAAGCCGAGGCACCGGAGGCTGAGGCATGAGAAAGAAGCCGAGAACCGCAAGGGCTGTAGCTGCGAACCAGGGCGTGCAGAAGGAGTACGCCCGGAGGCTCCGGAACGCCCTGCGGATGCTGCTCCGCGACGCCCTCAGGGATTTACATCAGGAACTCGGCATGGCGCATGACGCCGCCGGGGGCTTTGAGCCGTCTCCGTCTGATATCACACGCAGATTTGCCGCTGATATGGCGCGATGGATGGTGAAGGCCGGGCAGATTGCCAAAGCGATATCCCGCTGGTTCTGCGCCGCCATGTACCGCACGACAACGCATGCGCAGAAGCAGGCGCTCAAGGCGGCGGGCGTGAGCGAGAAGAGCATAGACGCGCGCTGGGGCATCCCGGTGCTCAAACGTCAGTATATAAGCCCGACGGCGGCCAAGAACCTGCAGAAGCACATCGAGGACAATACAAAGCTGATTACAAAGATGGCTTCTCAGGATTTAGCCCGCCTGCAGGCTCTGATGGAAGAGACCAACGGGCAGAATGTGAGTTTCAGCGATATTGAAAACCTGCTCAAAGGCTCCCAGGGCTTTGACGAGGAAAGGGCAAAACGTGTCGCTATGGATCAGAGCAATAAACTCAATCAACAGATCCAAAGGGACAACGCCGCCGACCTCGGCATAACAAAGTGCATATGGATGCACGTGCCCGGACAGTTTACGCAGAGAAAAACGCATAAAGCCTTTGACGGAAAGACATTTGATACTAAAATAGGCTTGTACGACTCGGACGTCGGCAAGAACGTACTGCCCGGTGAGCTGCCATATTGCAGGTGCCAGGCGCGTATGGTTCTGCCGGAGGAGTTATTCGGTGATTGAGAAAATCGCGCTTGACGCGCAGTCAAAACGCACTTATGACGAAAACGGTTTTTTGCATGTTTCCATCTCTCCTCTGACACGCGTACAGGTAGCGCCGTACCGCGGATGCGAGATCCCGGGCTGGCAGGAACTCGGGCTTGAGCCTGAAAGAGTCTACAGGGGCTACAGGCCTGCATCGGAGTTATCAAAGCCTGGAACTATTGAGAGCGTCAACGGCATCCCAATCCAACTGGCGCACCACATGGACTACGCGGACAATCCCGCGAAAAACACGCGCGTCGGGTCTACAGGCACCGACGGCGCGTTTCATTTCCCGTTTTTAACAAATTCCCTGCATATCCAGGACAAGAACGCGATTGACCGCATAAACGACGGCAGTATGCGCGAGTTAAGCCTGGCATATCGCTATAAACCTGTTTTTACGCCGGGCGAGACGCCTGACGGTGAAAAATATGACTTCATCATGACCGATATCTCAGCCAACCATGTAGCACTGGTTGACGAGGGGCGGGCAGGGCATGAAGTTTTGGTGTATGACTCAAAAGGAGGCAATATGGCCGATGTTGAGAAGACTCTGCCCGCGTCAGATGATGATGCAGTGGAGAAGAAGGAAGTAGCGCTTGCGCAGCAGGTCAAGCAGGGCGCTCAGAAGCTTATTGACCTGCACGCATCGCCCGCGGAGCAGGAGCCGCACTCCGAGGCTGTAGGTGATGATGACAAGAACGCGGAGATTACCTCCATCCTTGAAGACCTGCAGAAGGCCGGCGCTGACCTCTCAAAGGTCCCCGGGCTTGCCGACAGGCTCAAGGGGCTGGCAGCTGCAGCAACAGATGAGGATGAGGATCTTGAGGGCGCCGCCGCCCCCGCTGAGGATGAGGACGAGGCTGTTGCACCCGCTGAGGATCCTGCCGCCGCACCTGCAGAGGATGAGGACGAGCCCGCCGCTGAGGGTGATGAGCCTGCAGAGGATGAGGACGAGCCTGCCGCAGAGGGCAACGAGGGCGACATGGTAGCCGACGGCCTTAAGGCCTGCGGGCTTGACGGAGAGGATCCCGAGGTGCAGAAGGCTTTTGCCGCCGGGCTTAAGTACGCCAAGGGCGGCGCACAGCCTGCCGGGAAGCCTGCCGCTGCGCAGGATCGCGCGCTGAGGAAGATTGTGTCTATGGTCACCGGGCGTCTTAACGCGAAGCTGACCGCTGCCGATGAGTGCCGCAAGACCCTCGGGCGCGTGAGGCTGGGTGCCTTTGACTCCGCCGGCGATATCTACCGTGCGGCTCTCAGGCAGGAGGGCTTCAAGACTAAGGGGCTTTCCAATAGGGACGCGATGATGGTTTACCGTACCGTCCTCGCACTTAAGAGCGGGAAGCGCGGCGCGGCTATGGATCGCAAGATGCAGAGCGGCAAGCCCTCTTTCCTGGGTGAGATCCTTAACTCTATCAACAAGGAGTAATCTATGAGCGGATTTCAGAAGAGCGTAAAGCTTTATCCTGCTGTAGGCGTACCGGGGCAGGAGGTAAATCCCGGTCAGGCTATTTACACCGCAGAGAACTATATCTCTGACGGCACTCTTGCCGCCGGCGGCTTTGCTTTCGCAAAGGCGTCTGACGGAGACGTCAAGACCGCATCGGCTACCGGCACCGGCAAGCCGCTCGGTTTTGTTGAGCGCAACGGTGTGAGCGTGATTACCAATCCCCTGACCGAGGCGACCAACGTTTACGGCGCCGGGATTAGCGCGCCTATCGCGCTCCGCGGGCAGTTTTACGCGCTCGCGACCGGTGCGGCCACCGAGGGGCAGTCAGTGCTCTGCGATCCTGCTACCGGCGCCGTTACTTATGGCGCGTCAGGCGCGGAAAACGACACCGGCTGGATCGTAATCCTCCCTGCAGGCCTTGCGGCTGCGGCTGAGGGTGACGTGGTTATCTATCAGCGTATCGGCGCTTAAGGAGGTGCCCTATGGATCTTGATTTTGAGTTAGCGAAGCAGAAGGGTATCTCCAGCCCTTACGCTGTAGGCTTTATGCCTTACAGCGTAAAGGACGGCAGGATTACCGTTGACTATGCCGCCGCATCCCGCCAGCTGGCTATGGATGCCGCCGCTTCTACCGCACCGAACATCGGCGCGCCCGCCGCTCTGTACACCTATATCGATCCCCGCATCGTGCAGGTGCTCTTCGGCGTTACCAACGCGTCTAAGTTTTTCGCGCCTAACAAGGTAGGAAGCTGGGAGCAGGATTTCGCGACTTTCGAGGTTGAGGAGATTGAGGGCAATGTCACCGCATATAATGACTATGCGGATGGCGTTACTACTGACGTCAACTACAACTTCCCGAGCCGTCAGATTTATCGCTACCAGACTACTATCAAGTACGGCGACCTCGAGAGCGACAAGGCATCCGCGGCTAAGATCCCTCTCGTCTCCAGGAAGCAGTTCGCGGCCGCCGAGATCATCGCGCGCGCCGAGAACAAATTCCAGATGTACGGCGTCAAGGGTATCCAGTCTTATGGCATGCTGAACGATCCTAACCTGCCTGAGTCTATTTCCCCGATTTCCACCAGCGGAAAGAGCACCTGGGCGGATAAGTGCGCGGCAGATCCTTCCGGAGCCGCTAATATCGTCTACAACGATATCAGCAAGCTTTGGAGCGCGCTCACTGCGAATAATGCCGGGCACCTCGAGACCAACGCGCCGATTGTGCTCGGAGTAAGCAATAAGATGATTTCTTACCTTACTATTCCTAACCAGTACGGCAAGACCGCTAAGGTGCTCCTGCAGGAGAACTTCCCGAACCTCGAGATTGTTCAGGTTCCGGAACTTTCGACCACCTCCGGCGAGATGCTCTACATGACCGTCAGGGATCTCTATGGCGATGAGACCGGATGGACTGCCTTTGCTGAGAAATTCCGCATGGGCAGGCTTATCCCGGAACTCTCCAGCTATAAGCAGAAGGCAAGCGCCGCCACCTGGGGATGCGTAATCCGCAGGCCGTCTCTTGTCGCTACCATGCTCGGCATCTAACTGAGAGCATCATCACACATCAGGGCGGCATCACGCCGCCTTTTTAGTGTAAAATCTAATCAACACCTTCTATCTATAGGAGCCAATCATGGCCGCAAGAAAGAAAGATACAGCCACCGAGATTATCACCGAGACCGCCGAGGAGCAGCCTGTCAAGACTGCCTCCGCAGGCTCTGACATGACCTTTGTCGCGTGCGCCCTGCCGCTCGGCATTTCCTACGATGATGTCGACAACGGAAACGGCGGCTTCAAGACCGTAACCTTCCCGGGCGTCAATCACGCGCTCGCAGGCAAGAAGACCGGCATCCTGCTCGGAAAGGGAAATGCCGTTTTAGTCTCAATCGCCAAAAAGGACTGGGAGGACATCAAGAAGAAACACGGCCGCGAGCGTTATTTCGTTAATGTGCCGGCTCAGCTTTTCGAGATTGAGGGCGGTGAGGCGGAGTTTAAGAGCCGCAGGGATGAGATCTCCGAGATTGACAACGGCGTCAATCCGGTAGATCCGAAGAGCACCGGCACCGAGGCGGCAGTATCTAAGGACTAAAATCCAGGAGGCGGCAATGGCTGATGTTGTGCTTGACATAGCAGACTTCCGGGCGAGATATCCGCAGTTTGATGATGAGACAAAGATCACAGACGCGGAAATAATGAACAACTGGTACGCCGTCGCGGCGCTCTGCGGCACTACCGACGCCGAGAGCGTCTTCCCGTATATGCCTGATGCTGAGCCGCCTGTCTACACGCGCAAAATCGCGCTCTATTTCGCGCTTTGCCATCTCCTGACCATCCAGGGCTGGGGAGCAGGGCAGACAGGCCCGATAACCAACGCGTCTCAGGGCAGTGTTTCCACCGCTTTTCAGCTGATGCAGGGCAAGACGACTACCGAATCCTTCTGGCTGCAGACCTCCTGCGGCGCGCGCTACTGGATGATGCTCAAGCCCTATATCATGGGCGGCAGGGCGTATATATCCCGCGGCTTCCATCCCTGGGGGTAAATGCTATGGGCGTGCTGAAAGACTGGTTCAGAAGGTTTACAGACCGCTTCCGGGCTAAGTCAAAGCCCGCGGAGGTGCTTGTAGGCATAACGGATCCGTCGGTAGCGCGCTACGCGGCCTATCAGGAGTATGGCTGGGTACAGCAGGTAACTCCGAAGCAGCACGCGTGGTTCGGAGCGCATGCGGGCTGGGACAAAGCCCCGAAGCCCGGCTCAGTCCTTGTGCTCGTGCCGAGACCTTTCATGCACTCCACGTTCCTTGCGAAATTCAGGCGCTGGGAGCAGATCATGAAAAACGCGCCGCGCGTCATGGGCATAACCGACACCGAGAAGGTTTTAGCCCTTGTAGGCGCCGAAGCCGTCTCTGATATCCAGATGACGATAAAGGCCGGCGGCAATGAAATCGAGACGTTTGAAAAGCGGCATCCTCTGACGATGGCCATTTACGCGCAGCGAGCCGCAGGACACCGTACGGACGGCGCCGGCGGCGTCTCCGTAAAGAAGCCGCTTACGCTTACAGGGCGCATGACCGGTTCGGTGCATTTTGAGATACAAAGGAAGTAAAAGTCTATGGATGCAGAAAAGGCTGGGAAAATAGGCAGGGCGTTCGCCCTGGGGTACGTTTATGGGCATGGCATGCTTATAGCTCAGGATGACGCGCAGTGGATAACAGTGCATCCGAACGGCAAGGGCGCAAACGCAAACGGGGATCCTATAAAAGGCCGTCCGGTGCTGATTGACTCCGATACGGGTGAGATTTTAGGCGGTGCCGGCGGTAAATTCACCGGGCGGCATATATCCGCTATGCCAAAGGGCGGCAAGCATGAGCAGCCGGGCGCGCAGATGGTTATCAACAGGGCACGCCTCAAGAAGGAACATCCGGAGATGTTTGCGCCTAAACAGAATAAATCAGCGGGATCTCGCTCCGATAAGAGGGGCAAGACATCCGCGGCGACACCAGCATCCTCCTACAAAGAAGCGGCTGAAAGAGTCAAGCAGATACAAGAACAGCAGAAAGATATCGACAGGCAAATTCATAGCCTTGTAAGTACCGTCAACTGGAATGATGGTAACGACACGCCGGAGGCACAGCAGGCACTGTCTCAGATAGCAAAACTGCGCTCTGATTATGCCAAACTGAATGATGATTTAGGTTCGGCTCTCAAGGAGAGAGCTGCACTGGAGAAGACTATTGATCATCCTAACTTTACCCACGCAACAACAGGCAGGAGTGAGAACGAGATAACAAGCTTAGCCTGGGAACGGGAACAGAAGCGCAGACATAGAAACTTCATGACGAATACATTCGGAACATCAGCCACTGCGATGGATGAGGCGAAATGGATCACCGTTCATCCCAACGGCACCGGCGCGAACGCCAACGGCGACCCCATCAAGGGCAGGCCGCTCCTCATCGATGACGAGACCGGCTCAATCCTTGGCGGCATGGGCGGCAAAGGCAAGGATAAGAAGCTGACGGACTTCAAGACTTCAAGAAAGAAGATGACTTTCAAGTCTTCCGGCAGTGCGTCTAAGTCCGAGGGGACCACTAGTGGGGCTCAGGCTGTTACACAGCCTAAAACTTTGAAGGACGCATTAAAAAATTTTCGGGACGGGCTAAAAGGTCAGCGTGTGACTACTGAGCATCTCAGACAGGCAGCCAGGATGGTTGACGAGTCTGATGAAGGTAAGGCATATAAGCAGAATGTCTCAAAGCTTGTGCAAAAAAGAAAAGAAGCGGAGCAGCGCATAAAAGAACTTAAGGATAACTATGCCGCGGAGATGTCAAAGGTAAAGGAGGAAGAAAATAACGCGGCGAGGGATGACCCAAAAGTTGTTGAGGCAAAACGAAAGGAATCAGAATTATCAAGTAAAGATGATCAGGTTGCGCGAGCGCTTAATGAAAAATACCCCGGGGTTTATGACGCCAGTGATATTTATGACGCCAAGCAGAGAGCGGCATATCTTCGGGATAAAGCTAAAGCGGATGAGGTACATCAGGAATGGCAGTCTGCACAACAGGAAGTTTTTGATCGGCAATTCGATGCAGTAAAGCCTTTTAAGGAAAGACGGATGAGGCTTGTACAGCAATTAAATGACGAATTATCTAAGCAAGCGAGCGCGAAGAGAGAAGCTGTAAAGCAAACTGCCGAGGAAGCAAAAAAGCTTTTTTCGTCTTTTAACACACTAACCCCGGGAACTGCCGACGAAATAGCCAGAAAAATACGGGGCAATGCGACTATTGAAACAAAAAAACAGATGGCGGCGGCTATGCAGTGTTATCCGCAGGTAATGGCCGACAAATTTTTCGGGGAGTACGAATTAGGGAGAACTGTAAAACGCGGTTATTGCAATAGTAACTTCGGGGAGATAAGGTTAAGCGCAAACGATTACGACAGTTCAAAGGATGGGATTAACCTTGGCCTTGAAAGAACTGCGAGTCACGAGACGGCGCACGCGATGGAGGAGCTTTTCCCTAAACTTCGCGACATGGAAGAGGCTTATTATAAAGAAAGAACCCAAGGTGAAAAATCAGTAAGGTTAAGTAAGCTTTTACCGGGAAGCGGATATGGGAGGGATGAAGTTACGCGTCCTGACCATTTTTTTAATCCTTATGTTGGCAAGGATTACTCTCATGACGGCAAAAATGCCAAGCCTCATTTTGAAATTATGTCGATGGGAATGGAATATATGATCCATGAACCGGAAGTTTTTGACAAAGATCCTGACACACGCAACTTTATACTTGGCGTGCTGGCAACCGGTGGTTTTGAGTGAGGTGAGGTATGGCGGAAGCTACTTTTGTGCTCGCAAGCATAAAACAAGGCGGCGACGTTCAGTCTGTAGCCTTTGTTAACGGCGAATTCTATTCAGGAACGGGTAAGTTTGATAATGGGGGCAAAATCATCGGTTTTGACTTTCATCCTGATTATTCGCTTTTTTTTGCCGAATGTGATTTTATGCAGAAAAACGTACCTATAGAGCTTGCCAAGCTCTGGTACCCATCCCCTGATAGCGTCGCAAAGGCCATAACGGTCATCAAACGCGTCTACAAAGAGACTTACAAAAATAAGGGGTATAAGTTGCAGATTCGCGCTGATGGTGATTTTCCCGAGGCGCCGGCACTGCCGGAGGGGGCGATAGCATGACCATGCCCTCAAAAGCCCGCCGCCTCGGCAATGCCTTCCGCCTCGGCGTCATATACGCGGCAGGCATAACCGCCGCGATGGATGAGGCGAAGTGGATCACGGTACACCCGAACGGCACCGGCGCGAACGCCAAAGGTGATCCGATTAAAGGGCGTCCGCTCCTGATAGACGGTGAGACAGGTACAATCCTCGGCGGTGCCGGCGGGAAGTTTAAAGGGAAAAAGCTGTCCGAGATGAAGTCAAAGCCTGCCGCAAAAGCGTCAGGCAGCGGCAGGCCCGCGGCCTCGCGCGCGAAGATTGACCTCTCGCACCCCGACAAAATCGACAAAAAGAACATCATACAGAACCGGGACCGCTCAAACAGCGGCTCAATACAGCAGATTAACTCGATAGCCGCGAAACCTGACTATATGCGCATGGGGCCGTCTCATGATCTTGCGAACGGTGCGCCCGTTGTCGCTTACGGATCTGTAGATGATGAGCACCTGGGAAACCCTGTAACCGTCGTTGACTCCGACGGCAACCGCTACAAAATGCAGTATGCCGTTGTCGAGGCGTCTGACGTGCTCACGTCAAACGACGCCCAGGGCAACAGAAATCCCGATTATGAGTCAGACGACGCCTCAAGGATGCGCGCCGTCGCGGGCAACGGACGCATGGCAGGCATAACCGAGGGATACAACCGCGGCACGGCTGACGAGTACAGGCAGGAGATGATAGACGACGCGGCGGCATCGGGCATAGATCCCGAAACCGTAAAGGGCATGAAAAATCCTGTCCTTGTCCGCGTTATGCAGGCGTCTGATGTAACGCCTGATATCGGAGACCGTACGAACAAGCAGGGTGGCCTGTCCATGACAGCTGTAGAGCAGGCAAAGAACGACAGGCAGCGCATAAACCTTAAAGACATAGAGACTTACGACGACGGCACGCCGACAATCAAGAGCCTTAAGCAGTGGATAGCCGAGCAGCCTGTAGCGGAAAGAGGGCAGATGCTGGGCAAGAACGGCGAGCCGACAAAGCAGGCTATGGAGCGCTTCCAGGCGGCTATCTTCTCAAAGGCATATGATAATGACTACCTGACCGAGATGTACGGGCAGGCACTGGATCCGCAGTGCAAGACTATCATCAACGGCCTTGAGAAGGCGGCGCCGAAGATGGTAAATCTCGGGGACGCGCCCGACGGCTATGATATCCGGGATATCATCGGCATGGCTACCGAGAAAGTGGTGCAGGCAAAACGCACCGGCATGAGTCTTGAGGACGTGTCGGGGCAGATGGATATGTTCAACTCTGATGAGAAAGATGACCTCGCGCGCGCTATCGTCAAAATGTACGCGAAGAACATGAGGAGCGGAGCCGCCATCGGTCAGAAGCTGTCGGAACTTGCAGACGCGATGTATGCGGAAGGGCAAAGGACTGATGATATATTCGGCGCTGTTGAGCACGTGCCGCCGAAAGAGATTTTCAAGCAGGTGCTGGGAGAGGACAGGAAGCCCGGCAAGATGTCCGCTCAGATGTCCGCTTTCTGGCATAAGCGCGGCGGCGCGTTCCTTGATGCGTTTTTTGCAGGCCGCGGATGTAAGACGTTTTTCAGCGCCCTGCGGAAGGAGTACAGCATATGCCGCTAAATCTCCATGATCTAGTCCGCGGC
>Ga0326512_10002577_pt1 | contig 13412 bp, 14 predicted proteins | sample 1_2617_0518_D_FD_203652 | JGI IMG/M metagenome (GOLD analysis project Ga0326512, IMG submission 203652) | Bovine rumen microbial communities from UC Davis, California, United States - 1_2617_0518 | ecosystem: Host-associated > Mammals > Digestive system > Stomach > Rumen | place: USA... | reverse complement strand
TCGCCGTCTCGAGCCCGACGGTGTTGACGTAATCCCGGAGCAGATCCCCGAAGGCCTCGGAGACGGTTTTCTCCCAGCGTTTCTGCTCCTCCGGCGTCCGGTCGGGCATGAAGGCCGAGGCCTCCCACGGCGTGCCGTTTTCGGTGACCCCCGCCGTGACCGTCACGGTGCCGGGGACGTCCGGGGTGCCGGGCTTGCATTTTCTGCCGTAGTACCGCTCGGCTGTCCAGACGGTGTGGTAGCGCTCCACCACGTGGGCCTCCTGGGGTTCCAGCTTCTTCCGCGGCTCGGTTTTCTTTGCCATGATGGGCCTCCTGTTCGGTGGTTTCGGGGGAGTTTATGCGGGTGTGGGTTGTCCGGTTGACTGCGGATTGTCTTCCGGCGAAAAGTTCATACAACTTGAACTTTTCTTGTAAAAAAATAATCCGCCACCTGATCCCGCGCAATGCCCAGCACGTCCAGGGCCGTCTCAATCTCGTCCTGACGGAACCCGACCTTGTTGTTCAGCTTGTGGGAGACGCTGTGCTGGGACATTTCCATGCGCCGCGCGAACTCAGCCTGCGAGCCGCACACTTCCACGATCTTGCCGTTCAGCTTCGAGTAATCGTATACCATTTCGTCCTCTCCTTTCGGTTCAAATTTCTTGAACGTCCCTATCATACCACACCCTCCCCCGCTTGTCAAGAGGTTTCGTGCAAATCTTTTGAACTTTATTTGCACAGCCCTCTTGAACTTTTCTTTCATATATGATATAATCCTCTCATACCGACACAGACAGAGGATCACGACATGGACAGAATCCACACCAGCATCCGCCTCCGTCAGATCATGGAGGAGCGCGGCATCAAGCAGGCCGACCTCGTGAGGATGTGCGCACCCTTCGCGCGGGAGGCCGGGATCTCGATGGGGAAAAGCGCGATCAGCCAATACGTCACGGGAAAGTCCCTCCCGGCGCAGAGACAGCTTACCATTCTCGGCCAGGCCTTGAACGTCTCCGAGGCGTGGCTCATGGGTTTCGATGTCCCCCGGGACCGCGCACCGGCGAAGGCGGAGGCCGTACCCGAACCCTTCCCCCTGACGGCCCACGAAAAGCGCCTGGTCACCGCCTACCGGGACAATCCGACCATGCAGCCCGCCGTCAACCGCCTGCTGGGGATCCCGGACGAATCGGCGGATCAGCCCCGGAACGATCCCGCCGCGGACATCATCGAGACGCTCCGGGAACTGGAAAAAGAGGGAGCCGTGCGGAAATAACCGCCGCGCTCCCCCTTGCCCCGGGAATTGTCGCGTATTACAAAATCGTCTGGAAGTGACAGAGCCCTCTCCGCTGAGGAGAGGACGGAAAGGAATAATCATGGGACTGAGATTCCGCAAATCCAAAAAGTTCGGCCCGTTCCGGATCAACCTCTCCGGCTCCGGGGTGGGCTGGTCCGTCGGCGGGAAGCACTTCCGCTACACCCAGCCCGCGAAGGGAAAGGCCTACACCACCACCACGATCCCCGGGACCGGAATCAGCAGCCGGAGCACGGTGCAGTCCTCCCCGTCCGTCGGCGAACCCTCCCGCATTCCTATCCCGCCGATCGACAGCCTGTCCGCACCGCCGTCCCGCTCCGGCACTCTCCGCCCTCTGCTGATCGGCCTGCTGACCGGAGGACTGATCATCGCCGGAATCCGGTTCGCCGGGAGCCTTTCGGGCTACACCGACGAGAACATGATCCCGCCCCCGCCCGACCGGACCGTCAGCGCCCCGGCGGATCCGGAGACGGAAGCCGCTGTCCCGTCCGCCCCCGAAACAACTGAAACCGCCGTCACCCTCTCCGCGCCGGAGGCGGAAAAGATTCCGGAGGCCACCCCTCCCGAGGATCCCGCGCCGACGGAGATCCCGGCGGGTGTCGTCACCGTCGAAAAGGAACAGCCCGCCGAGACCACCCTCGAGGAGTGGTTCGCGCTGATGGAGGAGCGGACGCGGCACACCCCCGCTTATCCCGAGGAGGACGAGACCACCCTCGACGAATGGTTTGCCAAAGTCGAGGCCGAGGCCGCCGGGACCGCGCGCTGGTACACCGTCAACACCTCGACGAAGAAGATCCACAATGACTGGTGCAAGGAAGTCCAGAAGATCAAGCCCGAAAACATCGATTATACCGATACCCCCGGCGAACTTCTCGCCGACGGGTACACATGGTGCGAAAAATGTCACAAACAATAACCCCTCCCGTCCCCTTCTCCCGGACCGTGGCCTATTTAAGAAAATCCCGCGCCGACGGGGAGGAATCCGTGGAGGAGGTCCTCTCCCGGCACGAGCGGATCCTGCAGGACTACGCCGTGAGCACCTGGGGCGTCCCTCTCCCGGAATCGCGGATTTTCAGAGAGATCCAGTCCGGCGAGACCATCGCGGCCCGGCCCGTGATGCAGGAGCTGATCGGCATGATCCAGCGGAAAGAGGCGGACGCCGTCCTCGTGGTGGAGCTGCAGCGCCTCTCCCGCGGGGATCTGCTGGACGTGGGCACCCTCTCCCGGCTCTTCCTTTATACCGGCTGCGTGATTCTGACGCCGACGAAGCTCTGGAACCTCTCGGACGAGTACGACCGGAAATTCTTCGAGATGGAGCTGATGCACGGCAATGATTATCTGGAGTACACGAAGCGCATCATGGGCCGGGGCCGGGAGCGCTCCGTCCGGGACGGGAACTATATCGGATCCAGACCGCCCTTCGGCTACGAGCGCGTGTTCGTGGATAAACGCCCGACGCTGGCCGTGATCCCGAAGGAGGCGGAGATCGTCCGGCTGATCTTCGAGCTCTACGCCGGATCGGAGCACCTGGGCCCGACGCGGATCTCCGCCCGGCTGAACGACATGGGCCTGCACAGCCAGCGCATGGACCGATGGACCCCGCAGGCCGTGAGGAATATCATCGGCAATCCCGTCTACATCGGCCTGGTCCGCTGGAACCGCCGGAAGGAGGTCAAGGAATTCCGCGACGGCGAGATCGTCACCACGAAGCCCGTGGCCGAGGACTATATCCTGGCCGAGGGACGCCACGAGCCGATCATCACCCGGGAGCTGTGGGACCGCGCGCAGGACGCCGCCCGCACGAGATCCCATCCCTCCGCCCGGCATGACCGCGCCGCCATTGTCAGCCCTCTGGCGGGTCTTCTGACCTGCTCCGTCTGCGGGAAGGCCATGGTTTATAAGCTGTGCTACGACCACAAGACGAAGCGCCCGCTCCCGCCGATCTTCCACTGCGCCACCTCGGGATGCCGGACGAGAGGCGCCACCGTGACGGAGACTCTGCGGATCCTCTCCGGCGCGCTGCGGGAGTCCCTCGGGAAGCTCAGCGTCAGCGCGGACCGGGATGTCCCGGATCCGAACGACGCGGTCCGGACCGTGGCCGCCGGGGAGCTGGAGGAGCTGGAACGCCAGCGGGACCGGCTGTATGATTTTCTCGAGCGCGGGATCTACGAGGAGGACGTTTTTCTCGCCCGGATGTCGGCCCTCCGGGAGCGCATCGAAAAAGCCCGGCGGACGCTGGCCGAGCTGGATCAGACGAAGAAAAAGGCGGAGGACCTGGAGCAGCTGCGCGCCGGGCTCGAGGAGTGCATCCGGATCCTGGATGATCCCACCGCCGCCCCCGCCGCCGTCAATTCCACGCTGAAGCGCATCCTCGCCCGGATCCTCTACTCCCGCGACAAGTCCCCGCGCCGAAAATGGGACGATACCCCCATCAAGTTCGATTTTGTTTTTAAGTGATTCATTTCCAACGTGGTGGGGTGTATTCACTTACCCCACCACGTAGGAAATGACAGAAGCCAGGGCAATCAGCCCTGGCTTTTCTCGATATACTCATCCACCGCGGCCTTGATCAGCGCGGCGCGGGTGACTCCGGCGGCCTTCGCGGCTGCGTCCAGCCTGGCCTTGTATCCTGCCGGGAACGCCACCTCGATCCGGTCGTAGTTCGTGTCCCTGTATTGATTCCTGTATGCCTGGCCCTCGGGACTCTGGTCCCAGGTGCGCTTCGGGTCCTTCATGGTTTTCCTCCTCGGTTCGTTTCAATTCCCGCCCTCCGGCTCCGGCGGGTCGATGGTTGTGATCTTCCCCTTGAGCTTCTTTTCCCCGCGTTTGGCGAGGTGCGGGGCGATATAGACGAGGGTGGGTTTCCCCTGCTTCGTGATGTGGCGGTAGTGTCCGCGGACGGTCCACTGGATCGCGCGGTAATTGACGCTCCGCTCCTTCGGGATGCTGTCGGACAGGCGGATATAATGCGTCCGGGTCTGTCCGATGTGGCCGGTCGGACGATCGGCGGGTTTTCGGTCGGTGCGCTTCCGTTCGCGGGGCGGCTCGGTCAGGATCTTCTCGACGGTTTCCGGCTGGTGGTACAGGATATAGGCCTGGACAGCGAGGACGATCTGCACCACGTCGCGGCCCTCCCTCTCGATCCAGTCCGGCGAAAACGGGAGGTTGTCCGGCGCGGAGATCTGAGCCCGCATATCGGTGTAGTCGCAGAAGGCGGTGAGGATCTTCTTGCCGTCCCGGACGTGGCAGGCGGCGAAGGCGGTCAGGTCCTCGGCATAATGGACGCAGACGGTATAGTCATGCGGTTCGCGGAGATCAGGCGGGCCGCGGTGATAGCGGATGGTGAAATCCGGATAGACGGGCGGGACGGCGCGGTTGATTTCCGGGTGCTCATAGAACCAGGTATAATAGGCGATAAATCCGTTTCCGGCCAGTTCGATCCCAGGCAGCCGGTCCATGCGCTTCAGGGACGGCGGCTGCCAGGTCTGAAGGGTGTCAAGGCTCACGGCGGGCCTCCTGTTTCAATCCCATTCGGGATGCAGGTCGCGCCCGACGGTAACTTTGATTTCGCCGCCTTTGGTCTTTGAAATTCTCTCTACACGTCTCAGCCCGAACGCGTCAACGCTGATGTTGGCGGTGGTCCCGCGCCATCCGTGATAGCGCTTGACGCTGGCATTCATGTTGCCTGGAACGCCGCCTTCGCCACGGTATAGATACCATGTTTCATGGCCCGTTCTGATGTCGGTATTGCACACCAAAATCGCCTCGTCTCCCTCATGGGGAGTAAAGCAGGTGCGACCGGTAAGCACGAAAGTTTTCTGTCTCATGGCGTTTCCTTTCTGCCCGTATCGGGCTTGTCGTTGGTTTGGGGTGGCGGAGGAGACCCGGCGGGTCAGGCTTCCTCGATGCCGTACTCGTTGATGTCGGCGGCGTCGGCCTCGCGCCAGATCTCGTCAAACTCCGGGGCCTCGTCCATGGCGTACCAGCCGCGCATCAGCTCCTCGGCGGACTCGCGGGTGACGCAGACCGGAGCGGAGGAGCCGTAGCCGTCCAGGTCGCGGAGGATGTAGAGCGCATCTTTCGGCTTGGTCATTGCATCCTTGACCATGTCGGCGATCATGGACGCGATCTTCTCGGTCTCATCATGTGTCAGATCGTCGAGGTCGGCGTCCTTGCTGGTGCGGAGGTCTTCGCGCTTCAGCCAGGCGGCGATTTCGTCTGCGTCGGCGTGGAAGTCATCGATGCCGTCGGAAGTCCAGATGTCATAGTAAGCAGATGCGAGATTAGTAAGCTGAAGATACGATTTCATTGTTTTGTCCTTCCCGCGGTTTTTCGGGTTATCCGCGCCCCTTCCTTGATTGCACCCTTATTATATCACATCTTCCGGAAGATGTCAAGGGCTTTGCGAAAAAAGTCCCCGGAAAGCGCAAAAAAATCCGGGAGATCTGATCCCCCGGATCCTTGGTTCACAATACTTCCCGCGCCCGCCAGAGCATCACGCAGAGCTCCTCCCGGGTGACCGGATCGCCGAGCGCGTAATCGTCCCCGCCGCGGCCCTGGAGAATCCCCCGGGAAATGCACCACTCCACCGCCTCCCGGCTCCAGTCGTGGGCCTGCTCCTCCCACGGCTCCCTCTCCGGCTCCGGAGTCCACACGTATCCGGCCTGATTCGGGATCCCGAGGTAGTCGCACGGATCGAGCTGCTGCGCGTTGTAATCGCGGACCTCGAAGTGGAGGTGGATCCCCGTGGATCTTCCGGTGGTGCCCTCGATGCCCAGCACCTGACCCGCGCCGACCCGCTGACCAGCCTCCACCGTGCGCGTCGCCAGATGGCAGTAGTAGATCACAAATCCGTCATCCCCGGCCACCGAGACATAATTCCCCCACTCCCACGTCCGGTCCCCGTCGCCGAGATCCGGAGCCCAGCGGGACCGGAGCACCACGCCGCCGCAAGCCGCCCGGACCTTCACGTCCTCGCTGACCAGATCCACGCCGCCGTGCCAGGAGTGCTCCTCGCCCGTGATGGGATCGGTGCGGTACCCGAACGGCGACGCCACCCGGAAGGATCCGTCAAAGGGCATCCGGATCGTCATCGTCGTCCTCCTCCGGCTTGTCCGCGAACCGGTCCGCGGCGTCCTCCTTCCGCTTCAGCACCTCGATGGCCGATGTGATCACCTTCGGTACCGGGATCCCGATCAGGCCCATGTTCTCGACGATCGAGATCACTTCATTCGCCGCGAATCCGATCACCACCGCGTCCCGGATGAAATTCGACCCGATCAGCAGGTCCAGCCGCGCCGCCACCAGCACCATCACCAGCGTCAGGCATTTCCGCACCAGCCCTTTCCAGCCCGCCCGGGATTCCAGCGCGCCGTTGGGCGTCTTCGGCGACTTATGAAACACCCCCGCGCAGATCAGGCCGGTGACGTAGTCCACCGCCATGAACACGATCAGTGTGGCGATTCCCGCGTCCCAGCCGCCGAACGTCTGCGCCACCGCCGAGCAGATCACGCCGCCCGCCGCGCAGAGAAAATCCTTCAATCCGTGCATAGTAGTCCTCCTTTGCAGATGCGGGGCGGAAGATCAGCTCCCCCGCCCCTGTTCCGGATTATTCCCCGGCCTCTTCCTCAGCCGGAGCCGTCATGCCCTCATGCCGGTAGCACTGCCGCATGATCTCCGCGCCGTCGGAGGCCAGCAGAGCCGCCGCGTGCTGGGGCAGATCGGACACAGCCGCCGCCGCCAGAACCTCGTGATACTTCGCCTCGGCCTTGAGCCGGGCCCGGTCTGCGTTCTCGTCATACGCCCAGTGGACGATGTGGCCGTACTCGCCGCTCTGGTGCTTCTGGATCTCGATGATGTAATACTGATACATGATAAACCCTCCTGTGGTTTATAGAGTTATGGAGTGTAGAGTGAAGATGCGCTTCGCGCAGTGTTGGAGTTTCCGAAACGGCGAAGCCTCACCGCTTCCGCACAGCGGAATCATAACTGTAAACTGTTCACTGATTGATCATCCCCGCCAGCCGGACCAGCTCCGCGCCAACGGTGGTTTCGACGACATTGGTTCCGGGCACCAGCGTCTCGCCCTGACCGACCGCCGCCGTGACCCGGTAGAGCGCCGCGCCGACGGTGACGTACTCCCCGACCGCAAGGGATCGGGACGCCGTAACGCCGGACGCCTCGCCGATCATGGCCCTGGTGTCGGCGTTCGCCGCTTCGATGGCCGCGCCGGTGTCCCGGATGTATTCCACAGATACTGGCCCGCAGTCTGCCCAGATAGTATTGATCCCCTCCAGCGCCGCGATCTGCACCGGCGTGAGGTGGTATGTGACGGGCTCCGCGATGGGGATCACTACCCGTTCACCGCCCATCGCCGCAAGCCATCCGGTCACATCGGAATACGACTCGTCCCTGATTCTCAGATTTCCGGACGTGTCAACGGCAACGGTGTTGTTCACCGCGCCGCTTCCGGTAGCTGTCGCGCTCCCGCTCTTGTACGCGGAGCACAGCAGGCCGTCCAGCACTTCCTTATTCGACGCGGGCTTTTTTATGCCAGTGATGACCCCCTCCCGCGCACTGAAAAATCGAAAGGAAGGCTCATAGTTCCATTGCAGATCGGCCAGCGTTCTGGAAATCCTGTCCACCGTCAGCGTGCCGTCCACGGGATCCCAGACGCCGCCGCCCACGCTGCCGTCCGGCAGGGTCACGGTCAGGTCCTCCGCCGCGCTCCCGGCATAGACGCCCAAACTCCACGCGCCGTACAGCGACACCCGGACGGTGGCCGTGCCGTCGCTGAGCGGGATCCGGTCGGTGAAAAATCCCGTGCTGGTGGATTTGTTGTAGAAGCCGGTCCCGCCGTTAAGCAGGTTCCCGTCCGCGTCATACATGCCGACCCGGATCATTGAGTATGCAACGGAGCTCGATCCGCTCCACGCCAGCAGAACGATCTCGCTCTCGCCGGACACCGGGATGTGGTCCGTGAGCTTCGTCCCGGCGCCGGACGGACCGATGACGCCCTCCGAATTATATGCCGTGTTCGGCGTGTCGCCCTCGCCGGTGTAAAGATTGGACCCGCACCGGTAAAACGCGGGAGTCCGCGTGGTCAGCGCCCGGATGTTGGACGGGGACGGATCTCCTGTCCCGGCCTGTACCGGACCGAAGGGGATCCGCACGGACTGAAACCGCCGTCCCTCCGCCGCGTCGCCGAGGACCACGGGAAATCCGGACGCCGTTCCGATGACCGGGGTGGCGACTTCCTGCAGATCTACGGATCCGCCCGACTCCTCCTCGATCCCGGCCTCCCGGTCGAGGAACGCGCAGTGCTCGCGGTAGAAATTCATGAACTGCGCGATGTTGTGGCTCTCGGAGGACGGCATGGACGGCCAGCGCTTCCGGTCCGCGCGGTAGACGGGATCGGAAATGTACACGCCCAGCCCGTTCATGGTCTCCAGCACGTGCGCGTCGGAGAGGATCCCCTCTCTCAGCTCCCTGTACCGCTCCTTGAAGGTCGGGTCATGGATCGCCAGATTCGCCAGCCCGTTCATCGTCGACGCGTTGGCCAGGGACGCCCGCTCGCCGGTCATGGCCGCGGCGTTGAAGTCCTGCGGGACCACGTGGAAAACCCGGGAGCCGTAGGGGTCGAATCCGAACGTCGAGTCCATATCATACGCCGACATGAACCACTTCGCGCCGTCGTAAGTGCCGTAGAGGATGTTCCGGGCGAATCCGTCGTTGTTGTAGATGCAGAGCGCATGGATGAAATAGTCGAACACCGAGTCCACGTCCAGATACGGACTCACCGCGGTTTTCCAGTCCTCCGTCCCGGGCGTGCAGCCTCTCACGGACTGGATCGCCGCCGTGAGCGATGCCGCCGCCGCGGACGTCGCTCCGGGCACATCCTCCTCGTCCGGATATTCCAGGCTGTAGTCGGTGCCGTCCAGCGCCACGGCGGAGGAAGCGCTGGCGGGCCGCCACTGGGTCATGCGGTTGGTGTTGCCCTCTCCGCAGACCACGTACTCCGACGCGCCCTCTCCCATGGCGAAGGTCCAGCCGTCCTTCGGGATGTTGAAGGTGTAGAGTCCGGCGAACTCCCCGTTGATGGTGATGATCGTCGGAAATCCGTCGATGGCGCCCCAGTTCGGAGCCTCGGCGCGCTTGTCCGTGATGGCCGCCGTGTGCGCCCGGGATCCTCTCGACGCGCACATCTCGCCCCAGAGACGCGCGCCGACGATGTTTCTCAGGTGGGAGGCGTCGATCCAGTTGGCCTTGAAACAGAATTTCTTCTGCTCGCCCCAGCCCTCCGGCACGGAATCCGGGATCACCACCGGCTTCGTCCAGTTCTGGGCCAGCGTGTCCCGCTCCCGGTTGTCGCCGGTGCCGGTATTGGTGGAGTTGTAATAGTCGAAAAGATACCCCTGCCAGAGCCGCCAGGCGTCGAGCGCGTTGTCAAATTTGATCGTGTAGTTGTGTTTCGGGTACCGCACGGAGCTGGAGCCCTGCCATTTCACCGTGCAGGTGCCGGTCCGCTTCAGATTCGGGTCATCGCCGAACAGCGTGTAGGCCAGCGTCTTCGCGTTTTCCTTGTCCATGCCCGACACGTCGCCCTCCAGCGCCAGAGTCGGGATCCCCGCGACGGCCTTCAGCGGATCCTCCAGCCGCCCCTCGATCTCCGCGATCCGGGAGGACTCCAGCTCCAAAAGGATCCCCTCGGCGGGCGTGATGGCGTCGTCGGAGGTATAGGCCAGCGACAGCCGGAACCAGTGCTCGCTCTGCCCGTCCTGGGCCTCTGCCGCCGCCGCCAGATCCGCGATATACAGCGCGCCGGTCTGCCAGAGCAGGAGCCCGGGAGAGGTTGTGAATACCGTCCCGTTCCACGCGCCGAGATAGTGGCCGGTGACCTCCGTCGGCGAATCATAGCAGAATACGCCGTACTTTACGCCTTCCTCCGGCACGATCCGGAGCACCGACTCGGACAGAACGTCCCGGATGCAGATCCGCGTCGCCGAAGGATTGGCCTGCGTGGGCAGCGCGCCGCTGCTGGACGCTATCGCGCCCTTGGACCAGATCAGCACACTGTTCGTATCCTCCGTCACGGCGCCGGTCAGCACGTCCGCGGCTTTCGCCGTCTCACCGATCAGGGCGGCCGCCGCGCTGACGGATGCCGCCGCCTGCTCCGCTCCGGTCCGGGCCGCCTCAGCGCCGGTTTTCGCGGTCTCGGCGCCGGATTTCGCCGTTTCAGCCGCGGTCCGGGCCGCCTCAGCGCCGGTTTTCGCGGTCTCGGCGCCGGATTTCGCCGTTTCCGCCGCGGCCCGAGCGGTCTCGGCTCCGGATTTCGCCGTTTCAGCCGCTGTTTTCGCCGTCTCCGCCGCCTGAGCGTATGCCCCGACGGACGCCGCGGATTCCGATGCGTTCCGGGCGAAGATCTCCGCGTTCTCAGCCGCCGTCTCAGCGCGGTCCGCGTCCGCCGTCACGCCTGCGCGGGCTTCTTCAGCTTCCCGGACCGCCGACTGCGCCTCTTCAATGGCCGTCTGAATGTCCGCCCCGAAGATCCGCATATCGATCACGACCGCCCAGGTCTCGCCCTCAGCGGGTGCCGTGCCGGTGGTGATCTCCTCGGAGACGTGCCACCAGACGGACCCGCCCGCGTCGATCACGATGTCGTTCAGCTCGTAGGCCCTCTCCGCCGAGTAGATGCCCCGCCAGATCGGAGTCACGCGCCCGATGTCGTTCACTGCCATTATGCCGTCACCTCCAGATGTCCGCCGGAGGTCAGCCGGAACGTGGTCGTTCCGAGCCGCTCCGGGCGGGAAATAATTACGTGTCCGTTTTCGTCCACGGAGAATACCGGGAACGCCGCGGTCTGCGCCGAGATCCGGGCCGCCGCCGCGTCGATGGCCGCCGATTCCGCGCTCTGCTCCGCCGAATCTGCCGCGGTCCGGGCCTCTGTCAGCACTTCCTGCGCCGTCCGGACGTTCTCCGCGGCCTGGGCCATGTTGGCGTTTACCCATTCGAGCCAGGTCAGGGAGACGTCCTCGTCCTCCACGATGCCCCGGAGCAGCGCGTCCTCCGCGGACGGATAGCACCAGAAATTCACCACAGCCGAGGTCTTGACCTGCCCCTGCTGCACACCCACCGCCAGCTGACGGGAGACGCCGTCGGACAGCCGGATCGGGGGGACGGGGCAGGTGTCGCCGTCCGTCACAGCGGGAGCCAGCGCGCCGACGCCCTGGAGGACGAAATAAACCGTTTTCGGCCCGTCCTGCCACTGCCCGTCGAAGGTGAAGCGGATCGTGTAGTCGCTGTTGTCGCAGACGATCTGCCGCACCGCGCTCGACGGGATTTTGTTGTTTACCGCAATCGCAATTTCTGGCAATTATCCCACCTCCTCGAATGTTATGATGTCCCGGAGGACGTCGAAATCCACCCAGCTCATCCGGATCTCCGGAAGCGCGGGAATCCGGCATTTCGGGATCAGCGCGTCCTCCGCGAGATACCGCTCGCCCTCCTCGGATCCCTCCGGGTACTCCGCGGCCCGGTCAATCACGCGCTCAGCCGCGGAGAGCGTCCGGTCCAGCATCCCGAGGATCGGCACCGGCAGCTCCGCGTTCGCCAGCTTGGCCAGCGCGATCCGGGCCTTCACAATGTCAGCGTTTGTCATTCCGTTTCCTCCGTCGGCGTGGTGCCGTCCCACATTTCGCCCTCGTCCGGCGTCCGGGAGATCACGTCACCCAGATCCGTGGGCCTCACTTCTTTCCCGTCCACGTACAGCTTTTTCACGTACAGCGCATAGAACGGGTACGTGGACGAGCCGAGATTGTAATATGTGCTCAGCGTATTCGTGGACGCGGGCTGGATGTTCGACGCCTCGGCCTTCAGATAGTAGCTCTGCGATCCGTTTTTCGCGAAATAGAACGACTGCCACGGGTAGCTCGTGGATCCGAGGTTGAATCCCGTCCCGTTGGGCGCGAACACCTTGGACGAATTCAGCTCCGCGTAGTACGTCGTACTCGTCCCTGCGTACAGGCGCGACACGTTCCCGCCCGACGGCGCCTCCGCGTGCAGCTTGCCGTAGGAGTCCACCGCCACCTCCAGCGTGTGCTTCGTGGAGCTGTACGCCGCCGCGCCCATGACGCCGCCCAGCGCGGAGTTCGTGGCCTTCGGGAGATCGTAGGCCTCCGCGTACAGCACCCCGGAGCTGTTCACTGCCACCTTCAGAGTGTGCTTCGTGGAGCTGTAGGCCTCCGAGGTTTTGATGCCGCCCAGCGCGGAGGTGGAGGCCGTCGGGAGATTATACGCACCCTCTCCCGGCTTCGTGTAGAGCTTCCCGGAGGAGTCCACGCCCACGTCCTGCGTCATGGCCGAGGTCTTAGCCACCGGCTTCACGCCGCCGAGGGTCGACGCTCCGGCGGTCGGGAGATCGTAGGCCTCCGCGTAGAGCACCCCGGAGGAGTTCACCGCCACCTTCGCCGTGTGCTTCGAGGAGCTGTAGCTTTCCGACGTTTTGATGCCGCCGATCTGCGAGGTGGAGGCCGTCGGGAGATTGTACGCGCCCGGGGGCGTCGTGTACAGCTTCCCGGAGGAGTCCACGCCGACCTCCTGCGTCATGGCCGAGGTTTTCGCCACCGGCTTCACGCCGCCGAGGGTCGACGCTCCGGCGATCGGGAGGGAGTATGCCTCGGCGTAGAGCACCCCGGAGCCGTCCACCGCCACCTTCGCCGTGTGCTTCGACGAGCTGTAGGCCTCCGAGGTCTTGATGCCGCCCAGCGCGGAGGTGGAGGCCGTCGGGAGATTATAAGCGCCGGGAGGCTCCGTCCAGAGTTTCCCGTCCGCGTCCACGCCCACCTGCTGGGACATGGCCGTGGTCTTGCCCACCGGTCCGCCGGGATTCCCGATTTTGCAGATCACCACCCATGTGCCGGACTCACGCGCGCAGAGGACCCGGTCTCCGGAGGCAAAACGCGCCGCCCGGTTGCAGGTGTACTTCTTCGCGCCGGAGCTGTCGCCGTCGATGGTGATCCCGATGCCGGTTGTCGACACGCTGCTGACGGTGCCGATGGCCATTTCCTTCGCCGCCGCCAGGATCTGCGCGGTCAGGGCCTTAAACAGCTCCTCGAACGGGT
>Ga0326512_10002575_pt1 | contig 13413 bp, 4 predicted proteins | sample 1_2617_0518_D_FD_203652 | JGI IMG/M metagenome (GOLD analysis project Ga0326512, IMG submission 203652) | Bovine rumen microbial communities from UC Davis, California, United States - 1_2617_0518 | ecosystem: Host-associated > Mammals > Digestive system > Stomach > Rumen | place: USA: California... | reverse complement strand
GTGCAGGTTAAGAAGTTTATGGATAGGGTTAATGCATCAGGAGTTGGAAATACTGCAAAGGGTAATGCAGTAGCAGGAATAAATGGATTAGTAACTCAATTGAAGAAGACACTTGATGAGTTTGCTAGTGAGGTTGCTAGTGCTAAACAACAACTGCATACTGATGGTCAGACTCTTGGTAATAGTTTCAAACGAGGTTTAAGCAGTACAAGGGCAGGAACTATCAGTACTGCGAGGAGCATTATGACTAGTGCAGTAGCAACTATTCGTTATTATGCTCAAAGGTTTTATCAGACTGGTCAGTATAATGGTAAGCGATTGGATGCAGGTTTCAAGAGTGGTGTTAGTAAGCTTGGCAGTACCTTGAAAGGTAAATTGGATAGTATTATTAAAACTATCCGAGGTTATAGTGGTCAATTCTATAATGCAGGTGACCTCCTTGGTGGTAAATTCAGAGATGGATTCCTAGCAGGACTTGGTACTATTGATGTGAATAGCCATATTAATGGAAATGAGGGCAGTTATGGTGGTGAATATCGTAAGGTTCAAGATTTCAACCTCCAATCTGCAATGTTAAAACAAGCGAATAATAAGCAGACACCTAATGTCAAACAGACTGTTATCAAATCCGAGAAGACTACTACACAAACCGAGAAGACTGTTGAAAAGGATAAGAGTAAAGAACAAGCACCAGTTATTAATATTAGTTTTGAGGGTGCTATTATTAATGGATCAAATGAATTCAGGGAAAGTATTCAGCAGATTGCAGAGGAAGTTATGCTTAATTACTTATCTCCTAATCCTGCAACTGGATACTAATTTTCCCTTTTTAATTTTTTAAGATAATAATATAATGAGGTTATTGAGTATGGCAGATTTTTACAATTTTACATTCCAACCAAATTTCCACATTTGGAGAGATTTCAATGTCAAGTTCAATTGTCAACAAATGAACTGGACAGATACTGACAATGATAGTGTGATGGATATTGGAGAGAGAGCAGGTTTCAGATTAATCTTGGCATCTAGTCTTTCAAATGTTCCGATGGAGATTACTAGTGATGAGGATATTGGTTCTGATAGTATTATCAATTATGATGGGTACTTGAATGCTGATGGTGAGCATATGACTAGTCTTGCTTTTGAGGGTCTTCGAGAGGAGGTTACTGATGAGAATAGTGAGGTTGAATTTAAATATTATTACAAGCCTATTTATTTGGATTTCCACGAGAATGATGGAGGATTCATCATAACTGTTGCAGGTACATCAAATGAGGGTGAGAACATTATTAGTGACAATACCGACATCACCCTTTCTATGCTTGGTGATAGTCCTCAAGACCTAGAAGCCATCTTCATTGGAACTGATGAGTCTAATCCTTATATCCTTGCTTATGCAAAGGCTACTAATAAGGTTAAAGTTAGGGATGTTTTATCTATTCCACTAGACACACAAATCCTATCTGTTGGTGTTGATGAGTACGATGAATATCAATAATACTGGGGGTTGGATAATTTATGAGTTATCAAACAATCGAACCAGTTAGTGTAAGTCAATCTGATGAGAACCGACTATGGTATAATCTTGCTACTCTTGTACCACAAGATACTGTCTATGATAATACTACAGAATTGGTGCAGACAAAGAGTGGTTATGCAGAATGCATACTGGATGGGTTCTATTATGATGAGAACAAGCCTAATAGTTTGACTTTTGATTTCGGAAGTACCGAGATAACCGACACCACTAATATCAATAATGTCAGATTCTACTTCAGAATGTATGTCATTGGTGATGGCAGGACTAATATGGTTTCACAGACTCCGAAGCCGAATGTGAAGCTTTGGACTCATCTTGACCCTGATAGGACTTATGACTGGCACGATAGTGAGGAGTATTTGAAGCTTGTTGATGAGATGGAGCATAATTATTATGTGGATGCCGAGGCTAGTTATTTGAATGATAATTATGATAGTGGTTATATTGATTTTACTGTTACTTTTAAATATAATATGAATAATATCTTATCTCCTAGTTTCTTCAATAATGGTTTTGGTATTACTTTGGAGTTTCCTCCGAGCAAGTGTATGGTTGAGCATCGTATTATCTTTGAGAGTGTTTATTGTGTATTGAATTATGGTACTGATGGTGGATTGACTGTTACTTGTGATAATGAGGAAACTTATACAGTTAATACACTTAACACTATTCAATTCACTATTGTTGAGGATACTGATGTTGATAGTAGGATCAGTTTTGAGGCTGTCGGTGATGGGTTATATATTAATCCTTACAATAATGTGGGGGTTGAAAATGGTCACCCATTGAGTGTTGATGACCCTTATAAGTTTGCAGAGGTGCAGACTTATGGTGGCAATACTGTTATTGTTACTTTGCATTTTGTTCCGACAAAGGTTGGTAGTTGTAGTTTCAAGGTTACTGTTAATGAGGAGTTGTTTCCGAGATTATTCTATTTTACTGTTGTTGGTAATGATGAGGATACTTATTATCCAGTTTATGATTTTGAAGAGAATACTCTGACTTTTTATGGTGACTTCACAAGTGATACCGAGGCTTATGTTCAAGAGGGAACAGTAAACTACAAAGGTGTGAAAAGCATCAAAGTAGAAGCCTTAATACCAAATTATATCATCGATATAAATGGAACACAACAACCTAATGATGAGAATTTTTTTGTCTTCAAGGTTACTGTGGAATTATGGAATAATGTTGAGGGAAGTGTGAATTTTGATGGTTATCCTAAATCATTTACTGGTTCATATATGGAAACATATGTTTATTCAAATAGTAGACCATCTTATGATTCAGTAGTTGTAACTACAGAAGATGATGAGAAAGAAATAACCTTTGACTTATCCACTATTACTAAAAAGGGTTCGTTGGATATGAATACTGGAGCAGTAACTGATGCTACTGTTTTCACAGAGAGTTATCAGGAAGTCCATTCTTATACTCCAAGTTTAAATCTCTATGATAGTTTATTGAAGATTGATAATATCGGCACTACTGATGTTCAGGGAATAACAACACCATTATTCAGTATTGATAATGTTGAAGTATGGAGAAAATATGGTGGTTACCCATCTTGGTATGATCCATCTTCTGATGAGATACTTACAGAGGAGCAATGGGAAGAGTTGCAATCCTTTTTAAGGAATACTGGTTATTATCAATTGTTAAACCCTCATTTTTACTCATTATCTGTAAGTAATGGTGAGTTATTATTGAAGACTTTTGAGGGCAGGTACTATGATGATGGGGAATTCCCTGATAGCAGTATTCAAGATATCAAATCATACAATAAGGATTATCACGATAAGGTAGTAGTACATATAACACCTTTGAGGAATGAATACAACTTCCAAGTAACTAGTCAAGGAATGAGCAATACCACAACACAAAAAACCAACACCTACTACCAACTCTTTTCCCCAAACAAGTACACAACTGGCTCTGTCTTGAACCTCCTCCCTGCAACTGCTTATATGCAAGAGAGGACAAAGGTCACAATTGAAAACTTTGAAACTGGTGAGAATGATATAATCCATTACTATGCCTACATTAAAGATGGTGTGCAGATACCTAAAAAGGATGCCTTGAACGAGGATGGCACACTTAAAGAGGGAGTGACTTTCGAGGAAGTGACAGAGGAAGAAGCTTACATCAATTACTACTGGTTCAACAATACTGCTTTCTCCGAAGAAGAAGTATTGACTTTGATAAGCGACTTTGAAGACTGTACTCTTGGACTTGATCCATCCGAGTATGAGAACCTTGGTACAACTAATGTTCGTATGATGAGATTGATGAGAACAACAATCATACCAAAATACGAATCAGTACTATCACTAGATTTCAGTAAATGCCACTTCATACTCAAAAAACCACAAAGCAACATCAGAGTAGAACTGCCAGTACCATACATTGGAGCAGTAAGATTACATCGTTGCCACAAGGCAGATGTAACCAACACAACCACCAACAGTCTAATCCGAGAAGTCTACCAAAACAGACAATACTATGGTAAAAAAGGTGACTGGGAAGAAAAAATCACAATGACTCTTCGTATGCCTTGGCAGGACATCGTAACCCTCCAAGGACACACAAGAGCCGATATGCCAATCCCAATCGACATCAACCCATTACACCCTGATGGTGACCCACTCAACCACAGAGGATGGGCAGAAATACACAGTACTGGAGAAATCAGTAAAATCAATGATATGCTTTACCAATGCAAACCTGAAGTCACTTATTTGACTCACGAGTTGATTGGAAGATTTGCTATTACTCAAGATCCTGATAGAATCTGTAATCAAGACCCTCCTATTAATATGTTGAAGACTCACGAGTATTGGGAGGATGACAGAGAAGTCCTAGACTTATCAAGTTACTTGAACTTCCATAATATGCCAATCGGCGATGGAATGTTCAAAGGAGTATACACAGTAGCAGATGACAATGAATATGTCTTCGACCTCAAAGGAACTGTTTCCAGTATAGGTAGATATAATTGGAGATGGAGAAACATATTACCTGCATTGGGTACTACTGCTCACGATGATAATCGTTGGCAGACTGCTATCAGAGTCCTTGGAGCATCTGATGATTCCTTGCTCTTCGAGTACTTGTATAAGGATTTCAAACACTATGATGGTGACAACCTACTCAATGAATCTGATGTAAGAGTCTTGCATAAGAATCCAGTAACTGGACTCTTGGACACTATCGATTATACTCATATGAACCTTGACTTTGATGAGGTTGGGGCAGAAGTCAGTATTGATAAGACAAACACTTATATTGAAATCCCTGAACAAGACCAAACCTTATTCGAGAAAGGTAGAAACCTCTACTTCACCTTGAGAGATAGTAAAGGTTATGGAATACCTAACAAGGATGTTGATGTTAACATTATCAATAATCACGATGAGGTAATATATTCAATCCCTGCCTTGACTGATGTAAATGGAAATAGGGATGTTGAATTGAACCTTGAGAGTGGAGATTATACTGCTCAATTGTTGTTTAGTGGTGATGATGAGTACAATCCTTGTTCAATCGAGTATTACTTTACTGTTGACCTTGTATACAGACAAGGAACACAATTAGCCATCTACAACCATTATGGTGGCTATGGATATGACATTAACAACGAGTACATCGAGGGCAGACTCTTGACTGATGATGACCGACCAATACAAGGCGAGAAAGTCTATGTCAAAGCATACACTTACAAAACAATAAAAGGCAGTAATGGAAAAACCACTAAAACATTCAAAGTCAAGGAAGCCATATCCCCTGAAATAGAATGTACTACAAGCAGTACTGGATGGTACAAGTGCAAAGCAAACCAATTAGGTCTTGAAGCTGGAATATTCAATGTCGAGGCAGTTTACAAGGGAACAGACTATTATCAAAAAAATAGTTACTCAAGGGATTTCACTATGCACAAATGGTACAAGCATAAGATTTCCATTACTACTAGTGACCAAAAATATGAGCAAGGCAAAGAATACAATTTCGTAGCAACCCTCAAAGACCATAAAGGAAAACCAATCAAAGGAGAAACCTTAAGATTCGGTATCCATAATTATGAGAAAGGTATTAATCAAAGATTCGCTATCAAGACTGATAAGAATGGTCAAGCCAAGATTCCAGTAATGTTCAATAGTGGAAACCACAGTATAGACACATACTACTATGGAAGTAGCAGGTATGAGTATAGTCCTGCAAGAAACATTAACAAGATAACAACTTATGCAAAAAGCAAGGAAACAACCACAGTATCTGCATATATGATGCATATTGTGGATTATGTAAACGATGAGTATAATGCTTGGTTAAAAGACAGTAGGGGAAAGGGAATACCAAATGTTCCAATCACATTTGAAATATACGATTATGAGAAACAATCCAAGAAAGCAACAGAGAGTGGAGTGAATAGTGGTAAGCTTGGAAAACTACGAGAAAGAGGACAACGATTGACTGATGCTAGTGGTCAGGCAGAATGGAATATTAATTTACCTACTGGAGATTATATGGGATGGGCAATCTACAAAGGAGATAATAAATATGCAGGAAGCCAAAGAGGAAGAGCAATCTACATCAGTAGACCAAACACCACCCATAATATGAACATCACATTCCCACAAGCAGTTGGAGGGGCAATACAAGTTACAAGGGATGAGCAGACTGGTGACCTATCACCAATTATTATCCAGTTAACTGCAACTCCAAAACTTGGTGGAATAAGCACCAACCCAAAAGGAATTGATGCAAAAATCATTTACACAGACCTAGCAACTGGAAAACCATACGATGGATCAACAGTAAACACAACAATCACAAGCGACAATAATGGTCAGATAACAATCTACCCTAATCTTAAAAAAGGCAACTATCGTATGAATATTGAAACCTATGGAGCTTCAATTGATAAGAATCACGATGGTGTGTTTGAAACAGTATTCGCAGGTAAGGAGTCAAGTGTTCAATTGAATGTGACTAATGATTGTTATATGGATACTTTGATTGATGTTGTTGAGGCTGATAATAATGTTGTTGATGTTCGTAAGGATAGTAGTGAACCTATAAGGATTTTGCTTAAGGGTATTGATGAGGCTACTGGTGAGCCTTTCCTTATTCCGAATAAGAGAGTTAGTGTGCAGTACACTTATGAGGATTTGACTAATCGGAAGACAGTTACTTCAAGCAAGGAATACTTCACAACTGATGAGAATGGTCTTATTACCTATAATCGGAAAATCGGTTATACTGGAACATTAACAATCAGTTATAGTGGAGATATCGGTTATGATAGTTGCTTGAAAACAATAACTGTGAATGTACACGATAAGAGTCAGTATACTCCACATTTCAGTTACAAGATGAACACCGACACTATAAGGTATGAAGCCTTGCCTTTAAACATAAGAAGCTTCTATAAAAATGGTGGCATCAGATACCCTACATCAAATACACGAGTGAGGATTCAAGTTACTCACAGTAATCCATCAGTTTATGATAAAAGTTTCATTAGATACACAGATGGTAATGGTTATATTGACATTAATCTTGTTTTCCCTGAAAATGGTGAGTATACTATTAAGTTGTATGCTATCAAGGAAGTGGATAATGTAACTTCAGAAGTATTGGTTAAGACTTTGCCAGTTGTTAGTGTGGATGGTGCAGACAAGGGTACAGATACAGAGCCAGTTGAATACTTGCCGAATAAACTTGACACTACCCTTGAATTTGTAAGCCCTGACTTGAGTGTTGGTGGATTAATCAAAGAACCAATACAACATACTGTGACTAGATTCCCATACCTACTCAAAGCAAAGGTCAGTTACTTTGATGAGGGAGTGGAAAGAGTACTGCCAAACCATCGTTGCAGAATATACTTCACATTAACCAATGGAGTAATTGAAGAATATCAGAGATATACTGATACTGATGGAATAATGACATATGAAAGTTTACCTCTTGCTTATGGTGAATATCCAGTAACCATCGAGGTGGAAACTGATGACACTTATGCTACAAGTAACATCAACACAGTATTAATCGTTACCGAAGAAGCCGAGAAAAGCTTCGATAGTCCATCCCCTGCAAAAGCACACTTACAGAAAAAGAAAGGACAAGTAACACCATTGGAAACACCACTTGTGGAAACTTATGATGGTATTGAGTATGGATCAACTGCCGAGATGACATTCGATGGTAATTTGTTAGATTTCCAAGATTATGGTTTGACACAGAATACTACTCAAGTTGGAGCGAAGATAAGTCTTACTGATATTGAGTTACCAAAGGATGAGAAAGGTTATAAACTTCAATTCCTTACAAGGTATAATAATGATGTTGATAACACAGTAGATGAGTTACTTGGTACATTGCAAGTTGAAATAACAGATGACAAAATAAGCAAACTATACCAACAATTCTATGAGAACCTAGTTGTATCCCCTGCTCCACTATACAACCACAAGTTGATGTTCACTAGGGAGGCAGAGGATGGAACATTATATTACTATGATGTAACCAGTAACATTGATGTGAAACGATACAGACTTTCCCCATTCCTACAGTATAAGGGTGGAGTAAACCTAGAAACTGCATCAGGGGTAAGCATCTTCGACCTAGAAACTGGAGTAAGTCCAATCATTATCAATAATGGATTAGTAAAGGCAGAATTCAACAAGAGAAGTGGATTCGTAAGAGTAGCAAGATACGATGACAGAACCAAGACTTGGAACTGGGTAAGATGGCTACAAGTCGAGGAAAACTTCTACAAGATGGAATTACTCCATTACTCAACCGATAAGATAAGCTTGAAAATGGGCAACACTATTTGGACTGTATGGAGAGGCAGACCTTGGATAGAAATCAAGCACGAAGATGATGATATTAGGATCATCGGAGAAACCAATAAGACTTATGCCGAAATCCTCCATAACGATACAAGGTATCAGATAATGAGTGAAGTTGACACTCACAATGGAATATTCAATACCTATAATGCAATCAATTACCTAGGTAAGGAATTGAATATCACAGAGAATATTAAAAAGGATAACTTCACAATTACTGGTGCAACTGCATCTACTCCAATTGATATTACTTTGATTGGTGAAACTTGTCTTAAGGTGGATGCTAATAGTGATGAGTATCATATCAAACTTCCTCAAGTGCAAAGACCTGCTGATGATATCTTCACATTCCTCATAGACAGATTGAAGATGGATAATGTTGATAATATCAAGATTACCTGCAATGCTTATGATACCAAGGGTGGAGAGTTTGTAGCAAGTGCAAGTAGGGAATTTGATGTTGAAACTACTGGAGATGAAACTGTTACTGATTTAGTTTCAGATGGCAGACTCAATACTGGTTTCAGGTCACTATTCGACCTATCAGATTTCAAAGACACCAATAATAATTCAATAAAGGAAACCACTTACTGGCATAATAATGAACAAGTAAGTAAAGAAGATGCATATGTCACCATAATTGATGAGGAAGATGGCACAACATATACAGAGCTTAAGGAAAATATTGAGATTAAGGAAACTTTCGGTGCGAAGTATGAGAAATGTAACTTCCTAGAATTTGATATTGAATTGCATAAGACTGTTAGTGGTAATAACAGTTATGCGATAATCAATCATTTAATGTTGTCTGATGGTGATAACAGAATAGGTTATATGGTTGATAACAGACTTGATGGAATCAGCAATCAAGCAATCGCTTTCACAAATACTTTCTATACTAACCTCTACAATAGTTTCGAGAGTTTCGGTTTATGTATATTAAGACCTTATCGTGACCAAATCTACTTACATAAACTGCCGAAGAGCAAGTGTACTGTTCTGATCCCATACAATCGATTCTGCAAGAAATATGACAGCCCATCTTATGTCTGTCTTGAATATGTATTCACACACAACCAAACAACAAGCTTAATCGGAGATGAGTACTGATGGTAGGTAGCAAACATATTCGCAGAAACTTCAATATGTCTGCTCACCGAAACATTCACTACTCAAGTGATTATTGGTTGGCAGAAATAACAAGATTCGACAGAAAATATCTTGGAAAATACTATTACGAAACAAACAACATCACAAAGAGTAGCAACTGCACAATAAAGAAGTGGAAGCCTTGGAGCAGTTTTCAGAGTAAGGATAATAAAATCTTTACTCTCACCTTTTCTTATAATTGTCCATATGAGGGAGATTATAGGATAGAAACATTATATTCAAACCTCAACATCAACGATTACAATAAGAACAAGATGAATGCTAACAAGAAGCTGAATATGAGTTACACTATCGATGGTGCGAAAGTTAACAACCAACACGAATGGTTCACATACTCCCAATACGATGGATTGAATATTATAGAGAAACATTTCACAGAGGGCGAACATACTTTCACATTATCTTGTGATCCTATGGCAGTAATCCTTGGAATTATCATAAAGCCTTATTCAATCTATAAGGGTGATAATCTCAACCAAGAGTATTTGACTATTAAGGATTTTGACTTCAAACAAGCAAATGACTTTAGTGTTGATGAGTTGAATTTGAATCTTCAATACTGGCACGAACTTGATTGTGATGATAGCCGAAGTGGATTCATATTTGATTACAGAGATGAGATTAACTTCTATATTAGTCCGACTGTTCAAGCAAGTGATATCTTTGTGACTCCTATCGATAAAACCAAAAAGAAACAAATTTTTGGTGGTTACATCAGCACAGTAAGTGTTGACGATGATTTGCAAAAAATGACTATTAACTGTGCTAGTCGATTAACAGATTTAACTGACCGATACATCTACCCTGAATACATTCTGCTTGGTGGTAATGAGTCAGTAGATTCCTATAAACGAGGAAACAGTTTCTATGACCTTGAAAACTATGCACAAGTCATCAGACAATTACTATCACACCCACAAGTGCCAATCAGGTCAAACATCAGGGCAAATGGAACAATCGATGACAGTAAATACACAAAAAGCCCAAGAGTCCTCTTTGGTAGTGGAAAAGGCAGGAAGAAAGTAGTAAGCAAAAGCAATGTAGATGTAGAGTACAATACTAATAATGTTCAATTGAGAAATGGAACAAAAACAAATGTAACACAATCAGTATGCTTATTCAAAGAGAATAGCAAGAAATATGACATTACCAACTTCCCAACCTTTTACATCACTTATGGTATGGATGAGCCATTAAGTCAGACAAGCCTCACCAAATTCGAGTCAGAGAATATGGCACTACAAGGAATAAATGTAGCCAAAGAGATAAAGGCAGTTGTTGACCTCATCAAACCAAGAAGAGGAATCAAAGGAGCAGAGGATATCTTCAACTGGGTAGTAAGACATATTCAATATGATAACTATCCAAATTTCCACCGAAAACCAGTATCCATCCTCAAACACCCAAAAAGAGGGGCAAACTGTTGTGATATGGCACGATTAAATGCAAACCTCTTATATGCGAGTGGACTCTTAACAGACCCTGAACACAAGATAAAATGCTATTATATCAATGCAAATGGTGTTAAATTCAGAACTAGGACTTCAGGTCATGTGTATCTTAAATTAAAGTATCAACGAGCCGATAAGAGTTGGACAACCTGCTATATGGACACAACATCCTCACAAGTGAAATTCGGACAGAAAAATGGAAAGGGAGGACACCAAGTTGGAAAAAGCGAATTCCCTAAACTACCATTCTAGGAGTGATGAGTTATGAGTTTTGATCCAAAGAGAAGAAAATTCTATGTTAACACCGACAAAATATCACGAAACCCCAAACCTGACATCGACTATGCTAAAAGAGTAGTCAAGGCATTGAAAAAACAAGGCTACTCTGCGAAGTATGTGGGAAGAGGACCAGATGTAAAAGGACATCCTAATAAATGGGGAAAGATGGATGAGTACTCTGTTAATGTCCATATCGTTGGTGGGATGTGTGCAGGTACAATGGTAGACCTTACTGCGAAGTACTTCAAGAGGATGATGAAAGGTGGAACAGTAATCTTCGGCTTAAGAGTTGGTAAGCCATCTGCTATTCCATCTGCATTGAATAAGAAGAGTACTGACTTCGAGCATCTTAAATGGTTGCCTAGGGCTTGGGATGATGGTTTTAGTGGCAGCTTTAAGGGTTTGAAATACCCTGCCAATCATCTCCGAAGAAATAATGCAGGTTACTGTTATGACTGCGACCATACTGGAAGAAACATAAGCCCTGAACAAATGGCAAAAAACCTTGTAGGCAACACTACTGGAGTATTCAATACCAAATATCAAAACAATAGTATAAGACCTAACTGGGGTAACTCCTACGAAGTTGATGACTCTGATAGTGCAGGAACTACCCAAACCTTTGGTTTTGATAAGGATAATCCTTTTCAAGCATATATTAAGATTGTATTTTCTATTAATAATGAGTCGAAGAGGCGAGAAGCTATCTTTGACTTCACGAGTAATGCCCCTGATAAGAATTACTCATTCCAAACTGATGAAAAGGTATCATTTGAATGGTATAGTTTCAAGGAGTACAGACTGGATCTTGTGAGTCGGTTAAGAGAAGTGATGATGGATACTCAACACGAGAATCGTTATTACTTGCACGAAATTTGGTTACTAGATTATATTCCAATCCCTGACTCTGCGAATGGTGAGTCCAGTAAGTTGTATGATAAAAATACTGACCATAGTAGTTATAAAATGTTAGTGAGTGAATGTGGCTTCAGTAACTACGAGGAAATATCAAGCAAGAGCCTTGGATTAAGTGGTCAGACACTTATGGATGGTATTGAAACTTGTATGGATGAAACTGATTTCTTGTACAAGATTCAGTATGCACCGAAAAGATACAATGACAAGATTATCTTCTATAAGGATGACCAGTACACCGAACCTGCTGATTATAACATCTTCAAGCAAGGTGTTGAGGGTAATATTTTGACAGTATCGAATATTCAATATAGTCCGATTACTACCTTGAAGAATAGTAGTATCTGTGTTTACAAGAGTCAGGAGGATAATCATAATGAGGAGAGTTTGACTTATAATTATACTCAATCCTGCTACTTGGATTCTGTCTTGGAGTATGGTGAGCATACTGTGATGACAACTGCCTCTGACAACATTAGTGACTTGGAAGCCTTTTACCGAGCGAGGACTAATAAGGATTTCCAAGACAATATGGATATCTCATACTCAATTCAAGTTGCAGGTTATACTGGAACAGAACTAATGGATTATGTGAAGACATTGATGAGCAATGATTACCTCAACAGTATTAAACGAGTTAACAGTATTGAGATAACTGGAAATGTTGAACAAAGACCGATGATTAAAACAACATTAGGTTTAGGGGCTATCGACAGAGCAATGGCATTAAGCAAAAAACTGCAAGATGACAGAAAACAAGCAAGAACAGAAAAAGCCGAAGTTGTCGGTGGAATCGGTTATGTTGATACAAGCAAATTATTCGAGTGATAATTATGGTTAATGATAAAATTGCAAACGATATTGCAGGACTACAAGCTTCACGATTAAATAATGTTATTGATCCTAATCCTCAATATACTGACACTAGTTTTAGTAAGGAGGTTACTGAACTTTTCGACCCATCTTGCTTGGCTTATCTTGATAGTGATGGCAGACTTTGTGTTGATAGTGTGACTGTTTCCTCTGAAATTATTTTCAATTATCCTTTTACCGAGTTGATGGAAAAGGGTGTTGATGAGATTCGGATTCAGTTTACTGTTGAGGGTGAGGGTAGTCCAGTTTTCGCAGGATTTGGTCTTGGCAGTAGTACTGTTAAGGATTTCAAATCCTACGAAATTGTGATAAATGATACAGTTAATGT
>Ga0326512_10002574_pt1 | contig 13416 bp, 8 predicted proteins | sample 1_2617_0518_D_FD_203652 | JGI IMG/M metagenome (GOLD analysis project Ga0326512, IMG submission 203652) | Bovine rumen microbial communities from UC Davis, California, United States - 1_2617_0518 | ecosystem: Host-associated > Mammals > Digestive system > Stomach > Rumen | place: USA: California... | reverse complement strand
GCACTAAACAAAAGAAAAACACGTGGCTCATGGAGGACGTCTCCTCCAGAGTCACGTGCACGGAATTAACTACACTAACTATGTTTCCTACTTAAAAACAATCTTTTTGCCATTGACGATGTATAGGCCCTTAGTAGTTTTCACGGCCTTGCAACCACGCAAGTCGTACACCACATCAGCAGAGCTTGATGCAGGACGAGCGGTGAGATCATGAATACCTGTAGAAGTCTTCTTTACGAGCACGATGGAAGTGAAGTTGAAAGGATTGCCACCCTCCTTGTTGCACTGCACCATGAGCCTGTCAACCTCAGCCAGTTTGGCTGCCATGTCGATGCCCTCAAGGCTGAGCTCGGCATACTCATTGGTCATGGTCATCGTGGTCTGGTCACCCAGTTTGCCACCGTCGCCCCACTTGGTGAGCACATTGATAACATAGTCGGAATAGTTTTCTCATAGATGATTTTTGTTTTAGTTATAAAAAATTTGTTTGGGTATGAGTAGCCGTCGCAACAGCGACGGCTACTCGATGGAATGTTGCTTTAATACTGGCTGACCTTGACATCGCTCACGGTGATGGAGCCGCCATAGTTGTTGATGCTCCAGCAGTTCTTCTGGATGCCGTAGATGCGCTGGGTGTAGCACACGTTGTCGTTGATGTACATCACGCAGACGGAGTTGTCGGTGTAAATGTCAATATTGTAGACATTGTCGGCAGGGCGAGTGAAGCGATAGCCGTCGATGCCCACAATGAAGCCCTTGCCCTCTTCGCCTTCCTGCTCGAAGTTGACCTTGCGCACATTCTCCTCCTCGGGGTTGACCACCATGGTGTAGTATTTCTTCGAGTCAGAGCCACGCACGAACGATATGCCAAACTTGTCCCAGTTGTTAGAGGTCTGGACGGTGAACGAGAGGTGGTTGCAAGCACCCAAGCGGTTGTAGAGCACATAGGCATCGTCGCCGGAGAGGGTGATGGAGCCCGCAGCTGACGCTGCGGGAGTGGTGGTGCCATTGCTGGCCATGACTTTCACGTCCTGGGGCTTGTTGTACTTGGCAGCGATGGCAGGCACTTCGCCCAGCGTCAGAGTGCCGTCGTCGTGCTGGATGACCTTGTGGCACACCAGTGCTCCTGCCCATGCAGGCTCGCCCTCGGCACCCACATTGATGTTCTTGTCGTGGATGGTAGCGCCCACGCGGTAGGGGCACCAGCCCCAGATCAGGCGGTCGGTGCCGTTGCTGGCTGTCTTGCCTGCATAGAAGGCGCGGGTGTCGAGCACACCCTCACGACCATCGCGGGGCCAGTTGGCACCCGGGTCATCGAAGCAGCGCTTCAATCCCTCGAACGAGGTGGCCATCATATACTTCACCTTGCGGCTCCAGTCGCTGCGGAAGGCCTCGCTATAGACGAGATACCAGTAGTTGCCCATCTGGAAGATGTCGGCACACTCGCACATGCGGTCCCACACCATGTTGAAGCCACCCACGTGCTCCCAGTTCTTCAGGTCGGCAGACTTGAAGTCGGCAAAGCGCAGCTTCGACGAGATGACCATGTGCCACAGTCCGTCGTCGGCCTTGAACACCTGCGGGTCGCGGAAGTCGGTGGCCGAGTAGCCGTAGTCGACACCCTTCAGCATCCACTCGTTGTCGCGCGTCCAGGTCTTGAAGTCGGGCGATGTGGCACGCATCACCACCTCGCGGTTGGGCAGCAGCACATTGTAGCCTGTATAATAGATATAGTAGAGCCCGTCCTGCTCATTGTAGACGGCACAGCCCGTACCCAGCGAGGCATCCTGCTGGGCGGTGGAGGTGCCAGCAGACAGCACCTCGCCCAGAGACTGATAGTTGGCACCATCCTTGGTGGATATGCCCCAGAAGGGGTGATAGCAAGGGCCATTGTTGTCGTACTCCTGCAGATAGAGCACCTTGAAGTCCTGTGCCTTCTGGTCGTAGAAGGGCATGGGGTCGCCACAGCGTCCGATGGCCGGATTGAAGTAGGTCAGGAATGCTGCATCATCGGCAGAATTGAAGAAGGTGGTGGTTCCTGCCCAGTCTTTCGAGGGGTCGGGACCGTAGCTGTCTTCGCTGCAGGCGGTGGCTGCGGCCATGCCGCAGCTCACGAGACCTGCCAATATGATATTCTTCATTGTTTTCATAGTGGGTTATCGTGTTAGATAGTTAAACGCATTCTCTGTGATGATCGCAATATTACGGTGATAGTTCTCCACGTAGCCGTCTTCAAGGGTGTAGGAGTACCAGTCGTAGCAGCCAGAGCCGATGCAGACGATGGGACCCTTGCCGTCGTGGGCAGGATACTCCCAGGCCACGATAGCGCCGTCGCCACCCACACCCAGAATGGTTGCTCCTGTGCGTGTGGTCCATGCATCATAGTTGTCGTAGCCGCCCCAGTCGGTACCGATGTGATACTGGGCCGTAGAGTTGGTGATGTGATAGCCGGCATCGGTGCAGTACACCCGCTGCGGGTCGTCGCCCTGCACCAGATTCTGCCACAGCGGATGACCGTTCTGTCCACTATAGATGAGGAAGTCCCAAGGACCGCCACAGAGCTCAGCAGCATCTTCGTCACCACCCCAGCAGTTGTTGGGTGTCGTCCAGTCATCGTCGCCGGTGGCACCGATGAACGATGGCAGATTGGTGGCATAGCGGGTGAGCAGCAGGGCACCACCGTTCTCATAATACTGGCGCAGCTCGTTCTTGGTGTCGAGGGCATCGATGGCCTTGGCCACAAACTGGTCGTGTCCGTCGACAGCGGGATGAGCGTGGTAGTGCCACCAGATGACCTTACAGTCGGAGAGGTCGAGCGTGCCGGCACGCAGGTCGCTGAACGAGGCATAGAGCGAGCCTTCCACATTGCCCAGCATCCACTGGCAGGCTGTGCGAGCCTCCGGGTCGAGGTCGCTCATGGTGGCAGCAGAGCCGATGAAGAGTGCCTTGGGCTTGTCGATGGCAATGACGCTAACGGTATAGGTGGCCGATGCGGTATTGTTCTCCACCAGATAGGTGACAGGCTGTGAGAAGTCCTGAGCCACACCCGAGGCAGGACTGACGGTGGCATTCTGACTATAGGTGATGGTGGGCACGAGGTTGGTGATATCCACCGTGGCCGGCACATAGACGGTGATGGTCTTGGCAGCCTCATCGATGGCACCCGTGTAGATATCGTTGATGACAAACTGGGTGATGCGGGCCTCGTCGTGCAGCACGCTGACGGTCCAGTCGAGATAGGTGTCGCCATTGCGCACCTGCAGGTTGCGCGGTGCATCCATGTTGAGCGTCTGTCCCACCTGCAGGTTGCTGGTGGCACCGGCAGAAATCTTCAGGTCGGTCAACTTCATGGCCTGGGTGTTGTAGACCTCCGGCAAGCGCACCACGATGGAACGCGACTTCAGGTCGACGGTGCCTTCGTAGGTGTCGAGCGTCAGGGCCTCCACCATGCAGTCGCCGTTCAGGCGGAGGTCACTGGTGTTGTCATCAGAGCAGCTTGTCAGGGCTGCGGCAATGCCGCAGCTTACGAGACAGGTGCAGATAAACTTATATATCGTCTTCATAATTCTCAATTCTAAATTCTCTATTCTCAATTAAAACTTACCAGTTGCCGATGTTCTGGGTGTAATGTCCGTTAGAGGCAGATATCTGGCTGTAGGGGATGGGCAGATACTCATCCTTGTTGGCCGTGAAGTGTGCATCGCGGTAGATGGCACAGTCGTTGATCTCCTCGGCATAATACTTGTTGAGCACCGTAGCGGCATCGCCCCAGCGCACGAGGTCGAAGAAGCGCTCGCTCTCCATGCCGAGCTCCAGACGGCGCTCCATCTTTACCATCTTCAGCGCCTCGTCTTTCGAATAGCTGCCGCGATAGTTGGTGATGTAGAACTTGACACCAAAGGAGCCGGGATAGGTGGCTATCATCTGCGTGCTGCCGGCGGCACGGGTGCGCAACTGGTTCACCAGGGCGATGGCCTGGTCGGGCTGTCCCAGCTGGGCGTAGGCCTCAGCACGGTTGAGCAGCACCTCGGCATAGCGGAACACGATGCGGTTCATGGAGCTGGCCCAATAGCTGCCCTTGATGAGGTAGCTGTCGATGAGGGCAGGGTCTACATTCTGCTTCAGCGTGACATAGTAGCCATAGAGACCACCCGAGCGACTCCAGATGCTGGTCTTGTCCATCATGAAGTTGCGGTTGAACATGTAGGGCAGTCCGGGCATACCCACCGTCAGGAACAGGCGCGGGTCGGCATTGTCGGCAGCCATGTCGTAGTCATTCTGATTGAAGGTGTCCAACAGAGGCAGACCGTCGTCGCCGGTGCGATAGGCGTTCACCAGATTCTGCGAAGGCTTGTAGAAGTCGGTACCGCCATCGGTAGCCCCAGGGATGTTGGGCGGAATGAGTCCGTAGCTCCAGTTCAGGTTGCCATAGGTAGAGCCGTCGTTGCGCGAATACTGGATGGCCCACACACTCTCCTTGCCGTTCTCATACTGCTCCTCGGGGCGGAAGTTGTTGTGGATGTCGGATTCCAGTCCGTAGTTGGTATAGAGCGAGGGATTGGTGAACTCGATGACCTTCTCCAGGTCTTCCTTATTGATAGAGGTAATCTGGTTGGTGTTGTCATCGTCTTGGCGATAGGCCTTATAGAGATACACCTTGGCCAGGAAGGCAGCAGCACTGGCCTTGGTGGGACGGCCCTTGTCCTCCTGTGTGACAGGCAGCGTGTTGTAGGCCTCCATCAGGTCGTCGATGATGAGCTGCCAGCCCTCGTCGTTGGTATACTCAGTGTTCGAGAGGGTGTTATACTCGTCGTAGGTCATGTTCTCATTGACCACGAAGGGGATGTGCTTGTAGAGGCGCTTCAGCAGGAAGTGGCCGTAGGCGCGCAGGAACTTCATCTCAGCCAGTCGCTGCTGCTTGAGGCTATAGTTGCTCTCGTTGAGCAGGGCAATGGCACTGTTCACACGCGAGAGACTGTTGTAGAGGCGCACCCACATGTCGTTGATATTCCAGTTGGTGGTGAGCACACCCTGCTGTACCTCCAGCTGATGGAACACGTCGCCATCGCTCGTACCGTTGCCGCCCTTGTAGGCATCATCGCTGCGCACGTCGAAGTTCCACATAGAGAAGGAGCTGTTGATATCCTCAGCGCTGGTGAAGATGGCATAGGCCGAAATCACCATAGCCTCGGCGTTCTCACCGGTTTTCACCTGTTCGTCACTCAGCGTGGCCTGCGGCGTGTGCTCATCCAGGAAGCTGTCGCAGGAGCTGAGGGCTGCGGCCATACCGCAGCATACGAGACATACATTAATGATATTGATAAACTTTTTCATATTGCTGCTGTATTTAGAATGAAAGATTAAGACCGAATGTTACATTAAGAGGAATAGGATAGCCGAAGTTGGCATTCTCGGGGTCTACGCCGGTGAAGTTCTTCGACTTGATGGTGAGCAGGTTCTGGGCCGACAGATAGAGGCGCAGACGCGAGAGGTGCATCTTGTCGACTACGCTCTTCGGCACATTGTAGCCCAGCTGGATGGTGCGCAGCTTGGCGTAGGAGCCATTCTCCACGAAGTAGCTGCTGACACGCTTCTCATTGTTATTGTCCATGGTGCTCACTGCGGGAATATTGCTGCCCATGTTCGTGGGACTCCAGGCGTCGAGCAGGCGCACACCCTTATTCAGGTTACCGATGTTCAGTCCGCTCCACAGGTCGGTCTGTTTCTTCAGGTCGCTGATAATATCCACGCCCTGCACACCCTGCCAGAACATGGTGAGGTCCCAGTCCTTATACTGCACGTAGATGTTCAGACCCCAGGTGAAGTCGGGCACGGGCGAATAGATCCAATCCTGGTCTTTCTCGTTGATCACGCCATCGTTGTTCAGGTCCTTCCAGCGAATGCGTCCCAGTCCGGCACCATTCTGCTGTGCGTGGTTGTCTATCTCGTCCTGACTCTTGAAGACACCGTCGTAGACATAGCCCACCTGCGCTCCCATGGGATGACCCACCACGCTCTTCACGCCATTGCCGCCGAAAGTACCGTTGGCAGCGAGGGTCTCAGGAATCTTGGTGATTTCGTTGCGATAGGTGCCGATGTTGCCGGTGATGTCGTACGACACCTCCTTGCCAATCTTGCCACGATAGCCGACGTTGAACTCGACACCCTTGTTGAGCATCTCGCCGGCATTGATCCACTGGCTGGAGCCCTCACCCATCACACCGATGCCGGGCATGTATACCAGAATGTCCTTGGTCTTCTTGTGATACCACTCGAACGAACCGTAGAGGGCGTTGCGGAAGAATCCGAAGTCGATACCGAGGTTGGTCTGCGTGGTGGTCTCCCACTTCAGGTTGTCGTTGCCCAACTGGTTGCGCTTGAATCCGCTGGGCAGCGTGCTGCCGCCATTGGTGCCGCCGATGTCATAGCTGGTGCCATAGCTCTGGCCACCGAAGCCAGCCTCGCCATAGTTGCTCTCATAGATGGTATAGCGGGCAATATTGGAGATTTCCTGGTTACCGGTCTGTCCCCAAGAGGCACGCAGCTTCAGGTTGTCCATCCACTTCACATCTTTGAGGAATTTCTCCTGGTTGATGCGCCAACCGGCAGAGACAGAGGGGAAGGTACCATAGCGGTTGTTTTTGCCGAAGCGGCTCGAACCGTCGCGACGCAGTGTGAGCGAAGCCATATACTTGTCGTCGAAGGTATAGTTCAGCTTGCCGAAGAACGACACCAGCGTATAGCCCTCGCCCGAGCCGTAAGCCTCCTGCTCGCCAACGGCGGCATTGGGCCACATATAGTCGGTGTTGAGCACGGCAAACTCGTAGGCCTTGCCGCTGAACCAGTTGTCGTCTTCGCGGTTGAGCTCGATACCCGCCATGACATCGCCACGGTGCTTGCCCTTCTCCAGGTTATAGGTGGCAATGGCGTTCCACATCCACTTGGTCCAGTGCTCCTGCTTGGCCTCCACACCATTGGTCGAGTTGGCCACCGTGCCCTCAGTGATGGGATACTGAAAGATGCGCTGCTGCTTCTGGGCATAGTCGAGACCGAAGGTGGTCTTGATATGGAAGTTCTTGATGGGGTTGACGTCTACATAGGCATCACCGAACATGCGCCAGTAGGTGTAGCGGTTGTCGCTGTTGCGGTCCAAACGGGCCACAGGATTCTCGCGGTCGGGATAGCCTCCCACCGGTCCGGCATACTTACCGTCGGTGGTATAGACGGGCAGCGAGGGGTTGAACTGCAGCACATTCTCCAGGAATCCGCCGGGAGCCTGTACCTCGCTGGTGCGGTTCAGGGTGAAGTGCTCACCCACGGTCACCACGTCGAGGTCTTTCATTCTCAGCAGCTTGTACTCGGTGTTCATACGGGCCGAGAAGCGCTCAAAGTCCGACTGCTTGATGATACCCTTGTTCTTATAGTAACCCAGCGAGAAGAACGACGAGCCCTTCTCCGAGCCGTTGCTCAGCGAGATGTTGTACTGTTGGGCCAGACCGGTGCGGGTGGTCTCCTTAAACCAGTCGGTGTCGGCGGCAGGCGTGGTGCCGGCGGCGTCGAGATACTTGCTCATGGTGATGCCGTTGAGTACGGGAATCCCCTGCTGATTGTAGGCCCAGTCGTAGTGATAGCCCAGACTGTTCTGATTGGGGTCTAGTCCGTCGTTCACATAGCCCTGCCACATCACGCGACCAAACTCCTTGGCGTTGAGCACCTCCATCTTGTGGGCATAGGTCTGTATGGCCAGCGAGGCGTCGAAGTCGATCTTGATCTTGCCCTCCTTGCCCTTCTTGGTGGTGATGATGATCACACCGTTGGCAGCACGGCTACCATAGATAGAGGCCGAGGCGGCATCCTTCAGCACCTGGATCGACTCAATGTCGTTGCCATTCAACTCGTGCATGCCGGCCTTGGTGGGCACACCGTCAATGATGTAAAGGGGATCGTTGTTGTTCAGCGTCCCGATACCACGAATGCGCACGGTGGCAGCACCAGAGGGGTTACCATCAGCCGAGATGTTCATGCCCGGCACACGGCCCTGCATGGCCTTGATGGGGTTGTTCTCGTTCTGCTTGGCCAGGTCGGAGGGACTCACCGTCGATACGGCACCCGTCAGGTCGGCCTTGCGCTGGGTGGTATAACCTGTCACCACCACTTCTTCCACCATCAGGGCATCATCTTTCAGGGTGACCTTCATGCCATTTTGGGCTGCCACCTCTTGTGTCAGATAGCCGATGAATGAAATTACCAGCGTCTTGCCAGCTTCAACTTTCAGCGTGAAGTTACCATCGAAATCGGTCACCGTACCGTTCGACGTGCCCTTCTCCATTACCGTGGCTCCAATGACCGTCTCACCAGTAGGGTCAACGACGGTGCCACTGATTTCTGCCTGCGCGTACACGAATGTACTCACAAGAGCGAGCGTTAGGCTCAGTAGCCATCTTTTCAGTTCTTTCATTTCTTCATGTTTTAAATTAGTACTCTCGTTTTTTTGATTCTGCTGCAAAAGTACTATAATAAAGGCTGAGCGATTAACAAATATCGTTCAGCCTTTAAGACTTATGTTACATGAAACAATTGTTCAACACAAAGTCTTTTTTGTTGAGTACAATTGTCTACTGTCTGAGGTCCATCGGCAGGATGCCATACTGTTCTTTGAAACATTTAGAGAAATAGCCCGGGGTGTTGAAGCCCACCTCGAAGGCTATCTCTGCCACGGTCTTGGCAGAGGTGGTCAGCAATACATATCCTTGCTGTAGCCTCATCTTTCGCAACAGTTCCACGGGCGAGAGTCCGGTGATAGACTTCACCTTGCGATACAATTGCACCCGGCTCAAACCCATGGCATCGCCCAGGTCGTCCATCTTCAGATTGGGGTTCGACATGTTTTTGCGGATGGCCTCGTTCAAGGTCTCTGCAAAAATAGCGTCCTGCGAGCGAGGAGCCGGCATCTCTTCCTGAGATGTCTCGAACACATGGCGCAGGGTCCGACTATCAGGATTGGTATAGAAGAGCGTCTCTTCCACGTTCAGCTCTTGTCGCTGTCTGATGGTTTTGCGGGTCTGCACGTATGCACGCCAAATCATGATGACGGCAACCACCAGCAGGACGATAGCAATAAAACTGCCCACCAGCACCTTTCGCTGGGTGTTGTAAAGACCGAAATAGGCTTCCAACTTATCCTGAATGGTCACCATGTGGTCGTTCTGACGCATCAGCTCCTCCGATTCCATCGTCACCAGGTCTACATTGTCGGGCGTAATCACAAAGCCCAACAGGGGATTCTCCCGCTCGTAGGGCTTACCGGTCAGGATATCAATAGCCAGCCGGATAATTTTCTCACCGTGTGTGGGATAGGAATAGGTGCCAATCTGGTGGCCGAACTTCACGTATTCCAGGCCCTCTCCTGGCATACCGTCGATGCCCAGAATTTTGATGCGCCCTTCGACATTCTGCTCTACCACAGCCTTGTAGACACCTGTCGCCATGCCATCGTTGTGACAGAAGATAAACGTCTGGTCCAACCGCGCCGGGTCTGACCGGCGCAGGGAGTCTATCAGCGCAGTGGCAATCCGACAAGCGCTGTCGCTCGACCAGTCACTGTGTCTGCAGAGATACTCCACATCCGGCAGTCCTGCCATGGCCTCCGCAAAACCACGATGGCGCTCCTGGGCCGGCGTGCTGTTCATGTGGCCGGTAATCTCCAGCACCAAGGGCTTCGTGCCTTTGGCGACAGCCCCCACGCATTCCTTGGTGACAGTCCCTACATATTGGCCCACAATCAAGCCGGCCTCCACATTGTTGCCGCCAATAGAAGCTGTATAGTCGGCACTGGTCTTACGGTCGAAACAGATGACAGGGATACCCGCCTTGCGCACACGCGAGATGGCTTCATTGATACACTTCGCGTCTTCGTTGGGCGCCACCACCAGCAGGTCAATGCCCGTTTGTGACAGACTGTCTATCTGACGAGCCTGCCACTCTGGGTCATCTGCCGAACTGGCGATCTCCACCAGGACGTCACGCTCATAGAGATGCTGGGCAGCCAGCATCTCTTGGTTCACCTTCTCGCGCCAGGGTCCTTTGGAGCATTGCGCCACACCTATTTTATATATCTTCTCGCTGTCGGAGCAAGAAGTCAGGCACAGGATTGCTGAGAGCAATGCCAGTAGGATGCGCAGCATATCTTAGTCTGTAATCAGGTTCTCACCAGTCATGTCCGAGGGCTGCTCCAGTCCCATGATGTGGAGGATGCTGGGAGCCACGTCGGCCAGACGACCGTCCTTCACGGTGGCCGAGTTGTTGTTGGTCACGTAGATGAAGGGCACGGGGTTCAGCGAGTGGGCGGTGTTGGGCGTACCGTCGGCGTTGATGGCGTTGTCGGCATTGCCGTGGTCGGCAATGATGATGGCCTCGTAGTCGTTGGCCTTGGCAGCCTCGATGACCTCACGCACGCAGTTGTCGACAGCCCACACAGCCTTGGCGATGGCATTGTAGACACCCGTGTGGCCCACCATGTCGCCATTGGCGAAGTTCACCACGATGAAGTCGTACTCCTGGGTGTTGATGGCACCCACCAGTTTGTCCTTCACCTCGTAGGCACTCATCTCGGGCTTCAGGTCGTAGGTAGCCACTTTCGGCGAAGCTACCAAGATGCGGTCTTCACCCTCGTAGGGAGCCTCGCGGCCTCCGTTGAAGAAGAATGTCACGTGGGCATACTTCTCGGTCTCGGCGGTGTGCAGCTGCTTCTTGCCCAGCTTGCTCAGATATTCGCCCAGGGTGTCTTCCACATTCTCCTTGGGGAAGAGGATGTGCACGCCTGTGAACTTGGCGTCATAGGGTGTCATGCAGTAGTACTGCAGACCGGGAATGGTCTTCATGCCCTGCTCCGGCATATCCTCCTGTGTCAGGGCGATGGTCATCTCCTTGGCACGGTCGTTGCGGAAGTTGATGAAAATCACCACGTCGCCCTCCTCGATGCAGCCGTTGACGCTGCTATTGTGGATGGGCTTGATGAACTCGTCGGTCACACCCTCGTCGTACGACTCCTGCATAGCCTGCACCATATCGGCAGACTGCTTGCCCTTGCCGCTGACGATGAGGTCATAGCCCTCCTTCACGCGCTCCCAGCGCTTATCGCGGTCCATGGCATAGAAGCGGCCCACGATAGAGGCGATGGCGGCATCATTGTCGGCACACACCTTGCTGATCTGCTCGATGAAACCCTTACCAGAGTGGGGGTCGGTGTCGCGACCGTCCATATAGCAGTGTACAAACACCTGATTCTTCAGACCGTAGGCCTTGCCAATCTCGATGAGTTTGAACAGGTGGTCGAGGCTGGAGTGCACGCCACCGTCACTGGTCAGGCCCATCAGGTGGAGCTTCTTTCCCTTCTCCTTGGCGTATGTGTAAGCCGCCTTCACCTGCGGGTTCTCCATGATGGAGCCGTCCTTGCAGGCACGGTTGATCTTCACCAGGTCTTGATACACGATGCGACCTGCACCGATGTTGAGGTGACCCACCTCCGAGTTACCCATCTGTCCGTCGGGCAGACCGACATCCTCACCACTGGCCTGCAGCTGCGAGTGGGCCGAAGTAGCTGTTAATAAGTCGAGATACGGGGTTGGCGTGTTATAGATCACGTCACCCTTGCCATGTTTTCCGATTCCCCATCCGTCGAGAATCATGAGTAATGCTTTCTTTGCCATAATGTCCTTTTATATTTTAAAAATTCTCCATTCTCAATTCTCAATTCCTAATTCCCCCTGTTTCCTGTGCAGATAGCGGATGCGTGCACCCTGCACATCGGCCTCATGGCGCAAGGAGTCGAGCCGTATGCGATGACTGACATTCATACTGTCCAGCTCGACCTCCAGCCGTTGCAGCAAGCTGTCGGTACGAGCCAGCTCCCGCTGTGCCTTCGCCACCTCCAGTTGGTAGTACTCACTGCGCACCCGTTGACGGAGCTGCTCCTTCTGCTGCTGGCGATTGCCCTGGCAGGCCATCGTCAGTACGGCTGAAAGAAGGATAATCACCATGTTTTTTTTCATTTCGACTGCAAAGGTACAAAGAAGTGAGTAAAAAACCAAGAGAAAAATGACCTTTTCTTTTGTTCTTCGCTCAACTTTTCGTATCTTTGCAGCGCATTAAGAGAAAAGATATGGAATCAAAGTTAGTTATTTATAATACGCTGACGCGCCAGAAGGAGCGCTTCGAGCCGATTAACGCCCCCCATGTGGGCATGTATGTGTGTGGACCAACCGTCTATGGCGACCCCCATCTGGGGCATGCCCGTCCGGCCATCACCTTCGACCTGCTGTTCCGCTATCTGCAGCATCTGGGCTATAAGGTGCGCTATGTGCGCAACATCACCGATGTGGGCCACTTGGAGCACGATGCCGACGAGGGCGAGGACAAGATTGCCAAGAAGGCCCGTCTGGAGCAGCTGGAGCCCATGGAGATAGCCCAGTACTACACCAACCGCTATCACCAGTACATGGATATGCTGGGTGTGCTGCGCCCCAGCATCGAGCCGCATGCCACCGGCCATATCATCGAACAGCAGCAGCTGGTGCAGCAGATCCTCGACAATGGCATGGCCTACGAAAGCAACGGCTCCATCTACTTCGACATCGAGGCCTACAACAAGTGGCAAGAAGCAAGAGGCAAGAAGCAAGAGGGCTATGGCGTGCTGAGCGGACGCTCGCTGGAGAACATCAAGGACGAGAGCCGCGAGCTGGCCGGCGTGGGCGAGAAGAAGAATCAGGCCGACTTTGCCCTGTGGAAGAAGGCACAGCCCGAGCACATCATGCGCTGGCCGTGGCTGGTCAGCAAGCAGCATGGTGTCAGCGGACAGGAGGGATTCCCCGGCTGGCACTGCGAGTGCACGGCTATGGGCAGGAAATACCTGGGTGAGCAGTTCGACATCCACGGTGGCGGCATGGACCTCATCTTCCCCCACCATGAGTGCGAGATAGCCCAGGCCGTGGCCTCGATGGGCCATCCGGCAGTAAAATACTGGATGCACAACAACATGCTAACCATCAACGGCCAGAAGATGGGCAAGTCGTATAACAACTTCATCACACTGGAGCAGTTCTTCACCGGCCAGCATCCGCTGCTGGAGAAGGCCTATTCGCCCATGACCATCCGCTTCTTCATCCTCAGCGCCCACTATCGCGGCACCGTAGACTTCTCCAACGAGGCCCTCGTGGCTGCCGAGAAGGGACTGGAGAAGCTGATGAACGCCATCAGCGACCTCCAGCGCATTGCGGTTTCCCCGCAATGTGACCCCGAGACGGAGAAGGTCGTTAAGAGCCTCCGCCAGAAGTGCTACGACGCCATGAACGACGACCTGGCTACACCGCAGGTCATCAGCCACCTCTTCGAGGCCTGCACCACCATCAACAAACTGGT
>Ga0326512_10002573_pt1 | contig 13421 bp, 7 predicted proteins | sample 1_2617_0518_D_FD_203652 | JGI IMG/M metagenome (GOLD analysis project Ga0326512, IMG submission 203652) | Bovine rumen microbial communities from UC Davis, California, United States - 1_2617_0518 | ecosystem: Host-associated > Mammals > Digestive system > Stomach > Rumen | place: USA: California... | reverse complement strand
TACCATCAGGCGGTGGCGGTGGCCGATGACCATCAAAACTGCCACTGTCTGGTGGTGGCGGCGGCATGTCTGGACGCATAGAGTCCATAACAGCAACACTATCCATGTCGCTGACGTAAACGTCGTTTGAGTTCTTCCTGCTGGTACATGATACCATGAGTAGCAGACCACCTATTATATATATAACCCTTTTCATTCCTATGATAATGTTCTATTCAACCACGTCAGGACTATCATAAAACTCCATCGCAGCCAGGGCTTCATCATCATTGCTGAATTCCGAATCTTCCTCGAAGAATTCTTCTACGTCCTCAGCGACTTCTCTGTCCTCCAATTGCTCTACTTCCACCTTTTGCTTCTCAGGTGTGAAGGAGCCAACCTTACCTGCTTTAATTCTATGTCTCATAATTCTAATTTCTATTATAATTCTTTTTTCTCTTCAACAGAAGCTTACAAATCACCACTATATGTTATGTCTTTCCAATGCTTTGAGAATACGGTTTCACAGGCATCATCCAGATATTCTTGCAAGAACTTGAAGGGGAATGGATATGTCATCAGTTCATTCCATCTTCCGAATCCGAACTTTAGCATTCCAACTATCTCCATGATTTCTGCTTCAACTGTATCTTGATTCTCTTGGTGAAGGACAAAGATTCGCCGTGCCCTTGGCATCTTGTCCATCTTAGTACCTTTCGTTATCTGCATGTTTTCGCTGTTAGTACCAGCAATATAGGAATACGAGGCATTTGGTTCTCCATCCATTCCGTCTGATTTCCAAAGATGGAAACCAATATATCCCCTTAAATATTTGTGAGCCTCATTATTCTTCTTTCTTTTGAAAAGAGCAATAGTCTCACCATTATTAACAACATCATCGTATGCGTCATTTATCTGAGAGACATCAAGAATGGGAATCTCGTCCGTATCTATTATAAGATAGACATTGCCGTTTTTCTTCAAAGTCATATAGTCTCTAGCTCCACGAATCTTATCGTAGTCTTTGAACTCCAGTGTTTCACGAACAAAAGTCTCAAAGTCATAGCCAAACATGCTCTTCCCCAATCCATACTCCTGGATGGTTATGTCTCCATTAGAGTTCACAAAAAGTGAGGCACCATGAACTGTACCATTGTTAATCTTATATCGGTAGAATTGCCATTCTTGCACTAGATTTACCAATTGTAATGGCAGTTTACGCTTAACAAGTGAATCCTTCACAAGAAGTTCAATCATGATTCGTCTTGCACTTGCTTTACCTATAGCATCATCTTTTTCGTTACCACTGATAATGATATGCTGAAGGGCATTACCGCTATGCGACAACCTTTCAAGCGATTTTGTATAATACGTTTTTGGTAATTCTTCTTCCCGTGGTTCGCACAATTTGATAATCATATCGTCCCCTGTCGGTTTCGTTGGAAATGACAGGTCGTTTCCTATAAGGGCTTCAACCTCATTCTTTAATTGTTGAATAATAGAGCGGGAGTAATCTGATTTAAATGGGTCATCAATAAAAATAGTCTTGCCTTCTAAATAGTTCTGCATAAAAAGCAGCATATCCTTACCCGATTTGCACTCATCGTAATGCAGCACGTTGAAATCGCAGAAGCTAATGGTTACTATTCCTTTGAAATACTCATTGACTAACTGGAGAACTTGCCATATCACAAATAGTTTGCCATGAGAATAGTTCTCTTGGTTATATGGCCAATATGGCACGTTGTTCTTATTGTCATCAAATCTTTTTTTCTTGATATATAGTTCCTGAAGGTTGAACTCTCCTTCTTTAACGGCCTTTATGACTATAGGTTTAACAGACTGTCCTTCCCATAAATATCCACCGACATCCTTGCTGACATGGAATACACATGCTTTTCGTCTTGCAAGTTCCTTGAATGACAGCGGATTTGAAAAGGAAGTTGTTTTTGCCGTCAGGTTCATGTATTCATTCACCTCTACTTTTAGGCACACAAGCTCCTTTCTCGACTTAGGGACATTGAAGTTCTTATCATCACAAACCAACAAAGCCCCATCGTTATACATCATCTTGTCGGATTTCCTCTTGCCTAAAGAGTTAATAGCCAATGAAGCAATGATTCTTTTCTGAAGTCTACTATCATACTCATCCAGTATGTCAATCTTAGAACTGATAAAGTCGATGCTTCTTAGGCTTTCAAGCACTTCTGTTTCTTTGCCTTTTTCTGTAAGAATAAAGAAACGAGTTTCAGGAAATTTTAGATTCGCCCATCTTGCCCTGATTCCAGTCACGGAGAAGCATGGCTTGTCTGCAAATTGCTCGTAAGCGAGGTTCTTTGACTCCTTAGTAGTACCATAGTATGACACGATAGCATACTTTGAGAAGAAAGCTTCCTTGTCAATCGTTACCTCTATCTTGTTCGTGGTTAGAGGCAGGCTTTTGATGTATTGTTCGTCCGTCATCTGTATCAAGCGTTTACAAATTCTTGTAATTGTTGGATAGCACTGATGATAATGTTTCCATCTTCATCTATTACGCCACCAATTTCTCTTATCTCGTCCATCCCAGCAGAAGGAAGCTTAAGCATGTTCACTGTTATCAGTTCGCATCCAAGACGTTCACGTTTAATCTTTCGTTTCTTACTGGTTGGCATATCACCATATTTGTCGTTATGATCTGCATCAGGACGCATATTCTTAACATCGAATGCAATCTTTTTACTGCCATCTGGATTCAAAACGACAAAATCTGCCAGTTCATACTCTTTCCCCTCCAGATGTCTGAGATTCTCATCTGTACAATTGGTGTAGTGTAACAGGATAGCCTTAAAAGCTTCTTCTCCTATTTCACCGGCATAGTCTGTCGCCAATATTTGAGGATGAAGCATCAACCCTCCTGCTTTCCAAGATGTTGCATAACCATTCTTCTCAAAATATGCCTTTATAATAGGATTTTTCATCAGAATATCCAATCTTACGGTCGATGGGGATATTGTAAATGATTTACCGCTACCTGTAACGCATATTCTATTTCTGTGTTCTTTGTCACATGAGAAGGAATAACAGCCTTTGCTATCTTGGTTCCATAAACCATAGCATTTTGAGATAAACGTTAATTGTTTGTCATTATCATCCAGCTCGTCCAAATTTTCGATTACTGGTTTCGTAATGATAGTATGCTTATAGCTTTGGTTCATCTGTTGGCTGACAAGCACATTATATGGCACATCATTCTTATCTTCGATGTCGTCATCATATTCTTCATCGTCATCGTTATGTGGAGTATATCTGAGTGCTATCTGACGCATACGGTCAAGAAGTGATTGCGCCTCGTTGGCATTATTGTTCCGAATAATCTCATTAGGATCAAGTTCCACAGATGTTGCAGAACGGTGCTCAATGATATGTTTTGCCAAAATACGGAACTCCTTAGTAAGGGATTTTTCCATGTTAGCGGCATCGAAGAAAGAATCCATCGATTTATCATAGAGGATGTATGTTATACGTGGTTTATTCCTTGTTCTGCATAAACGGCCCACGGCCTGCTCTATGGTGGTCTGTGCCCAAGCAGACTTGTCTTTGATAATTCCAGGGTTGCGTTTCTCTCCAAACATGAAGTTGTTAGATATAGCATTGTAAAGCCACTGTGCCACTTCATTCTTGGAAAGACATCCACGTTCATATAGCATCATTAAGACAAGCATGGCATTGTATAGGCTCTTCTCATACGTTGACTCACTGCCATCATCGCTCATCATCAAATAAGCCGTGGGGGACTGCACATAGACTGCATCCCAGTCTTTCTTCAGTTTATCGTCTTCATTAGCCCAATTGTCACCAGCAATATAATCAAGTCCTTCTGGAATCTCATACTGAAGATTAGTTCCTGCCTTAAAACTGCCGTATGCTGTAATCAGCATTAGTTTGGCATCCTTATTCTGACTGAGTTCTGGCAGGATCTTTGTTTCCACATCTTCCAAATCCTTGGATATTCGTATGTGCTTATTATTCCAATTGTTGGGGATTTCATCATCGAGGCAGCTTTCTTGATCTTTATATGAGCCATCTATCAGGCTGCTCAAGAGTTGTATCTGGTCTCTGTCTTTGTCGCCAGTTCTGTTCTGGAAATATATCATGCTGTGTATATCATCGTGGCTAACAAACCAGTGATAAGCTTCGATAAATTGGAAAAGACGGTAAAGTTGGAATACATGGTCTTCAATATCCTTTGCACTCTTTTTGAGTTCTCGATTTGTTATTTTGAACCATTTTTCTGGCAATCCTTCTGATATTGCATCCTCAGAAAACATCAGACGATATTTGTCAGGTAGTGTAATCGCATTCTCTCTTTTATCCAGGTATTCATGCTTCTCTATTGGCACGATTTCTATCTGATGGCCATCGGGGTACGTTTTGTCAACGAGGTCATCAAATGTCTCACGCTCTTCCTTAGACAGCATGTGTATCTTATCTCCAAGAGTCTGCTTCAGATATTTAATATCGTAATTGCTGACAACAGACCATGAAGAAGCCGTTGCAGAGCAGAGGACAATGGATGTGTTATTCGAGTTTGCAAGGTCAATCAGTATTTTCTCTGGAGTAGTGGAAATCTCTCTACAAGTAAGTCTTACTCTATGCTGATTGTCTAGTTCGTCTATCTCTTCTTGATAAAGCTGTACTCCCTGAGAATATACTGAGTAATCTGGTAGTTTCTTTTTGTTATCATCACCTACAAACAAATTCTTTCTGTTTGTCATGAATTCCAACATCTGCTGTTCAAACTGGTACTCTGAGTTTATTTCAAATCTGGAAAACAAGGTGTGTATCTCTCGTTCAAGCGTGGGATAGCCTAAAAACTGCTGAGTCTCGGCATTATTGTTGGCAACATCTTTGCTTTCCTGTTTAAACTTCTCACGGCTCTTTTCCAACGATTCTACTATCACCTTTCGCAGTTGTGATCTGATAGCAGTAGTATTGCTGATGATTAGAGAAAGGAACTTGTCAAGGGGAACAACTACGGAATATTCTGACACCAGCATGTCATCGCTGCTAGCATGAACCAGACTTAAATGTTTGTCATCTTTCCTGTAACAGACATACGAATTCGTCTTGTCACCTTTTGGAGCAACATTTAGTTTTAATGCTGGGCCTGAGAAGAATACACCTCGCCTATATGATTCCAATTCCTCTATATTGTCAAGGAAGATGTTCTTATATGGAATAACATCTTTAAAAGATCGTTTCCAATTTTCCTTTGTTATAGTCTGTGCTTTCTTTATGCCTTTTTCCAGCATTTGGCCGTAATATCTGTCAGAAATGGATTCAGGACTTTCCATTAGAGACTTATAGTGAAGGTAGCCGTTATATCCCTTTAGGGATTTCAGACCTTTGATAGATTGGTCAATGACAGCAGAGCGAATAGCCATCGCTGCTTGATCCGACTCATCAAAGAGAATAAGCGTTCTCTTGTTTCTGTCGGCCATGTCCTGTAATCGTATCTTCTCGTAAAGGATCGGGTCAATTCCATAAACAGCTTTGTGAACAGTCATAAGCAAGACTTTCTTTCGCCTATAGTTTACCTGCGGATATGCTTCAGTGAGCTCTGGAAAGCGTGTTAGTATAGCATCTAGCGTAGCCTGCTTAAGTTGCTTCGTGTGTTCAAGATGCTTTCTGAACAAGTCGAAGAACCTGCGAACTGTTTTTCTCAGAGCTGCTTCACCTTCATCGATTTTGGTCTGTAAGAACTCATTTTTCCCATTGTCATCAAGTGTTTTTACTAAACTTGCAATACCTTCATATGTTTTCCTGACAATGTTATATGCATATTGCAATTCGTTCGTCCTGTATCCTTTCTGTTTCTGCTCCCCTATATGATAGAACATCCGGTCAAGTAACCTCTGGAAAGATCCGCTATTAACGGCTTTGATAACAACCTCAGGATTGTTTTCTATTACCATTTTGTCTCCAGAAGAGATAATACTGTTTTCTCCATTGATAAAACGCTCAATCTCTCTGTTCATACTATCCACCAGCTTGTTTTGTACACATAAGATGATGATGCGATCGAACTCGTTGGGATAGTATTCACAAGTCAATTTACCGATGGTATATGACTTTCCTCCACCCGTTGCAATGTCACAAATATGCAATCCGGGGGCTGTATAGTTCTTGAAGATCCCTTCAACGTGTCTGCTTAGTTGCTCTTTATAGGTTTCAGTCATGCTTCTGTCGAATTATGAAATTGATAATAGTCTGGTATCTTTGACAACACTCTATCATTCGTCAGTTTTTTGATCGAATCTATCAGGCCAATATTCCTCTGGTTGTGGATAACTCAACGGTATATATCGCCAGTTGAAAGGCAAGTCCATTGCGTCCAACTCCTCGGAATGCTTCTCCATCAACCCATTCTCAACGCTATACAGGTAGATGTTCTTCAGATAGTGTACCAACACATTGAGCGGTGGCCACTCGTGACGGACTTTGGAATACCACTCAAACAAGTCCATCTTACCCTTTGATGAATTACACTCCTTACATACCATAATGATGTTATCCAAATCGTTAGCTCCACCTTTCGCCCTCGGGAACACATGGTCTTTGGTCAGTTTCGATGGTTCCATCTCCTTGCCGCAATACCAGCAGTAGTTATTTTCCTTTATCTTCTCGATATTGAACTCGAACAAATCATGGATATTCCATCGCCCTTCCTTATAAGCCTTGAACGCTTTGGCACGAATCATATAGCACATACGGTTATAGCGCCGCACACCGTTATTCAGCGCATAGTGCAGCATCTGTATGTTGGCATAAGACCAATACAGGTACTCACCGAAATTTGCGTATGTCCTTTCCTCCTTTGCCATCTAAGCTTCTATATTATCATTGTCAGATAAAGCAACTCCAAATTCACGGATAGTATCTTCACTATCCAATCCGGCTACAGATTTTCCCATAGCCTTCTCGATACACTTGATAATCTTCTTTGTCCTATCGATAAAATAGTCATCGAAGTTGTCCGCAGAAAGATAATCATAGTTAATCTTATGCGATTCTATGGCCTTGATAATCTTTTCGTCATCCAGTCCTTTGCCAGCCATTGTCCTAATGTATATGCTGGGAGCATGACCACCTATAGACCTGTTGGAACTGGCATAGATAGGAGTCTTATTGATAACAGAGTTCCATTTCTTCGGAGGATAATTCTGGCTTCTGCAATAGGTTTGGGGGAAGATGTGATGAATATCTGCCTCTTCGTCAATGTACGATGCAATATCCATACGATTGCCCGTCATGAAGTCCAATGGTGAATCCTGTAAAATCAGCGCCATTATGCCTTTATATGCCGCACTATTACGTGTCTGCATTGTCAGAAGTCGCGTGGGTTGTAGACTTGCTCTATACACGGTGTCTGGCATATCACCACCATTCATCCATCTCAATACACCCTGAATATCCAAAGCAAAGCGGGCCTCGTTGGCTCCACCATACTGTTCTCCAAATACACCACACCAGTACCACTTGGCCAGTTTCTCTTGGTTAGGACCGAGTGCAAGTAGATGTCCGTTATCCCTATCGTAAGAGAAGATAGCAGCGAGAGGAGTTAGTTGAGACGAATACGGAAGATCTCTGGAACGGAATATACCCTGATGAACGAGGAAATCTGCAGCCTCACAAAAACCTTGCACCAAAGAATCGCGATACTTCTTATAATCCTCCAAGTCTAACTTCAGGATGTCTTTTTTCTTACATGTTACAGCTATGCGCTCATCGTCACCAGACTTTATTCTGCGATAATATGTCACCAATAGCGTCATGGCGGCAAGGAAATTCGCTCCAGTTATCTCTGTAAGCAGTTCTCCGTTGACTTTTCCCTTAAAAGTGGTCTGAGCATTTTCCCAATCATCACGCAGCTTGAAACCGTCGGCAGCGAAAGTTGCTGTAACTAGCTCAAATACGGTCAAAGGAACACCACCAGTGTTGACATTCTCGAAAATCTGGCATACAGCCTCTTTGGGCGTTTCTTTGTCCAGCTGAATAACTGGCATGTTGTAGGCAATGATGGGGCGCAGTATCTTCTGTGAGAATTCTCGGAACAGCAGACTGTATTCCCTGTTGTTTCCATAATACTCTTCCATTTCATAACGCCAGTCATCTGTATCGTTGGGTGAGAACGTGATATTCAAAGGGAACATCAGGTTCTCAAACTCTTTCTCTTTTGTAGAAAGGTCCAATAGAATCGTTCTGCCAATATCAGTGGTCAGTTGCTTCTTTTCTGATACGGAGATGATGGCATCAAGGCGGTCTATATCAGGGTCAAGACATTTTTTGATGTCAAGGTAGTAATAACGCTTGATGGTCTTATCCCTTTCTGTTTCCAAACGAGTGACAGTAGCACCTTTACTCTTCAATACCTGATAAAGCGTGGTGAGTCGCTGCTGACCGTCAAGCACCAGCCATTCAGGCGTAACCTCTTCAGTAGAAGTCACGCCTTCAAACTTCCGATAGCTGAATCTGACTTGCTCACCACCATTAGCCAAAAACATAGCGGCACCCATAGGAAAGCCTGATGTGATACTTTCTATGAGTTTACATATCTTGGTATCGTCCCAAACCCAACTGCGTTGAAAGTCTGGTAACTGCGCCTTACCGTCCTCTACCATCTTCAAAAGGTCGTCAAGCTTTTTATCATGTGATTCTACTGCCATATCATATTTTGTTTTTAAAACGCAAAGAACTTGTCTTGCATCTTGTTTTTGAGATTGAACTTCTTGGTGGTGTCGAGAGCACGCTCAATGCAGATGAACTTGGTGTCTGTATGCTGCATGAAGTAATCTACAGTTTCATCATAAAGTTTTGAATCAACGGTAATGAACGCTGTTTTTACGCCATCAGTAGCTTTATAGACCTTATTCTGAGTGAACTGCGACTGATCTTCCAACTTATAGGTAAGCATAAAGCCCTGCTTAATCAGAATCTCTGTTATCAACTCATCTTCATTGAAGGCAAGGGTAAGTTGTTGTTCTTTCTGAGCAACATATTCATGGAACAATGCAAGGTTCTCTTCTTCACTCTTATTAGGGTCGGGAGCAAAATCCACACGGGGAAAGCTGGATTTACTCAGCGTGAATACTTTGAAACCGAGTTGGTCTAACTGTTGCTGATCTTCTGGAGTAATGAGTTTCCCTTCATAGGAAGCTTTTATCTTATTAAATACTGCTTTGTTGCGGGCAATTGTAATTTCACTAATGGTTTTGAATCCTGCTCTATATGCATTACTATTTTCGTCCGTCAATTGAGGAATTTGTACCAAAATATACTTTCGATGACCTCCGTCTAATATGTTTTGATTTATGACTGCATGACCAGTTGTTCCAGAACCAGCAAAGAAATCAAGAACGATACAATCTTTATCATCATTGCCGTTGATAAAGAACGAAATAGCTTTTTGAACCAATTGAGCCGGTTTAGGGAAAGGGAATATGCCTCTGCCAATTAGTTCTTCCAATTCTGTTGTCGCCTGATCCGTAGTTCCAGCATCCTCTTTCTTCCAGATATTCGTGGGCACCATTCCCCCTTCCATCTCAGATAAGAATTTTTTTTAGACGCGGATATGTGTTATGTCCGTCTTGACCCCAATACAAACGGTTCTCTTTTACATGCTGAAGGTGTGTAGCATATTCATACTTCCACGCATTGGTAGGATGCTCAACCATTTCTCCTGTAAATGGGTTTTTAATTGGGTAACATAGATTTGGTCTTTCATCCCTGAGTGCAGGATTTGTATATAGTATGCTTGTCCATGGACCTCTCTCATCATTATCTGGGTTAGAGTACAATTCATTTGCGCTTTCGGTTCTTGGCTCTTTTATGTTTATAAGTTCCTGAGAACGACGGTAACATACAATATGTTCTGTGTTAGTACCAAATAGTTTTGAGTTATTGCTGCGAGTTTGTCGCTTTTCCCATATAATATTGACCAAGAAATTCTCCTCTCCAAATATCTCGTCACAAATTTTGCGTAAATGATGTATCTCATGATCATCCATAGATATAAAGATTACACCATCAGGTTTTAAAAGAGATCGAGCCACTAATAATCGGCTATACATATCATCCAACCAATTACTATGAAAACGGCCACTACTATCAGAATTAGTATCTAATTTGACACCATTATCTGTAGATTCACTTCTTTCCCAATAGGCTGCTTTATCTTCAGAGAAATCATCATTATACAAAAAATCTTCTCCTGTATTGTATGGCGGATCAATATAGATGCACTTTACCTTTCCCCTATAACTTGAAGAGAGAATTTTCAGAACTTCAAGGTTTTCGCCTTCAATGATGATATTGTCAGTCGTGTCAGCATTGACACTACGCTCTGCATCGTAATGCAATGTAGCTCGTGTTGGTGTAAAAGCATTACGCTTGGCTGCTGATTTACCAAACCAACGGAACTCGTATCGTTCAGTCTCTTCTACACTGTCCGAATTGACAGCTTTCTTCACTTCGTTGATATCAAGATGGCCTTCCTGCGTGAACCAGTCAGGGAAAAGTTCGCGGAGGGTGTTCAGGCGTTCCTCGTTCATGTCGGGAGTAAGCGTTATGTGGTCTTTATATGTTTCCATTTGCTTGGGTATTTATTGTTTGTTCTGCTTGCGCTTTAAATGTTGGGAATTCACGTATTGGGGCTTTATATACAGCCTCGATGCCGAGAGAGCGGAAATGCTTGATAGCACAATTGATTCGAGCTATTTCGTGAGGAGTAAGGGCTTTTTTGTCGTTAATATCATTGGTTCCTTTAATCTCAACAACGAAATAGTATTCCTGCTGAGCTTGATTATTCCGTAAAGACACACGCTTCAACACAACACCAAAGTCTGGCTCGTAGTTGCCAATCGGTGTGGGAATCTTGTACCATGAAGGGAACTTCAAGAAACAAAGCACATCAGGGTTCTTGTCTTTGTTGTCTGCATCAACTGCAAAATCACGTTCGAGTCCACTGTCATAGAGCGTTTTATCCCATACGCCATGATTAGGTGTTGAGACGTAATTGTCGCAAGCATCCTTGGTGAAGTCGGCAAAGTCGAAGGGATAGACCTCATTAGTAGGATTATACTCAACAAATCTAACCAATTCTTCAAGTTGCACCTGTTTTATTTTAAATGCGGCCTGTTCCAAAAAGACTGGCGGATTCTTCAAATACTCCTTTTGAGTTTCTATCTCCTGAACTATACGCATTACAGAATTATAGCACAATCCCGTCTTTTCGCTAAGATCTTCCACCAAGTCCTGTGGCGAATAATATCCTTTTAGGTCACGATCTTCTGAACCTATATATTCTCGTTGCGATAAATCCTCAATGTCGCCAACACGATAGCTGGAAACTTCGGCTTTGTATTCCGCTATAGAAATGGTGTTCAATTCCTCTATACTACGACGTATGATAGCATCCTCGTCAAAACTCACACGATAAGTGGTTTTCTTAGCTATTGTATTCCAGAACCTGCGGAACACGCTTTGAATGCCCTCGTCCTTGTTCAGTTTGAACGTTACGCGGTTCAGATGTTTGCCTTTATGTGTATGCTTGAGCTTGGCACCTGCACCAGACTTACCAAATGCTTTCTCGTTTTCGTCCTGATAGCTGCGGGCAAACGTTTCATAGGTTTCATTAGGTACCACTGTGAGTTGATTGATAACTTCATCGTCTGGCATACTCTCTGCGTCATACACACGTTCACCTTGCTGGTTCACACAGATGCGAAGACCTCGGCCTATTTCCTGGCGTTTCTTATTCTCGGAGTAACTTTCATTGAGTGTGGCAATACCAAACACATTTGGATTATCCCATCCTACTCCAAGCGCAGAATGAGAGAATACGAACTCTATTGTACTGCCAAATGACAATAGTTTTTGCTTGTTATGCAGGATTTCGTCGTAGATTTCTTTATTACTCTTATTGGTCTTCTCATTATCGGTGAATTCACCTGTAGAGGTCTTTGCAAAGTAAAATCCTTGAACGGCTGTTACTTGTTCATCCGATGGGGTTTGCCCATTGTGAAACTCAGCATATACAGTTTTGTACTGCTGTTCAAAGATTTTCTTGATGACAGGATTTTCTGGGCTCATATAGTTAGCCACCTTGTCAATGAAGATGAGAGAAAGATTCTTGATGCCTTTAGGCTTCAAACGTAGTTGGTTTTCGAAATGACGGCGTATGAGCCATTCCAGCTGTAAGGACCACACCTGTTCTTTATTAGCCGACGATGCACCCTCTTCGATGCTGGTGCCATTGGTGAACTCTACCACCCATTTACGAGTACTCAACTTCTTGTATATGCGACTGATTGTAAAGTCAGAATAGGTGTCATTACCTGATTTCTCTGCAAGGTTATCACCTTTCTTCAAAAGGTTGGACTCTTTGAAGACGAAGTTCTCTTTGGTCTTGTTGTATTTCCAGAACTTCAACTTAACCTTTGGTTCTGTCTTAGTTTCCTGTACTTCGCTGATTTCTATTTTCAGAGTTGCTTCATCGTTTTTCTCAGTTACAGTAAGTACTTCTATCTTCTTCACCAATCCTAAACGATAGCTCTCACTTGGAGTCAGTTGATAGAGCATATTCACCTTCACGGCATGTGTAGCAGAATAGCGGAACTTGAACAACGGAGAAAGTTTTGAAAGCCAAAGCTGTGAATTTCCTGTGTCCATTCCTTCCTGCGGTTCGTCCATGAATACAATGGGGTGTGTGCGTGCAATAGCCTCGATGAAAGGCTTATTGTTGAACAGATCTTCACGCACCTCCTGATTCAGAATCTTATCTTCTGAGTTGAACGATGCCATCGTCATAATCATAATCTGAGGTGTCTCAGCGGTAATAAAATCACGAAGGTCACTCAACTTGGAACTGTCATATACAAATGCATTTGGGGTAAAGCCGTATTTGTCCTCCAACTGCGCTTTGAAATTCTCAAACGTATCTATGGCACCCTGACGAATAGGGATTGACGGCACAAGAACGATGAACTTGGTTAGTCCATATTCTTTGTACAGCTCGTATGCAGTCTGGAGATAGGTCAAGGTCTTACCCGTACCTGTCTCCATTTCGATACATGCGTTCCTGGATTCTTGAAGATATGATTGTAAAGGATCTACTCCGTTTTCCGCCGCAATCCTATTTATGTTTGCCATCAATGCCTCCAAGGATAACGAGCAGTAGTTTGCCCGAATGTCCTCATCCGTTGCATTGTCGTATGTATTCTTTTCCATCCCACGAAAGACCTCTACCACACTTTGTATGGCAGTCCTTTGGTGCTCTGGGGTTTCTAATTTGAATATCATTTATTTTTGTATTCTTGTTTACTTCATCTTTCTTACCCTTTATGGGGATTCTTACCTTAAGATTGACCTCGGCATGATCTCTCTATGGCGTATCTCGCACT
>Ga0326512_10002572_pt1 | contig 13422 bp, 15 predicted proteins | sample 1_2617_0518_D_FD_203652 | JGI IMG/M metagenome (GOLD analysis project Ga0326512, IMG submission 203652) | Bovine rumen microbial communities from UC Davis, California, United States - 1_2617_0518 | ecosystem: Host-associated > Mammals > Digestive system > Stomach > Rumen | place: USA... | reverse complement strand
TAAAAGGAGAAATGACTTTAAGGGAATATTTGAAGATTAATTAGGTGGTTAGAGATTTTATGGATCCGTTTTTTGGATGATGAGTCGTAAACAACATCCCCCTCTGTTCAAGGGCGGTAAGTTCTGGGTTATAAACAATGAGAAGTTATGATAACAGATTTATTGATTGGACACGTAGGAGTTGTCGGCACGAAAGGACAAATGCATGGTATGAAATAAGTCCAACTGCTCGTGACAGTGCTTATGATTATCAAATACCGACTAAAGTTGCTGGTACTATAAGTGGAGCGCCGTGAGAAACGGACCGGATGAACCAGAAAACCTTTTTGTTGCACTGGACAGAAACGGTTGCCCAAACGCTGAGGGTTCAAATCCAGGATGCATGTGATTCTCGATTTCACTCATGGAACATCGAAATCAATGAGATGATACATGTGATACGTAACACAATCTGGACGATATACGCGATATAACAGTGTGAGTAACTTTTTAAGTAGGTTATATCTGTAGTAATACAGCATTTATGGATAATACGACGGTATGAAGAGTATAATGTGATATAGCAATACTAAAAAGAGCAAGAGTCCTAGCGTGGATAGTTACTAAGTTGGTTGCCCTATCAATCAGCGAAACGCATAAGGAATATAGTAGTCTGCAGAATATATATGATTGAAAAACGGGATCATAAGTGGTAAGTAGCAGCACATGATATAGGAATGATCCCAACTTAAATGAAGAGGGTGTGAGTATATCTCACACCCCTTCTTTGTTTTATATATTATACCATTTTGGAGGATTTTTTTCTAATGGACTATTATCAAATACTTGATATTTGTCTTCAAATGTCATTTTACTTATATCCATATTCCAGTTATTAAGATCACCATTAAAAGGTGTATTCTTAAACATAAATTCTATACGTATTACTTTACCAACATCCCATTCAGATATATTACTATTAAATTTTGAATCTGTAAACATACAATGCATATTAATAACATTACTAACATCCCATTTACTAATATCTCCATTAAAATCAGTATCTGAGAACATTGCCTGCATATTGGTAACATTGCTTACATCCCATTTACTAATATCTCCATTAAAATGTCTTGCATATATATGAAATAAAAATGACATATTAGTAATTCTACTTACATCTATACAATTCAAATCACAATTATTTCCAGCAATATCAACAAATATCCATACTAATTTTGGTAAATCATTATTCTCATAAATTCTAAATATACCATATTCATGAGAATTAATTCTACTCTTTAAATAATTCTATTCTTCTGTTGTTAGTATTTTATTTTTATCATATAAATACAATTTATTACCATCTATTGATAATATTTTATTCAATATCATATCATCTATAGCAGGCTTATATGATATATTCTTTTTCTGCTTATTTACTGCATTAAAATCAAATTCTTCAACAATATGTTTAATATAATTGTTCATTAATCTTTACATAATTTTTTATACCATTTTGGAGTAGATTTCTGCATAGAAGATTTTGAAAACATATTAGAAGTGGCTGTAAGTCTATCATATATTGGCTTCTTTGCTATTGCTATAGGATTCCAAGATTCTATATAATGTTTCTTTATTGCAACATCTCCATAAAACATTTCTAACATATTATCTACATTACTAATATTCCATGTATTTAATCCAAATCCTGTAAAATGGCTACACAATCTAAACATAGTATGCATATCTGTTACATTAGAAACATCCCATTTAGAAAAATCAATATTTAACCATGTGCATCCATTAAACATTCCTGACATATTCTTAACATTTGATACATCCCAATTTTCTAATCCTCGCCCATCAAACATTTTACATGCATTGAACATTCCTGACATATCTATTACATTAGATACATCCCAATTACGGACGTCTCCGCTGAAATTTGTACAATTAGCAAACATATATGACATATCTGTTACATTAGATACATCCCAATTTTCTATACCACAAAATTCTGCATCTTCTAAGTATCTAAATGCTTCACTCATATCTGTTATTCCAGAAACATCAATAAATCTTAATGGAAAACTTGTACCTACAACTTTTAAACCTCCTTCATATATTGCCCGAATATCTTCTTTCGATTTTGCTTTATATAATGGGGTTTTTGTACATAACATTTTTATAAAGTTATCATCTTCCATTAATGTATTATCCTTTGCTATTAATCTATCTATATATTCCTATACCCATGCCTAATTATAAGTATCAATAATCTATTTTGATTTATTATCAGAAATATTAGAAAAATCAAAAGCTTCATTAATCTATTGTTTAACAACTTTTGAAATGGAATTTATAATCTTATTATATAACTTCTTATTATACATTAAATAATATGGAATTTTAATATTTATTAAAATAAAAGCATACACAAATAATTGAGTATGCTTTAACTTATTTTCTTATTTCTTTTTTTAGGTTTATATTCTCTTCTTATTACACAATTTGTGAACATGTGTGCTGTTGCACAATCATTATTAATTTTCCAATTACTAATATCACCATCAAATTTTGAATCATAAAACATTTGAACCATATTAGTAACATTTCTGACATCCCACTAAGATATATCTCCATTGAATATTGTTTTTTCAAACATACATTCCATATCAGTAACCTTGCTGACATCCCACTAAGATATATCACCATTAAATACAGGATTTTCACTAAACATATAACGCATAGTAGTTACTTTACTTGTATCCCACTTACTAATATCACCGTTAAATTTTGTTTCACTAAATATACCATTCATAACAGTTACATTAGAAACATTCCAATTAGATACATCTCCTGTAAAATCAGATGAATCAAATAATAAATTCATATAAACAACTTTACTTGTATTCCACTTGCTAATATCTCCGTTAAATTTGGAATGTGAAAACATATATTTCATGTCAACTACATTAGATATATCCCAATTACTAATGTCACCATTAAATGCAGAATGCTAAAACATTCCACTCATATTAGTAACATTAGATACATCCCATTGGCTAATATCACCATTAAATGCAGAATAAGAAAACATCTATGTCATATCCTCAACATTACTGACATCCCACTTACTAATATCTCCATTAAATTTATTAGCAATTCCGCTATTATCAAATAAACCAAACATATTAGTAATATTACTAACATCTATCCAATTTAAAGAGCAATCATATCCAAACTATTCTATGCTATAAATAATAAGTTCTTTTAATTCTGTAATTGTAGTAACTTTATATATAGCATTATATGATGCTAATATATTATATTCCCCCTTTGAAAGCTTATCACGACTATTAATAGTATTTAATATATTTCTTATTATATCCTAAGCATTTAATTTTTTATTCTCTTTTTCTATAGAATTAAAATCAAATCCTTCATTAATACGTTTTTTATACCATTTTGGAGGATTATCTTTTATCTTGCAACGGCCATAAAACATCCAACCTATATCAGTATTACTATTTACATTCCATTTACTAAGATCTCCATTAAATTTGGCATTATAGAACATTGCTGCCATGTTTTTTACCTTGCTTACATTCCAATTAGAAATATCTCTATTAAAATTAGAATAAGCGAACATACTATTCATGTTAATAACTTTACTAGTATCCCAATTAGAAATATCTCCATTAAATGAAGATTTATAAAACATGCAATTCATATCTATAACATTAGATGTATTCCATTTACTAATATTTCCATTAAACTTCGAATTCCAAAAAGTATCATGCATATTAGTAATATCAGAAGTATCTATCCAATTCAAATTACATTTATTACCAAAAAGACGTATATACTTTCTGATAATTTTATAGAAGTCTTCTCCATCTTGTGCTTTATAAAAATTGTCCGGCAAATACTTTATTTTTTCTTTATCTTTTTCTGTTATTTTGTTATATGGTTTCTATAAAATATCAAAAATAGTAGAATATATATTAACAGATTTTTTGGTATTATTAATAGAATCAAAACCAAAAGATTCTTTTAATCTATGGTTTTTTAATTCATTACGCCATTTCTCATACCAAATGGGAGGATTATTTTTATGTATAGAATTTGAATCATAAAACATACTTGTCATATCTTTTGCTTTTTCCGGATTCCAATTATTAAGTATACCTCCAAATTTAGAGCCAATAAACATACTATTCATATTTTCTACATTTGAAACATCCCATTGACTAATATCACCATTAAAATATGAATTAGCAAACATAAATTCCATTTTTATGACATTGGATACATCCCACTTAGAAATATCACCAGTAAAACAAGAATGTCTGAACATATAACTCATATCAGTAACGTTAGAAACATCCCATTCAGATATATCCTTATCGAATAAAGAATATGCAAACATTCCACTCATATTTTCTACATTTGAAACATCCCAATTACTAATATCACTATTAAATTTTTTCGCATGTATAAACATACGGAACATATTCTTAACACTTGATACATTCCATCCGCTAATATTTCCATTAAAAGCTGAATAATTAAACATATTATTCATATCTTTAACATTAGAAACATCCCAATCAGATATATCTCCATCAAATTCATTGCTCCAGAATAAGCTTGACATATCAGTTATATTACTAACATCAATCCAATTTAAATTACAATTATTTCCATATTGATTAATAAAATAGCTTATAGTTTTCTTTAATTCTTCTCTACTCTCTACTTTATAAATACTTACCTATGATGTTAATAACTAATATTGTATATCATTTAATGGTTCATTATTAGCTATTATATGTTTTATCCTATATAATTCATCATATACATTAATAATTTTTTTCTAATTATTAACTGAATCAAAATCAAATGCTTCTACAATATGTTTAATGTACTTATTCATCTGTATATTTCCATTTTTATATTTATAAAAAAATAAGGAATGACCAAAAAATCATTCCTTATCTTCTTATTTATAATTATTAAATTATTCTGACATTGAACTGTATCTGTTAACAGTAATACGCTGAACAATTTTTTCCATACCGTGGTTGAACCAAACTGCAATATCAACGATACCATAATCACCTTCGATAATCTCTGGAGTATTATTAGTTTCGTCACAAATAATCTCGTATGCTGCAAGAGCTCCAGAAGTCTGCATTGTAGATAATACCGGAGTAAGCATCTGAACAATAGCTGCACGTGTTGCTGGTGTGTTATACAAGAAGTTATATTGCTTAAGAATTGCATTACATTCGATTTCCATTGTGTTAAGGTTTTCACGAACATGAAGTTTGTTGAAGTCACTCTTAATAGCCTGGAAACATGTCTGGTTACCATATATCATTATCTGACCTCTGTCACGGATAATTGTATTAACACCCATTGGTTCCAAATATTCTCTATCCTGTGTATCAGCATCGAATTCTACACCTGTTACATAACGGTTATTGATGATACCATTCTGGTTAGCACAGATTGCATATGGATCATTAACACCTGTAAACTTACGGTAGAATACATTAGCGACATCTGCTGCAGGTGGAACAGAAATTGTACGACCATTTTCTGAATAAATGAGGTTAGGGAAGAATGCTGCAGCATACTTAGCACCATCATCTTCATTAGGCAAACCGAATACGTTTGGTGAACCCATTTCAGTATTACCACCTTCTGGGATATACTTAGTATTCAAACCTGGACGAACACCTGTACCTGGAATATATGAATCACAGAAATAAGGATCTGTAGATACTGCGAACTGCTTAGCTGATGGCATATTCAAAAGTGCTGTACACTTACCTCTTTCAGCTGCAAGTCTTGACAAGTAAACTTTACCACCCAAGCTTTCACGAAGACCATATGAGAATGAGTCAATTATATAACGGTAATCAACCATTGCTTCATTACAAAGTCCTCTCTTAATACCTGGCTCATCAAGTACTGAATAAATCTTTTCAATACCACCTTCAATTGAAATACCTCCATCTTTATCATAACCTGGACGGTGACGAGAAGAAAGTTTCAAACCTTTCATTGGGATGAATCTCAAAGAATGAGAAATTACATCATCTGAAAGTGGAAGCTGACGAGTAATAAAGTTATATGTTGCTGCTTCTTCTGTTGTACCTTTTTCAATCAATACTGGATCAGTTGTTGTAAACATATAGAAACCTTTAGAACCATTCTTTGCATAATCGATTGGACCTGCATATTCATATTGTTTACCCTTCCATGTTACGATACCGTTGTTTACAATAACAAACTGTTTCTTAACAACACGTGTAATACCTGGAATCAACTTATACTGCATTGTTTCACCAATATTATTGAAGTATGTAATATTACGTACGAAATCACCAACTTTAATATTATCATCTGTCCAACTAGCAGCATTTGTTACGATAAACATATTCTTAGCTTCTGAAGAAACTGGCATTGCATCTGCCCAAAGAGACTTATCATTGAAATAGTAAACATTCTTTACATTTGCTAAACATTTCTTAGCAACATTTGTTTCTGCATCTTCAGTTTCCTGATCGAATAAGTAGTTATAAGACAAGAAGTTAATACCAACAACTGTTTCATCTACTAATTCAGAATCTTCAGATGGTTTCATAACATAACCAACAGTAGCATCATCATATTGAGGAGTACCACTAACACTCATATTAACACCGAAGATACCATCATCTCCATTTGTAATATTTTCAATTTCATGTCTTGTAAGCAAGTTGAAATCTAAGAATGTACGTGTACCTGCTGTTGCTGTTGCTGTACCTGGAGTAACACCTGCAATAATACCTTGTTCATTTACGTCTACTATAATATTGATAAAGTATGTTTCACCATTTACAACAAATGATAACTGAACATTATTAGCAGTACCATTTGTTATTTCCTGATCTTTAACATCACCATAATTATAATATCTAATATTAATAACACTGTCAGATATAGTCTTCTTAGCCATACGACCTGTTGTAGAAAGAATATAATATGTGTTATTAATCAAATTCTTCAAATTATTAACAGATGCTTTCAAACCATCTTCTTCACGGATACTTGTATTAATGAAGTCCATTGGCAAATATACACCTGATGCAAATGCCTTTGTATCAAATGGTATACGTGCGAAGTTATTAGCTTCTGTTAACTTATATTCAGCCTTGCCTGTTTCATCGGTAATAACTTGAACAGAACCTGGTGTGTTTTCAGCACCAGAAGGGAACCATGTAGATTCTACTGCAGCTTTATCTAACTTAGCCTTAATAGCAGGATCTTTAATATATGCAACTTTAACTTGCTGACCGTCTATTGTTTCATTTGTTATTGTAAGTTGCTTAGTAGTAAGAATTGTATTATGATCATAAGCTGTACCAGTAATACTGTTACTCTGATCATCCTTGAAATACCAAACTTGAGTAGTTACTTTGCCAGGACGTGCATCTGGTTTAACTAAGAATAAGAATTCTGTATTTGTAAATACATTTGGATTTATAATATTCTATGCCTACCAATCAGTACTTTGAACACCATTACCTTCATCATCATACTGCTCATAGAAAGTCTTAGTATCATTTGTAAGGTATTCATAATATAATGTCTTTTCATCTGTATCAGTTCCCTTAAATACTTCATGACCAACCATGTCGACAATATAAGTTTCAGTGCCAGATTCACCAGCTTCACTACTGATTTCATTATCTGCATCAATATCATAACCCCAAGCACCATAAGTAGGATCATCAGATTCTGCATCGATACCTGAATAGTCGAAATTCAATACATGTGCTGCATCTTCATTGAAAGACATTAACAAACCTGTCTTTTCTGTTACAGCATTAATCTTACGTTCAATAGAAAGGTTAGTACCTTGCTTATCGATAAAGTTAGGAATAATAATACCTGTCCAAGAACCAAGCAATGTAACACCGTCAGTTCCTACGAAATTACTAATCTTATTCTTTATAACACCTTTCTTATCAAAGTATGCGCTCCAAAGAGGATCTGTAGAAAGTACAGGATAATTTGTCCAGTTACCTTTAACACAAACTACAGTGATAAAGTAATCTGAAATATAATCACCTGGACGAATCCAACCAAATGGAATATTTGAAGCACCACCATACCAAGATTCTGCTGTTATATCATATCCATTAATATTCTCTGCTTTATATACAAGAACAGAAATTTCTTCTGTACCTACATTTGCGAAATTCAATAAGTTTCCATGTTCATAAGAACCAGAACCTGTTGTATAGTCAATAGTACCCAAGCCTTTAGCAGCTGCAGCACTTAACAAATCTTTATCTGCATTCCAGAAACGTGCTCTGTTATACAAGCTAGCAAATGGAGTTGTACCAACGAATGGAATATTATCACCTGTAGTAGTTTCATATAACTTAAAGTCTAATGAATCTGCAAGATAATCATATTCTGCATATTTTTCCATTTTCTCTACTTTTGGATTTGCCTTACCAGCGTTCAATGACATAGCTGCATAGTTTACCTGATCAGGTCCTGTATAACTATCATCTACATTTAACAAATTCAATGCAAGTACGGGTCCATTCGAAATTAATGTTCTTAACGCTCTATTAAAGAAGCAACCCTTGTGTTCCAATTTTGTATCAATATCGCCAAAGATAGAAGTTCTATCAGTATCTCTCTGGAGGAAAACAGGACGATTGAAAGGGCCCTTATTTGAGAAACCTACGCAAAGACGTACTGCATTTGTTGTAATACTTGTTCTTTGTGAATTATCAATCTCAATGGTATAAACACCAGCTGCCTTTATAGAAGAAAGATCAAGTGAAATTTTACCCATATGTTTTTAATAATTATTTTTATCAATTTAAATTATTTATCTTAATTAAAAAAGTAAAAATAAAAAATTCATGATCTACATATAGTAAATCATGAATTAAAAACATAACAATGAAAAAATATTTACTTATTAATATAATACTAAGTAAAATGTTATATATGAAGTATTCTCTTCTGCTTCTGCCTTTGATGCAGTTACTAATGGGAAACCACCTTCTTTCTTAATCTTATCACATACTAATGTCATAATAGGAAGTTTACTACCTACATTATAATCATCTACAATCTTTATTTCTACTGCAGGATTTGCTTTATTATCACCATTAATAAATTTATATGCATGTGTTCTTTTATCTGAAAGAATATCAAATATACGTTTTGTATAAATTTCCGGAACTTCTTTCATTAAAGCTTGTTCCTTTCTCTGCTGTTCCTCATACTTTTTACGTTTTTCCTCCTCTTTCTGAGCTTTTTGCTCTTTCTCATATTCTTTACGTAAATCTTGTATATAAGAAGATTTATCTATATTTGTATTATCAAATACTTTTTCTTTCAACTCTTCTACATTTTCTGGTGATTCATTGCTCTTAGGTTCTGCACTTATATTAACAACATTTATTTTCTGCTTTGGTAATGCTGTTATTGTTTCTTTAATAAAGCATACATCCTTAAATTCACAATCTTTACACTTATCATTAATATTACATGGATTAGATTTTGCTGTATCAACTTTTGAAGTTTCTTGCTTAACCTCTTGTTTTTTTGGCTGACGCTCTTCCCATGCTTCTTTTTCCGTTTTTAATGGTTCAAATAAAGTAGTACCATCTTCAGCAAATACCCCTTTTTCTACTTTCTTTGTTTCACGAGGCTTTGCTAATTCTGTTTGCGTAATTTTATCAAGTGTCTGATTAATAAAATCTTTGAATATATCATCATAATTTGTATCAATCTTCTCACAAAGTTCTTTAAGCAAATTATTAGCAGATGTTGTAAAATTCGTAACAACTTTCTTAGATGCATCAGATTTTGGTTCTGTATTCTTTGCAATATCTGCTATACTATTAAGAAGTGTTATAATAGAATCTTTAACTTGCTTGTTTTTTTCTTCATTTTTATTCATATAATAGACGTCTAATTTTACTTTATATATTTAATCCATCTAATGGATTTGATGAGAAATATATTCCCCAATTTATTTTATCTTCTCTGTTTTGTTGCTTTAACCATATAATAACATCATTAACATCCCATTTTTCTCTATTTGGTAATCCCAAATCCATTATAAGTTTCTTCCATAAGAAAACATTATATCCTTGCTTTAATGCTGCTAATGCATGCTGCTTACCGGTTTTATCTGAGTCATATACATACCAAAACGGAAATTCTACTCCTAAATGTTTATTTGCACCAGAAGTTGCAATACAATTTGGTAACAAGAATGCATCAAACGGACCTTCTGTAACTAATATTGGTTTATATATATTTACATTGAATATATTAAATACCGTTGAAAGGTTATTCATATATTCAGGTACCGGATTTTTATCATTCAATATGCGCTCCCGCATTTTTGATAATGACATAGTTAAATATTTCTGCCCTGCTCTATATTTTCCTATTGGCCTGACTTGAAACCCTATTATATTATCATTATCTATAAGATTTAATATAAGTATTTGATTATATTTAGGACTAAATAAAAATCTATGAAATTGATATTGACATCGATTAACCAAATAACTATATGCTAATGGTGTATTTATTCTGTCTATTTCATATAATCCTAATATATTCTTTAAAAATGTTCTATTAATAGCAAATTTAGCAACTTCTTCTTTATTAATTACTTCCGATGTAATAACATTACCATTCTGATTACTATACCAATTTTCTGGCGTTATTACATGATTACGTAAATATGCTAAATCATTTAACTCCATTGGATGTTTAAAATCTGTAAAGAACTTCGGAATACTTACTCCTTTACCACAATTAAAACATTTGAATCTTCCTGCAAATTTTCCCTTTATCAATAAATGTCCTCTTTTCTTATGGGAATCTGTTGCAGAATCATGACAATATGGGCAAGCAAAATTATATCCCGTTGTAGTTTTCTTTATTCTTTGTTTTTCTAATTCTGTTGGGAATTCTGCTTGTAATACCTTTTGCAAAGAGCCATACAAATCTGAAGAAAATTCATCTGCAGATATATCATGTGCTGTAAGGCTGCTCGTATCAATATTCATTGTTACATTTTCCATTAATTATTATACAAATATCATTATATAAAGTTTATAAAAAATAAAATGACAATGATAATATTCACTGCCATTTTATTTAATATATAGAAATTTAAAATGTATATCGTTATTATGCCATTGCACCATTAAGTACATCTGCCAAATCAAGTCCCATTGAAGGTGCTGATGGCTGCACTGTTGGAGCACCCTGGTTCAAAAGTGCATCAACATCTGGTGACAATCCTGGTGTTGCACCAAATCCCTGTGGGCTTACTTGTGCTACTGCTGATCCATCAAGACCCATTGTAGGCATCTGAGGCATTGTAGGCATCTGAGGTGCTGCTGGCTGTGCTGCTGGTGCTACTTCATTTAATCCTGCAGGCATCTGAGGCATTGTAGGCATCTGAGGTACTGATGGTTGCGCTGCTGGCTGTGCTGCTGGTGTTGCTCCCATTGTAGGCATTCCTGTTGGTGGGAACATTGCATTTCCAGTTGGAGCACCTGTTGTAGGCATCTGCATACCTGGCATCTGCATACCTGCTGCAGCCATTGGATTCTGTGATGCAGCTACTGCATTAACAGTCTGATTAGGATTAGAATAAATCTGAATACATGTATTTACAAATGTATTGATTTCATCTGTCCAAGGATGATATTCATAAGGCTCCAATGAAGGTGCATTATTCTTAAGATAATCAAATACCATCTGCTTACCCTGTGCATTTGCTACAGTTTCCGGAGTTACTGCATAAACCTGTGGCTGACCTTGTGCATTAGGAACAATCATTCTCATTGCGCTATCTGGCAAACCAAGATCAAAGAAACCTGATGCATCATAATTCTGATAACCAGAAACTTCCTTAACAACTACACTGAAAGGACGACCTGTAAGCATATTGAAAGGATTCTTTGGCTCACCCATTGGTGGATTCATTTCATTCTGAATCTTCTCATGAATCTTGAAACCATAACGCCATACCAAAATCTTATTTACAAGTGCTGGCTCTGATTCACAAGAAAGAACCTGAATAAGAGATGCATAACGCTGCTTACGAGAGAACTGCTTTGAATTTTCCTGAAGAATAGGATTTGCTGAATTTCTCAAAGCAAAGAATGTTGTCTGCAATGGATCAGGCTGACCTACTGTTGATGGACAATCTACTTCCATCTTTGCCTGTGTCAAAGGATTTGTAAGGAATACTGTATTCTTACTTACAACTGACTTGTTGTTTGGATCTTCTGGGTTAGGCAAAAAACGAATAACTGCTTTATAAACACCGTTCTAACCCTTCTTAGATGTAGGTCTGAATTCTACTGATGGCTCTGTTGGATCAGCCATCTTAGGCTTTACATTAAAAAAATCTTCTAAAATTGAATTACTCATAAATCTTAAACTTTTATTTTTTGATAACTTTGATTACTTAAATATTAAACTTAAATTTCTTTAAAACTTAAAACTTAATTCACTCGCTTTAGAAGATTAACTGATAGTAAAATAACTATCAAACTTCTATTGCTCATGTATAATATTTATCTTCAAAATTTTAAATTATACTAATTATTATAAGAAATGTTTAAATAAAATTTAATTATTTTCTTTATTAGGAAGTAGTAAAACTTTTTTGATTTTCTGGTTTATCAAATCCATCTTCTAGCTTTTCTTCATAAACTAATTTCTCTGTTTTATTTAAACCAAATTCTAAAAAATAAATTTGTCCAACTTTATCTATTAAGCATTCATTTTTTGTACTTATAGGCAAAAACTTTTTTGCTTCTTCAAGTGTTGGAAAATATCCTTTTATACAATATGAGGTATGATGCTCAAAATATGATTTAAAATTTATTCTTATATAATATACTCCTTCCATATTATTTCTTTATTATATTAATCATTTTATACTGCTATATCTGCTTTGATATTTCCATATTCAAAACCTGATATAGGATTATATTGATTAATTACTGCGATGTTTTTGGTAGATAGATTTTTTTCAATAACATTCAAGAAATCATCTATATTATTAATAGTTTCATTATTAAAAATATCCTGATTAATATAGCATACACTACTGTTCATACTTACTACATGCTCTTTATCCTCATCTACATTTGCAAGATACTGTTTAACAGCTTCTTCATGATTTACATACATATGATAATCATCTGCTGTATAATGAATATCACCAACAGTATAAGTATTCTTAGAACCTGCGAAGTTATTCAAATAGATTGCAAGCAAGTTAACAAACCATGCACAGAACATGAAATCATACGGAACACCTAAGAATGAATCATTAGAACGTGCACGTGCATGCATATCAATGCGATATTC
>Ga0326512_10002571_pt1 | contig 13425 bp, 14 predicted proteins | sample 1_2617_0518_D_FD_203652 | JGI IMG/M metagenome (GOLD analysis project Ga0326512, IMG submission 203652) | Bovine rumen microbial communities from UC Davis, California, United States - 1_2617_0518 | ecosystem: Host-associated > Mammals > Digestive system > Stomach > Rumen | place: USA... | reverse complement strand
GTGATATCCCTCCCCGCTAAGCAGAAATATTTTTTTTGCATGAAAGGCAGTGCAAAACATGGAAATTATCAAGATACCGTTAGAGCAATTAACCCCAGATCCACACAACGCGAAAGACCATCCGCAGTGGCAAATAGAGCAGATAAAGAACAGCATCGAGCAGTTCGGAAACCTCGACCCGATTGGCGTGTGGGGCGATGACAATCTGATTGTCGAAGGACATGGCAGATACGAAGCGCTGAAGGAGCTCGGATACCATGAGGCCGAGTGCATCCGGCTCGATTGGCTGACGGAAGAAGAGCGCCGGGCCTATGCGCTGGCACATAATAAGCTGACAATGAACAGCGGATTCATCCCGGATGCTCTGGACATGACGCTGGCTGCAATCGGCGAGATTGACATGAGTCAGTTCGGGTTTGAAATTCCAGAGGAAGAGGAACCGACTGAAATCACCGAGGACGAAATTCCGGAGGAAGTCGAGACCCGATGCAAACTGGGTGACATATGGCAGTTGGGTGATCATCGGTTGATATGCGGGGACAGCACCGATCCAGCGGTTATTGATAGGCTTATGGATGGGGAGAAGGCTGATATGGTCATGACAGACCCTCCCTATGGCATAAACGCTGAAAAAATGACAATGGGAACTGGCGCAAAAGAATTTTATCGTGGAAAAGACTGGGATTCTGAAAGACCAGATATATCCATTGCGTTCACATTGGCAGACAATATCTGCATATGGGGAGGAAATTATTTCACAGATGTATTGCCGATTTCAAATGATTGGCTTGTATGGCACAAAAAGAATGACGGATTGTCATTCAGTGAATGTGAATTGGCATGGACGAACTTCGGCAGAAATGTAAGACACATATCGCACCATTGGGGAAATGAGAAAAAACTTCATGTGACAATGAAGCCTGTTGAAGTAATAGCGTGGGCAATTCAGCAAGCGAAGGAAAAGGCAGAAGTGATTATTGACCTTTTCGGCGGTAGTGGTAGCACACTAATAGCGTGTGAGCAGTTAAACAGAAAATGCTATATGTGCGAACTTGACCCGCATTATTGCGATGTAATTATAAACCGTTGGGAAACCTTGACAGGACAAAGGGCGGTGATTAAATGACCGAACAGGAAAAGACCATTAACAAAATAGAACATACGATGCGGTCATGGATTGAAGGTCAACTCTCGATTTACGAGCAGATGCCACCAGCGCAGACAATGACCTCGACGCAGGGAGAGAAGGTGCTGAAAGCGAATCCTGCTACGCAGGAGATCCGCGCAGCATTCAAGGATTATTGTTATGTAGTGAAGACGCAGAGAGAACTTAGCAATAATGAGGTTGCCGACACATCTGCGATTGATGACCTGCGTAAGAGATTCAAGGTGATGTAAATGGATAGAAAAGGAAGCACAGAGGCGAGGGTATTTACTCCGCCATTAAGGGAATTGACTCCCGAGACATCGCTTGGGTTCGCTTGCGTGGAATATGCGAACACAGTGATGGGCAAAAAACTATATCCGTGGCAAGAGTGGGCGCTGATTCACGCTTTTGAGATTATTGGAGAGCTAGATGGACATTGGAGGTTCCGATTCCGTACAGTTCTCTTTTTGATTTCAAGGCAAAATGGCAAGACGGTGCTGTCGGAAGTGATCGCATCATTCTTCCTGAATGTTCTGCAGGTACTGTCAGTGTTCGGAACATCGCTCTCGCTCGATAAAGCAGAGGAAGTATGGGAAGCCGTAGTCCAGGATCAGGAGACGATACCTGTTCTGTCCAATGACCTGCAGAAGGTTGGAAGGACGAACGGATCTAAGAAGCTGGTCCTGAAAGGCAATAGAGCATATAAGGTCGGAGCGCCAACACGTCGGGCAGGCCGTGGCGACTCCAATGACCTTGTCATGCTCGATGAGATCCGTGAGCAGAGAGACTTCGAGACATGGTCGGCAGCGGCCGCCTCCACGAACGCCAAGCCAAACGGTATTGTTATCTGTTTTTCGAATGCCGGAGATCCTGACTCGGTGGTATTACGCCAGCTGAGAGAGACGGCCATATCTGCCATTGAAGGCAGACAGGCAAAAGATTTCGGTGGAAGCGTGGACGACTCTGCGCTCGGCCTGTTCGAGTGGTCGGCTCCCGATGGAGCAGAGACAGATGACATGGACGCGCTTGCTCAGGCGAATCCAGCGCTCGGATACGGATATCTGACAGAGAGGGCATTGCTTTCCAACCGAAAAACATTCCCAGAAAACAAATTCAGGTCGGAATGCATGTGTCAGCAGGTCGAAACAATCCTTCCTCAGCCGTTTCCGGACGGAACGTGGGAGGCTGGTGTTGATCCGATGAGCCGGATCGCGCCGGAGTCGGACCTGTATTTCGGTATCGACGTAAGTCAGGACAGGAAGTGGACATCCATCGGAGTCTGCGGGCTCCGGGAAGACGGAAATTATCATATAGAGGTTGTCGCAAGACGAATAGGGACAGAGTGGGCCATCGACTGGGTAAGAGAAAGGGCCTACAAGAGGAACATGAAAATAGCGTTTCAAGGGCGAGGTGCTCCGGTGACGGGTCTGGGAGAACAGATCTGCACACTGAAGGGCGTAGAGAGGTTTGCCGTCGAAGGACCGGAGCTGACTTCCGGCTGGGGAAGGTTCTGGGACGGAATTGCAGCATGCACGCCGCCAGAAGAAAATCCACGGGGCGGAACCAAGATACTGCATCTGCCTCAGCCTGTCCTTGACGCTCCCGGTAAGACCATGCAGACAAGAAATCTTGGAGCGGGCGCAGAAGTCCCTGATCGGGTAAAGAGTCCAGATGACATTGCCCCGCTTTTTGCATGCATCATGGCATTTACAGCGTCAATCAGAATTGAGAAAAGCAACACGAAGATTTATGAGTCGGCCTATGCGGGAGGAGCAGAGCTCGTATTGATTTAAGGAGGCGCATTATGCCGAGAATTACACAAAAACTGCGTGATCTGTTCGGCCGTACGACCGTCCATGTGAGCATTGCTCCGGAGGAAATTCCGTTTGTGGAAGGCCTGACGGCGAGACAGTTATACGCGACGCAGGCAAATCTGCATGCCGTGGTCAGCTTCCTTGCTGATTCGGTGTCACAGCTACCCTTGAAGGTTTATCTGCGTAAAGGTGAGACGGAGCGGGAGAGGGACAGAACAAGCCCCGCCGCCAAATTACTATATCGACCCAATGCAGACCAGACGGCGTATGAGTTCTGGAATGCGACCATGACAGAGTTGCTACTGATGGGAGTAGCTACATTCTGGATCTTGCCGGACGCAGACAGTGAGTCTGGTTATCAGCTCCGTGTTATCCCGAGGGAATGGATCACTGATACGGAGCGCAAGACCAATTATGCTCCGGATACGTTGCGGATCACAGCCGGGACAGGTTCTTACCTGGATATCCCCAGGAAGGAGTTCATTCAGTTTCGGATGTATTCTCCTGGCAATCCGGGAAGCTATCAGAGCCCGATCTCAGCACTTAAGCAGACACTTCGTGAGCAGATCCAGGCGGATAAGTTCCGAACTGAGCTCTGGAGATCTTCCGGGAGGTTTAATGCTTACGTTACACGGCCTGCTAATGTTCAGCCGTGGGACGACGAGACCAGGAAGAGATTTGTCGCCGCGTTTCGTGAAGCATGGGGACAGGGCGGAAGCAATGCCGGAAAGATGCCAGTGCTGGAAGATGGTATGGAAATCAAGCCGTATCAGTTTAATGCCCAGCAGGCACAGTATGCGGAGACGAAACAGCTTAGCCGTGAAGATGTGGCCGCTGCTTATCATGTAAACCCTTCACTGATATGGCATACGACGACGCAGACATATGCTTCTTCCAAGGATAATGCGAGAGCATTGTATGCAGAATGTCTCGGACCTATCCTTCAGATGCTCCAGCAGAGAGTGAATGCTTTCCTGCTTCCGATGATTGGAGCGAGCGAGGATACCTATGTGGAATTTGACCTGACAGAGAAGCTGAAAGGGTCATTTGAGGAGCGTGCTAGCATTCTTCAGAGTGCAGTCGGCGGTCCGTACATGACCAGGAATGAGGCAAGGGCAGATAATAACCTTCCTCCGATCGAGGGCGGAGATGACCTGATTGTTCCGCTCAATGTTGTGGAAGGTGGCCAGGCTAGTCCGCAGGATACTCATATGGACCCGCAGGAACCGATGGCCATTGAAGAGTCATGCGGATGTCCGCAGTGCAAGTCTAAGCAGGAACCGGTCCGGATCAAGGCCAGGTCCAGTAAGGAAGAAGACGAACGCATGGAAGGGGTCCTGAGTAAGTTTTTCAAGCGCCAGGCGGATGCGGTCCTCCCGAAGTTGGGAGCAAAGTCAGCAAAATGGTGGAATGAAGAACGATGGGATTCTGAACTGGCCGACGACATTGAACCGGTCATGAATGATATCGCAGACGCTCATGGCAAGGAGACAGCAGATGCGATCGGCTCTGAGTACCGCACTGATCAGACTAGAAACTATCTCAGGTCCATGGCAGAAGGCCGTGCCCATGCGATCAATGTGGGCACCAAGCGCAAGCTGGACCAGGCCATGGAAGATGATGACGAAGAAGACACACCTGCGGACGTATTTGAGAAGCGTGAGAACTCCCAGGCAGGTATGTTCGGTAGGTCGTTAGCGACAGCGGTCGCAGGATGGGCAGCAACGCATGAGGCTCCGCACCAGGCGGAACAGCAGGGCATTGAAAAGACTGTCGAAAAGGTCTGGGTGACTGGAGCCAATCCACGGCCAGAGCATGAAGCGATGAACGGGCAGGTGGTTCCCGCTGACCAGCCGTTCTCTAATGGCTGTTATTGGCCAGGCGATGAGAACGGAGATCCAGACACGACCTGCGGATGTAACTGTAGCACAGAGATCATCATTTCATTCTAAGGAGGCAGATATGATTCATGTTATCACAGGGCCTCCGTGCGGAGGCAAGTCCACATATGTGAAAGAGAATGCTCAGCCGGGCGACCTGAGGGTCGATTATGACCTGATCGCTCAGGCATTAGGAGCAGAAAACAGTCATTCGGCAGATGGACTGGTGAAACAGGCAGCATTTGATGCCAGAGAGGGCGCGATCAGAACCGCGTTATCTGATGCGGGCGCAGAGTCCTGGATCATCCATACGACTCCATCCGCTGAACATAGAAGAATGTACGAAGAAGCAGGGGCTGTTTTTACTGAATTAGATCCTGGATACGATGAATGCATCGCCAGGGCCGAAAAGGACGAACGGCCACAGCAAACTTTTGACGGCATAGAGAAATATTACTCCAGGAAGAAGGGAGATGCCATGGAAAAGCTATATAAGAATTTCCATCTCAAGTCTGATGAAGATACCGGGACCATCTCCGGGTATTTTTCTACATATGACAGAATCCCGGATAGCTATGGTGACATCGTGGCACCGGGAGCATTTGAGAAGACAATCGAAAAGAGAGAAGAGTCCGGTCATCCGTTCCCGCTTTGCTGGAACCATGATCTTGACCAGATCATCGGTAAGGTCGACTCAATCAAAGATACAGAAAAGGGCCCGCTGATGACAGCGAGCTTTTTTAATACCCCGCTCGCACAGGAAAAGAGAGAAATAGTAAAGAGCGGAGTCGTTTATCAGTTCAGCTTCGCGTATGACGTGAAGGATGCTGAAGTGGTAACCCTGGAAGACGGCACCAAGGCAAATGAATTAAGGGAGCTCGACCTGTTTGAGGTTTCTGTCGTGCCGATTCCGGCAAACCAGTTCGCAGAGGTAACTGATATTAAGGCTGGACGCAGGAACAGCAAGAAAGACGCAGATGCGATCAGAGAGGCTATTGCACTCTTACAGGGTGTTTTAGATAACGAAGAATCCGAATCTGGAGAGGACGAAGCAAAGGCCAACACGGCGGTGGAGGAGCCCGAGCAGAGCAATCCGAGGAAAGATGCTTTGTTAGCAACTATCAAATCATTCGATGAGGAGGGAAACTCATGAACTTAAAAGAAAAGTTAGTGGAGAAAAAATCCGCATTAAAAGCCCTTGAGGACAGAATTAAAGCTGGCGAAGAAGAGGCTATTACAGAGGGCGAAGAGATCGCTGAGGCGATCAAAGAACTTGAGGCATCCATTGAGGCTGCCCAGAGGGCAAGCGAGTTACTGGCTCAGATTGGGCCGGAGGAAACCGAAGAGGAGGAAGAAACCATGGAGGCATCCAAAGCAAGAACATTAGGCGACCATTTTGTAAATTATGTGAAATCTGCACAGCACAGCAACAGATTCGATATCTCTGCACCGGCTTTCAAGGCTGCTACTGATACTCAGACCAGTCCTGCAGGCGCAGTTGATTTCGCTACTACATTCGATAAGAACGTGGTAACCGCAGCACGGACTCCGCTCGTGATCCGTGACTTATTCGGAGCAGAGACTATCTCCGGATCTACTTTAGTATACCTCGTTGAGGGTGCTATTCAGGGCGCACCGGCAGTGACAGCAGAAGGAGCTGAGAAGCCTCAGATCCATTTCGCCGACCCTACACCGAAGACTGTATCCCTGGCTAAAATTGCATGCCACATCAAAGAGTCTGATGAGTATATCAATGACTTCCCGTTCTTAGCTTCTGCAATCAATGGCAGACTGCTTTATGAGTTGGGGCTTGTTGAGCAGAACAAGCTCGTTACAGATCTGTTAGGAACTTCCGGCATCCAGAGCGATACCACATCCTGGACAGCTGGTTCCGATGCTACTGCAATCGCTGACCTGATTCTCGATGCAGCTATGGATGTACAGCAGGGTTCCGGATTCGCAGCTGACGCTGTGGTGATCAACCCGGCAGACTTTTACACTCTCAGAGTTGGCAAAGATGGTGATGATCGTTACTACGGTGGCGGATACTTCGGAGAGCAGGCTATCCCGAATCTGTGGGGCATTCCGGTATGCGTATCCACAGCAGTGGCAGCCGGCACAATCATTGTTGGTGCATTCAAGACCTGCGGTTCTGTAGTTCAGAACGGTGGCACCAGTGTTGAAGCTGTTAACACCAACGAAGACGACTTTGTTAAGAACCTTATGACGATCCGTGCAGAGGAGAGACTTGCCCTTGCAGTGCGTCGTCCTGCTGGATTCAAGAAGCTCGTTAAGGCAAGCTAATCCATGATAGAAAGGTGGCGGAACCATGCTGAAGAATTATCTGATCAATGGCAAACAGTGGCAGTTCGAAGAAGGAACTCAGCCGGAGGGAGCCGTTGAGGTCAAGGCGGTGGACCCGCCTAAAAACAAAGCAAAGAAACCTGTCAATAAAGCACGAAAGACGGTGAAGAAAAAATGAGCATGCAGACGCAGTGGGGTTATTTAATAACCGACGCAGACAGTCTGAAAGATATGCTCACGCCGAACGAATACGAAGCGTTTACCTCCGGAAAATACACCGATTCGGCAAGAGTTGAGGCGGAGATCTCTTCCGCCTGCTCTGCCATTCGGAACTATGTCGGATGGCATCTGTATCCTGCTCATGAGTGCGAACTGAACACCACATTCTACGACGAACGGATCTCGATCCGTGGGAGCGAGTTACTGATTCAGCTCCCAGCAAGGTTTGTGAGTGAGATCAAAAGCGTGGAAATTGCTGGAATTAGTTATGACACATTCGTCATTGATTCGAATGGCGTGCTCAGAGTTTACGAATTCAGCTTCTGCAGTGTTCAGAGATATTCCAGTGTTGTTGTTAAGTATACCGCAGGCCTTTCCGATGGCATGATGGCAGCGGTCAAGGAGCTTGTTGCTCACAGGGTGACTCATTCCGTGGCGGTTCCTTCGGGTATTACATCGCAGTCAACGGGAGGCGTGAGCGTGACTTACAACGCTAACTGGATCAATTCAGCCAGGGCGACGGCACTGCCCGACGACAATAAGGAGGTATTGGCTCCGTATAGACTCCAGGGGGTGTTCTAAGTGGTTTTATCATTTTGGACACAATCCATAACACGGATCAGGCCTGGAACGAAGACGGAGAGGGGCTCCGAAGTATTTGACTGGAATAACACTGACGAAAAAGTCATCAAGGGATGTTCGGTTCAGCCTGCATCGACTTCATTGTCTCAGGACGGCCGTGTGCTTGGAGTTACTGACGGCCTGACTGCCTATCTGCCACCAGATGCAGATGTAAAAGCGGGAGACCGCATCGTGTTCGGTGGAAATACCTACACGATAAACGGCGACCCTCTTGCATGGCCTTCTGTGACCGGAGATCTTGACCATATTCATCTTAATTTAGTGAGGTGGCGCGGTTGAGTGAGATTCGGCTTAAATTTTTTCCAGAAGGTTTTGCGGAATGTCTGTCTGGAATGAGTGGACAGGTGCAGTCAGAGGCTCAGGCCATTGCGAACAGAGCGACGAATATGCTGAACGGCAAAGGCTCCGGTTTCCATGTGGAATTATCCAATGAGCCAAGATACCAGGACTCAGCTTATGGCGTGTCTCGTCCGGTCGCTCGCGTGGTAGCTAATGACGACGAGTCTTCCAAGGAAGAGGCAGAGAATAAAATACTAAGTAAGGCGGTGAGTGGGTGACGATCAACAAATCAATTGATATCGAAGATGAATGCAGAATAGCATTAAAAGACCATCTAACAGTCTATTGCCGACCGCTGCCTGCTGACTACTCTCTGCCACATATTCTTGTGACATGGGTCGGAGGCATGGTCGACCAGACCATTGATACGTTCGAGGTCGTCCTTGACGCAAGAGCGAAGTCGGAGGCAGAGGCTGTCGATTATCTTCAGACTGCTAAAGGAATTTTAAAGGAAGTCGCGAAACAACAGACGACTTCAATCAGATATGTAACAGAAAACACTTCCGGATCATGGGGCGCTGACCCTGTTCGTCCGGATCTGGCTATGTGCTCGGCCCGTCTGAGCATTGTAGCTCATCAGAAATCTGTGGAGGTATAAACATGGATGTTAAATTAGGTATCGGTCTTGCTACTGGTATGTTCTACCATGCTCCAGCCGGCACACCACTCCCAACATATCCGGGAGAGACACTAGCAGCTGCATGGGTAGAGGTTGGAGATGTGACCGCTGACGGAATCACTCTGACTACTGATAAATCTACCGAAGTGTTGAGAAACTGGGCGAATGTAGTTAAGAGAGTTGTTCTTACGGAGCACTCCGAGACGATCCAGAGTCCTATCATGGACACGACAGAAGAAGGGTTCAAGACTGTTGTTGGGGAGGATAATGTCACATCTGCGGCAGCAGCTACCGGTCATGGTCCTCTTACAACCGTTAATCTGTCCAGCCAGGATCTTCCTCCTGAGGAAGCGTTCCTGTGGTTAATGAAAGACGGAGACGCTATGATCGCTATTGGTTGCACAAATGGACAGGTAACAGCAGTGGACGACGTTTCCTTCGCTCCTGGGGCAGCCATCAATTGGACTCCAACCATTACGGCACTCGGAAATGGATTCGTTCTCATTCTTGACGAAGGCGTATAATCCGTAAGACAGAAAGGAAGGGAAGCATGGCAGATTTTGTTTTGAAGCGCTCTAAAGTAAAGACTTGGACATTAGACATTGATGACCAGTCTTTTGAGATCCCACTGGCGCCAAGCCTGACACCGGAGAAGTATGCTCAGCTGGAGACAGGAGAGGGCACACAGGCTTTTTTCAAGGAGTATATTCCAAAGGAAATTGCTGACACGCTGACTATTGATGACTTTAATGCCATCACGGATGCATGGGTCAGGGCCTCTGGTGGCCTTAAGAAGGTGGGGGAATAATCGGCCTTGCGAAGCAGGTACAAGAGCATCGTGAGGCTATAGAGCATGACTTGTTGAGAGAAACGGGTTACGAATTGGAAGATGTCGGAGGCTCTCTATCGTGGAGAGCTTTCGCATCTTTTTTAAAATATGCCCGACCCGATTCGGCGCTGGTCTCCGAGGTTAATCCTGATGTATCAGCATGGGCATCTAACACGAAAACAAACATGATATTAGCTGACATTTATGATGTTCTGGCAATGATAAATGCAAATGTCATTGCATCGGCATCGCGTAAACCTGCCAAGGCTCCGAAACCGTATCCGAGACCATGGGTCAAGGACGACAGCAAGACAGAGCGCCACTTTGGTAAGGACGCATTGCCAAAAGAAGAACTACATAGATGGATAGAAAGAAAGAGGGCGGAGCACAATGCCAGAAGTAGCTCAGGCGACCATAACCGTCACGCCTGTCCTTCAGGGCGCACAGCAAGCCATCACCAAAGAGATGAACGCCGCGGCAGGCTCCGCAGGAACAAGCGCGGGAGCCGCTGCAGGCAAAAACCTTTCGGCAGGGCTCGGGAAGTCGATGTCTTCAGCCGGAAGCGCGCTGTCCAAGAGCGTCACAGCTCCTATCGTCGGCATCGGCGCGGCGGCCGTCGCTTCATGGAAAGAAGTCGACGCAGGTCTCGATACCATCGTAGAAAAGACAGGGGCATCAGGTGAGGCCCTGAATGGCATGAAGGAGATCCTGAGTAACATCACTTCAGAGATCCCGACAGACTTCCAGACCGCAGGTGCTGCGATCGGTGAAGTCAATACAAGATTCGGACTGACAGGGAAAGAGCTCGAGGGCCTGTCTGGCCAGTTCGTAAAATTTGCAAAATTGAATAATCAGGATGTCTCCAGCTCAGTCGATTCCGTGTCGAAGATGATGGCAGGATTTGGACTGGAAGCAGGAGACGCGGGCAAGATGCTCGACGCGTTGAATGTTGTCGGACAGCAGACAGGTGTTGACGTTGGAACGCTTGCGAATGCTGTGGCGCAGAACGCGAAACAGTTCCAGGAAATGGGATTGTCGGCAGAAGAATCTGCTTCATTCCTTGGACAGGCGTCCATGGCGGGTCTTGAAAGTTCCACTGCAATGATGGGATTAAAGACAGCCATGAAGAACGCTACGGCTGACGGAAAGACGCTCGACGAAGCGCTCTCTGGATTCCAGGAGACCATGACAAGCAATGCGTCAGAATCTGACAAGCTGGCGGCGGCTTATGAGTTGTTTGGAACCAGAGCGGGTGGAGCGATCGCCAATGCTGTCGAGAACGGCACGCTGAACTTATCTAACTTCAGCTCCTCACTCGGAGACTTCGAAGGATCTGTCGACAGTTCTTTTGAGGGCACCACTGGCCCGATGGATAACTTCCAGACCACACTCAGCGACTTAAATACTGTCGGCGCTGACCTGGTTAATTCAGCAGGCCCCATGCTTGCAGATATCCTTGGTCAGATTGCAGACGGAGCGAAAGGCGCGGCAGATGCATGGAACGGTCTTCCTTCCGGAATGCAGGAGACCATCATCAAGGGCGCCGCGATCCTTGCTGTAGCGGGTCCGCTTCTGTCTATTGGCGGAAGTCTTGTCGGTGTTATAACTACAATCGGCGGTGGACTTGTCAGCGTAGTAACTGGTTTAACAGGAACAGCGGCGGCGGCCACGGCTTCTGCGGCGCCAGTAGCGGCATCAGCTACATCATTTACGGCACTGGCGGGATCAGCCCTGCAGATGGTAGCGGCAGGCGCGGCATTCATGATGGTTGCTCAAGGAATGTCCATGCTGGCAAATGCAGCTATCCGAGTAGCGGCGGCAGGCGCTCCTGCGATTGGAGTTCTTGCCGGAATGGCTGTCGGTATCGGTGCTTTGATGTATGTTGCGTCAGCGGTAGGACCAGCACTGACGGCGGGCGCTGTCGGAATGGTAGCTTTCGGTGCGTCCATGCTCCTGATCGGTGCATCGGTAGCGGTCGCAAGCGCGGGTATCACCATGATCATTGCCGCAGTAACGAATCTTGTTTCCGTGGTGAGTGCGAACGCCGAGAGCATTAATTCCATTGTTTCCAATGTCGGAACCACAGTAAGTGGAGTAATAACCACCATATCCGGTGGAATCACTCAGGTTATCGACGCGATCTCCGGAGGAATATCCGGCGTGCTCGATTCGGTAGCTGGAATTTTTGACTCTATCGGGAAGGCGGCGGTCAATGCCGGTACGGGATTCCAGAAGGTAGCGGCGGGCGTAAAGAGTCTTGCCGGAGTTGGAATCGTGAAAATCGGAACCACGCTCGGTGCAGCGGCTGATGGTATTCGGAAGATTGCCAGCGCGGCAGGGGCCGTGTCAAGCGGCTCCAGTAATATGAGCAACCTTGCGAAGTCAGTAACAAAACTCGGAAGCGCCAGCAAGACGGCAAGCAAGAGCATGACCACTTTCGGGACGTCTGTGAAGACATCCATGACGAAGGCGTCTAGTGCTATTTCGGGAGCAAAGCTGGATACTTCCATGAAGTCCATGATGAACAAGGTGCAGAGCACAGCAAACTCGTCTATCAACAGTTTAAAGAATACTTTTTCTAATACAAAATTCAGCTTCAATCACCATATTGCAGTTCCTCATTTTTCAATGAGCGGGTCTTTTAACGCAAAGACGAAGTCAGTTCCGAGTGTTCATACGAGCTGGTACGCTAAGGCGGCAGAACTCGGTGCACGCTTCACATTTCCGACAATCATCGGTGTTGGTGACGCGGCACAGCCTGAGATCCTGCTTGGTGAGAATAAGCTGAAAGAACTGACAGGAGCAGGCAAAGGCAACATCGTCAACTATATAACTGTCAACGGCGCAGAGAACCCTGAAGAATGGGCTTCCAGATTTGCACGTCAGATGAGAATGGAGGTGAGAATGGCTTAATGGCTAAAGCGGTATCGAGCTTATCATCGCAAGTAAAAAAGGTCACGACTGTAGCGCCGAAGAACTTGAGCATTGCCAGAAGTGACCAGACATTCTCAGCCTCGTGGAAGATCGGCGATGCGGACTATGGCGCTTTCCAGGAATTTGCATATAGAGCAATCCCCGCCACAGGGTGGACATATCTGGGCCTCGGGACGACAGCCACATCGAAGTCAGTAGCTATCAGCAAGACGCAGTTTTTCCCGTATACGGCAAGCAGGATCTCTGCTATCTCTGTCTCGGTCCGTGGTCAGAGAAGGAATTATGTCGTCAAAAAGAAAAAGAAAACGAAAGACGGCGGAACCTATACCCAGGAGACTAATTATATAACTTCTCCTTCTGCGTGGACCAACAAGCAATTCGCTATTACGCCGCCATGGGCTCCGTCGGTAAGTCAGGCCCTTACGGAGGGGGCTAACTACTCCACGACATTCTCATGGTCCGTGCATAATGACTCTTCAGACTCTGCATGGTTTACGGACCTTGTATGGGAATCCATTCTTGTAAAAGACTGCAATGTCCCGCTTGTCAATGGCAGGTACCTCGCATGGAATGCAGGAGTCGCAGGCTGGCGGACAGGATCTGCGTCAGGAGACAGCTCCGTGACCATAGCAGAAGGGGATATCTCCGGAGGCTCGTATACAAGATGGTTCAGAGCAAAGGCAAGAGGCCCTGCAGGA
>Ga0326512_10002570_pt1 | contig 13427 bp, 9 predicted proteins | sample 1_2617_0518_D_FD_203652 | JGI IMG/M metagenome (GOLD analysis project Ga0326512, IMG submission 203652) | Bovine rumen microbial communities from UC Davis, California, United States - 1_2617_0518 | ecosystem: Host-associated > Mammals > Digestive system > Stomach > Rumen | place: USA: California... | reverse complement strand
TCTTCAACGCCGACGGCACTATCAGCGACCAGTCGCCCATCTACGTAGGCATGGACCGCATGGACTGCCGCAAGCAGATAGCCAAGGACCTGCAGGAAGCCGGACTGATGGAAAAGGTCGAGGACTACACTAACAAGGTGGGCTACTCCGAGCGCAACCCCGACACCGCCATCGAACCGCGCCTGTCCATGCAGTGGTTCCTCTCCATGAGGCACTTTGCCGACATCGCCCTGCCTCCCGTCATGAACGACGAACTGAAGTTCTATCCCACGAAATACAAGAACACCTATAAGAACTGGCTTGAGAACATCCAGGACTGGTGCATCTCACGTCAGCTGTGGTGGGGACACCGCATCCCGGCATATTACTACAACGAACAGGGTGACTATGTGGTGGCTACTTCCCGTGAGGAGGCACTCAAGCTGGCTCAGCAGAAAGATGCCAACGTGACTGATGCCAACCTGAAGCAGGACGAGGACGCCCTTGACACATGGTTCTCCAGCTGGCTGTGGCCTATCTCGCTGTTTGACGGCATCAACAACCCCGGCAACGAAGAGATTAAGTACTACTACCCCACCTCAGACCTGGTGACCGGTCCTGACATCATCTTCTTCTGGGTGGCCCGCATGATTATGGCCGGCTATGAGTATATTGGCGACATGCCCTTCAAGAACGTCTATTTCACAGGCATCGTCCGCGACAAGCTGGGCCGTAAGATGTCGAAGTCGTTAGGCAACAGTCCCGACCCCATCGAGCTGATTGAGAAGTTCGGTGCCGACGGCGTCCGCATGGGCATGATGCTCTCTGCTCCTGCCGGCAACGACATCCTCTTCGACGAGGCCCTCTGCGAGCAGGGGCGCAACTTCAACAACAAGATATGGAACGCCTTCCGTCTGGTAAAGGGCTGGAAGGTGGCCGACATCGAGCAGTCGGAGGCTGGCAAGATAGCCACCGCATGGTTTGAGGCCAAGCTCCGCCAGACAAACGCCGAGGTTGACGACCTGTTCAAGAAGTACCGCATCTCTGAGGCGCTGATGGCTGTCTACAAGCTCTTCTGGGACGAGTTCTCAAGCTGGTATCTGGAGATGGTGAAGCCCGCCTATATCAACGGTGAGCAGCAGCCCATCGACAGACAGACCTACGACAAGACGCTCGAGTTCTTCGAGGTGCTGCTGAAGATGCTCCATCCGTTCATGCCGTTTATCACCGAGGAACTGTGGCAGCATCTCTATGACCGCAAGGACGGGGAGAGCATCATGCGCGACAAACTGGAGATTGCCGCTCCCACGGAGGCCGACAACAAGCTGGCTGCCGATATTGAGAGCGTGAAGCAGATTGTGTCTGGCGTGCGTATGGTGCGCTCCTCCAAGAACATCGCTCCCAAGGAGCAACTGGAACTCCAAGCCATCGGCAAGAATGACTACGAGGCCTTCAATGCCGCCATTGTGAAGATGGCCAACCTCAGTGCTATCAGCATCGTGGCCGACAAGGATGCCACGGCTTCAGCCTTCATGGTGGGCACCGACGAGTTTGCAGTGCCCTTAGGCAACCTCATTGACGTGGAAGCTGAGATAGAGAAGATGGAGGCTCAGCTGAAGCACCTTGAGGGATTCCTTGCCGGAGTGAAGAAGAAACTGTCAAACGAGCGGTTCGTGGCTAACGCTCCTGAGGCCGTCGTGGCTATGGAGCGTAAGAAGCAGAGCGACTCTGAGGAGAAGATTGCCGCCCTGAAAGAGAGCATTGCTGCCCTGCGCAAGTAAGCGGTTTTTCACCTTATTATATTATAAGCGCCAGCCGAAATGTTTTCGGCTGGCGCTTTGTTATGCTGACGGCATGGGCAGCTGGCTGAACAGTTTCCGCCCCTTGACATAATACTGCCAGAGCAGCGAGAAGCGCGTCCGGCAGGGGGCATTGTCAGCCACACGTGAGGCTTGGATGTCACAACGGTCATTGTCGAAGTCATGACGCCAGCGACGGAAGTCGCTACGGGCACGGCAGACGGCACGGAAATCGCCCCAGTTACGCTGCAGAAGCAGCATCTCAAAGGCTGCCAGATAGTCGAGGAAGCAGCGCCAGCGCATGACATGTCGCAGTTCTGCCTCGGGCAGACACTTGTACAGCATCGTGAGGTTGTTACGGAAATTCAGATAGGTCTTCATGGGGTTCGACTTCGGCAGGGTGCCGCCCCCCACGTGATAGACCTGCGATTCCGGCAGACAGACGATACGACGCCCACGGATGCGCAGCCGCCAGCAGAGGTCTATCTCCTCGTTATGGGCAAAGAAGCGACCGTCGAGTCCGCCTACGCTCCAATAGTCGGCAGCCCTTACCATCAAGGCAGCACCAGTAGCCCAGAGCACATCCGACGGATAGTCATACTGCCCGTCATCGCGCTCCACCGTCGAGAATACCCGGCCCCGACAAAAGGGATAGCCATAACGGTCGAGGAACCCGCCACTCGCCCCGGCATACTCAAACTTGTCGTGGTCGAAGACTGACAACAGCTTTGGCTGGCAGGCAGCAATATCATCGTGGCTGTCCATCAGTTCGACCAGGGGAGTCAGCCAGTGGTGTGTCACTTCAATGTCGCTGTTCAGCAACAGATAATACTCGGCATCCACCTGCCTGAGCGCCTTGTTATAGCCTTCGGCAAAACCCCAGTTGCGGTCCAGTTCAATGATTCTCACCTCGGGGAACTCCGTTCTCAGCAAAGCCAGCGACTCATCGGCAGAGGCATTGTCGGCCACATAGACCGTTGCCTCGTCGCGCGAATAGCACAATACTGAGGGCAGATACTTCTGAAGCATCTGCGCTCCGTTCCAGTTTAAGATAACAATAGCCAGTTTCTCCATATACCTTATTCTTTTATAGGAGTGACACAAGAAGCGCTGTCTTGTCACGGTTCAGTTCTCCGAGCCTGACTGTCATCAGCTGATTATCATACTCAGGACGTGCTTCTGCAGCCGGCAGTTCTACCCGGATATAGTTACGCGTAAAACCATGCATGGCTCTGCCCCGAGGTGCTTTCTCAAAGAGCACTTCAGCCAGCTGCCCGATATATGACTGATAATAAGCCAGGGTCTTCTGCTCTGACAGTTCAAGCAGCCGTCGTGAGCGTGCTTTCTTCTCGCGCTCGTCCACCACATAGTCAATCCTTAGGGCAGCCGTACCGGGACGCTCGCTGTAGGGAAACACATGCAGCTGGGTAACGTCCAACGCCGATATGAACTGATATGTCTCTTCAAAACATTCCGGCGTCTCGCCCCTGCATCCCACCATCACGTCGACACCAATAAAGGCATCGGGCATCAGCTCCTTAATACGACCAATCTTGTCGGCAAAGAGCTGACGGTCATAGTGGCGGTGCATCAACTTCAGCACCGTATCACTGCCGCTCTGCAGGGGAATGTGGAAATGTGGCATAAATGCACGGCTGCCGGCACAGAAATCAATGAGTTCGTCTGTCAGCAGGTCAGGCTCCAGCGAACTGATACGGTAGCGCTGGACACCTTCTACGGCATCAAGAGCCTTCACCAGGTCAATAAATCGCTCACCCGTTGACTTTCCGAAGTCACCGATGTTGACACCTGTCAATACAATCTCCTTGCCACCTTCAGCAACAGCCTCCATCGCCTGCCCTACAAGCGACGCTATCGAAGGATTGCGGCTGAAGCCACGGGCAAACGGTATCGTGCAGTAGGTACAGAAATAATCGCAGCCGTCCTGGACCTTCAGGAAATAGCGCGTACGGTTACCCCGCGAACAGGAGGGTGCGAACGACTTAATATCCTTCGTCTTCTGATAGAACGCACGCCTCGTTCCTGCCTCCTCGCTCCTCGTTCCTCGTTCCCCCCAAGCCTCCGACAGGAACTGGATGAGACAAGCCTTCTCATCAGCGCCCAACACGAGGTCAACACCATCTATTCGGCTCACACGCTCAGGTTCCAACTGGGCATAACAGCCGGTGACTACCACAAAAGCTCCGGGATTCTGCCTTACCAAGCGGTGAATGGCCTGCCGGCACTTATGGTCGGCAACGTCGGTCACCGAACAGGTATTGATAAGACAGATATCTGCCTGTTCCCCCTTCGACACTGGCACCACACCCAACTCCTGAAGCATCTTGCCGAAGGTGGAGGTCTCAGAGAAATTCAGTTTACACCCCAAAGTAAAATAGGCAGCCTTCTTGCCATGAAAAACCGATGAATCTATCATATATAAATAGGTGTATTTGTTTACGCGCACAAAGGTACGTATTTTTTTCTGAAAATTAGGCTTTTTTTATAAAATATCAGCAGACAGAAGTTTTATCACATTTTTTAACAGTAGCCAAACACTTGATTTTCAGCGACTTGCAAAAAAGTTACAAAAACTGCCTAAAAAAAAACAAAAAAAACGATACGTCGTATCGAAAAAATGCCTACCTTTGCAGCGTTTTAATAAACAAATGATTGTTTTACAGATTTAAAAGCTTAGAAAAAATGAAGAAATTAGTATTTGCATTCGCCGCTGTTGTAGCAGTTTCTTTCGCTGCTTGTGGTAACAAGACCGAGCAGGCTGCTCCCGTTGATGCTGACTCAATCGAGGAGGTTGTTGACAGCGTTGTCGAGGATTCTGCTGCTGTTGCAGACAGCACTGTTGCTGACTCTGCTGCTGTTGCTGAATAATCAAAAGCGAACAAAACAGGTAACGCCATCAGACGAGAGTCTGGTGGCGTTTTTCTTTTAATCTATACAAGACTTATAGGGCCAAATAATCTTTCTGTCTAAGGCAGGCGCATCAAGGCCATGCCAACGGCAATCCAGATGATTTCCCTAACGCGGCAGATGATACTGACAAAGATGCCAAGGGCGGCAGAAAGGCCAAGGGCGGCAATGCTGAGTACAAAACCACCCTCCTGAACCCCAAGCTGCATGGGGAGAAAGCCAATGAGGTTGGCAAAGAGCGTAGTAAACGATACGATAAGCAGACTATGGAGGAAGGTGAGTGTGATGCCCGTAAAGCCACCGCCACAGTCGATGCCAAACAGCAGAAGCATAAAGAGAACCTCGGTGCTCTGTATGACGCGCGAAAGATACTCCAGTAGCAGACTCTTGTAGAAAGCTTTCTTATCGTCAGCATAAAGGGCTGCTATCTGCTCGTCGATGTTGTGCAGAGCCTCAGCATGACTGACCTGGAAACGCTGGCTCCAGCCTTTCAGTCCGGGTATATGGCCTACCCAGCGGATGGTCTTCACGACCAGACCTTGACGATAGCCCCTTGAGAAAATGTAGAAGGCCACCAGACAGAAGACAATGACGATGCCCAGCAGCGTGCCTATGGTGGTGTTGATGGGCAGATCGCCGATGGCTGCCAGGGCCAGATAGATAAAGATACTGCTGAACCAGAACCAGAAGTGGGCAAAGAAATGCATCATAGCATATAGTATGACCGATGAAGTGGCATGCTGGTTACTGATATCCTTAGAGAGTTCCATGATACGATATGGCTCGCCTCCCAGTCCCCCCACTGGGGTGGCATAGTTCAGGGCATATCCCGTAATGGTCAGCCGGTAAACGCGCAGAAAGCTGACGTGCTCGTTGGTGCCCCGTGTCTTGCTGCGGATAATCGTGTTCCACGACCAGGCATTGACAGCATAGATGATGATCCATACACCGACAATAGGAATAAGCCAATAGCCGGCATGACACAGATGCTGCCACAACTCCAGGAAACTGACGTCGAACGTGAACAGCATGACAATGCAGGCTGCGACGCCGACGACAAAGAACAGGTTGTTGAGCTGCTGCTTAGTCCACTTCATAGGCTATCAGCCAGTTCCTTACAGAAGGATTCGTGACGATGGTTGACATACTTATAGAGGGCACCCATGACAACTATCTCGAAAACGAAGAGCGCTGCAGGAATGTCGAGCAGACAGAAGAGGAAAAGCCATGTCTCGCGGAAATTGAAGGTCAGCAGACCGTTCCAGAAGATGACGGGCAGTGAGCGCTGACGGAAGTCCTCGCGCAGCTGAGCCGGAATATTGTCGGCACTGCCGAACTTCTGGCGCAGCAGCGTCATAAGCCGCTGGAACTGCGGCGTTACCTGTTCCTGCTTCTGGGTATAGCCAATGTAGGATTTCTGGAACATGCGCTCATAGAGAGGTGCATCCTTCGGCATCTGGTCGTATATCTCCTGCTGACGCGCGGAGTTGTCGAGTTCAGCCCCTTTCTCGCCTTTGAGGAAGAAGAGGTGTACCTGTATGTAATAGTCGGCCAAGCGCTGCTGTCCGGCAATGCCGAAGACTCCCGACGCTATGCCCAGCAGGAAGACGATGCCCGTAGCCAGTAGCGCGTTTGTTTCGTTATTCTCTATGCCTAACCACTGAAACTCCAGGTCGTGGTGGAAGTAGAAGCGGAGGACCAAGGCCACATAGATGGGGAAGAACCATGTAAAGCCTGCCACACCGTCAAGGATTCGCCCTATGCGGCTCTTCTTTCCGGTCATACGTGCCAGCTGTCCATCGGTACAGTCCAGGATGTCGGCTATCATGAGCAGCACAATGGCTATGACGTTGAGTAGCAGTCCCTGACTACCGCCGTAGTAAAAACTGCCGCAGCCAAAGAAGAAGGCACTGGCCGCACCCACGAACATCGACAGGATGGTTACGGTGTTAGGATGAATGTCGAATTTGGCAAAACCCACTGCGCAATAGTAACACAGCGGGCGTATGACATGCAAATCCAGCCAGTCTTCAGTCTCTGTCGACTTCAGAGTAGCCCTGTATTTCTCGTTCATTTTTCCAGATTTTGATATACTCGCTTAATAGTGTCGCAGACCAACTGCGTCTGTTCGCGACGGCCAAGGGTGATACGCAGACACGACTCCAGACCCTTATCGCCCATGAACTTAATCTTATAGTCCTGAATCTTGAGGGCTTCCATCAGTTCATCCTTCATCTTTATAGGATATTTGATGAGGATGAAGTTTGCCACCGACTTATAAACCTTAAAGCCAGGCAACGGGCCCAGTTCGCGCTTATAGAGCTGCCGGCCCCACTCCATCTCATCGGCCACATGACGGTAGTGCTCATCGCTGTCAAGTGCTGCCAGGGCTACTGCCTCTGAGAAGCGGTTGTAGCCGAGATACTTATTGATGTAGCTGAGGAACTGGTCGTGTCCCTTGCCAATGAAGCCAAAGCCACAGCGCAGACCGGGCAGTCCGTAGAACTTGGAGAGTGTACGTGAAATAATCAGGTTCTGATATTTGTTTACCAGCGGAGCGATATAGTCGACGTCGGAGGTGATAAAGCTGGCATAAGCCTCGTCGACAAGCACCATCGTATCAGCAGGAATACTCTCCATGATACGGCCTATCTCCTCTGAAGTCAGACTGTTGCCAGTAGGATTGTTGGGCGATGCCAGCAACAGCATTCTGGGGTGGACACGGTTGGTATATGCTATCACCTCGTCGACATCGTAGGCAAAGGTGTCTTCCCTCTCATACAGGGGGTACATCTCGAACGTGCCACCGCACTCGCTGGCCACGCGGTTGTAATACCACCATGAGAACTCGGGAATAAGGATTTTCTTATTGTCGCCATTCATCAGGAAGTAATGGATGGCATTTTTCAGAATGTCCTCACCGCCATAGGCCAGCAGCACCTGCTCTTCGGGCACACCGTATATTTCGCTGACGCGCACCGAGATAACGCTCTTCTTGCCCTGGTCATAGATGCGGGTATAGAAGCAGAGATCCTTGGCATCGAAGTTTCTTACAGCATCGAGCACTTTCTGACTGGGCTCGAAGTTAAACTCATTTCTATCAAGATAATTCATAACTTTCAGCTTTTATTTAATTTTGGGTGCAAAATTACTCATTTTTATTGGAATAGGCACACAGTTTTGCAAGATTTTCACCTTTAGCCTTGCAAATAAAGCATCAGGCAACCGCGCAACAAGGCATAAATCAGAGATAATGTAAGTACTGTGAGCACAACGTCAACATCGGTATGCAGATAACCGCTCGATGTGTACTGAGCCGATGTATATCGCCGACTGACGCCAAGGCGCCGTTCCACGCGCACTCTAAGAACATAGACCAGCGTGCCCACAAAACCGCCCCACAGCAGACCGCAAATGATATCACCAGGGAAGTGAACTCCCAGGTAGAGCCGCGTCCAGCAGTTGACCAGCGACCATGTGACAAGGCCTATGGTGAGCAGGCGGCTGCGAACCAGCAGGCTGAAGAATACGGCTATGCTGAATGTGTTGCTGGCATGTGCCGAGAAAAAGCCGTATTTGCCGCCACGGTAGCCATTGACCACATCGACCTGCCACCCTATAACGGGGTCGTGGGTAGGTCGCCAGCGGGCTACCAACGGTTTGACGATGCCGTCATCGACAGCACCGGCCAGCAGGTAGCACAGGACTGCACAAGTCACAATGCCCACGATGCTGCGCATGGTGTCGTTATTCTTCATGACAAGGTAGAACATTGCCAGATAGAGCGGTATCCATGTGCCTGCCGTTGTCAGCGTGCGCACCACCCCGTCGAGGTAAAGCGAACTGCTGCCATTGACAGCCAACAGCAGCCACCGGTCATAATCTATCAACACGTTCCAGTCCATAGTACCACGGTATTAAATCACCTCCAACTGAGCCGTTTCTATCCAGCCCTCTTTGCCGTCGGCCACACGTATACGCTTCCACTGCTTCATTGTGCCGTCGGTGATATCCACCCGTGTACCCTCATGCAGGATAAACAAGTCTGTTCCCTGTTTTGCGGGTGTACTCTTGACGGTAGCAGCAGGGGCCATGATGATAGCCCCAGTACGGGCAACAAAACTCTGCTTCTGAACATAGGCGAAGACATTAGCCGCCAAAAAGAGCATCAGCATAGCCAGGGCCCCGAAGAATCCCACCTTGCGCAGCCATACGGGCGTGGCGAAAAGATAGAGCAGAGCCAGCACTATGGCCAGCGAGAGAGCCATCAAGGCCCACGAAGCCCATCCGTCGACACTGGTAAGATTGACCAGGGCATGATACCATGTGACAAAGAACATCTCCGTCTCCGGGGTAATCTTGTCGATGGTCTTTGAACGGGCCATCTGCAGGTTGAAGCGTATGTCGGCATCGCCCGGCGACAACAGCAGGGCACGCTCATAGTTCAGTACGGCACGCGGCATGTCGTCCATGCGGTAGTAGGCACCGCCGAGATTATAGTAGAGTTCAGGACTGACGCCCTGCTTCAGCAGCGCCTCGTAGTCCTTGGCAGCCTGCTGGTAGTGTCCCTGTGCATAGGCACTGTCAGCCTCGGCCTTGGTGACGGCAGCCACCGGAGCGGCCAGCTGCGGTGCGGTGAGCAGGAAGAGACCCCCAATCATTATTCTGGCGGCCCGGCCTTTACCCTTGCCGGTTTTCTTCATCGTGGTGGCTATCTGCGTAATGGCGCCCATAGCCGCATCATATACCTTATTCATATTTCCTTGAGCATCGCCTGGGGCATAACGTGCAAACTCACACTCGTCAAGAGCACCGATAAACTGCTGGATGGTCTCGGCAGACACATCGCGTGATTCAAGCTGCTGACAGATATTATCGCGCGACAGCTGTTCTATGCGCATGTTCAGCTTGTCGCCCACATAGCCCCAAAGGGCACGCAGCACCTCGTCATAGAATTCTGACGGCTTGCCGTCCTTCATCAGACGGGCTGCCTTCCTGAGTCGCTTCGTAGCCACCTTGTTGGCACGTCCTGCACGCTTACCCACAATATCGGCACCGGCAATAGCCCGCTGGCGGAACACCACAAACAGCGATATGAAAAGCAGCGCCAGCACGACCAGTGCCGTCCAGTAGCCTGTGCTTCCGAAGAAGAAATCGTCGATGGCGTGCTGCTCGGTGGCCCCCGTCTTGATGTAACGTATATCCTTGTTCAGCAGTTTCAGGTCTTCCTGACCAGTAAAGTCGCTCATGGTAGAGTTGCCGCCAGAACCCTTCAGCACATTCAGCGTGAAGCCCTGACTCTTGACGGTCTTATAACTGTTAGAGCCCGTATCGTAATAAGTGAACTCCACCGGCGGGATGTCGTACTTACCCTGATGACGGGGCACGGCCAGGAAGTCGTAAATCATGGAGCCTTCCACGCCATTGGTGGTCAGCTTGCTCTTGTCGGTAATCTTGGCATCGTAGCGGTCGAAGTCCTTGGGGAACTCCACCACAGGCTGCTTGATAAGCTTCAGGTTGCCCACACCACTGACGATGACACGCAACTTGACAGCCTCATTTGCCTTGACCTCTGTATTCTCCAACTGGGCTGTGACATTGAAATGTCCAACGCCTCCCGAGAAGTTCGCCGGACGTGCGGGCAGCGGGTCTACCTGAATCTCGATGCCCGGGGCTTGTATCTGCTTTTTCACCTCCACATAGCCGGAGCCGCCGTTGAAGAAGGCCTCAAAGGGGTCGATGGCACGGTTCTGCTGAACGACGATGCCATTGAAGGTGATGCTTGGAATTTTCAACTTTCCGGTTATCTGAGGGAACATCACATACTGCGACCAGGTCACCGTGCGGTAGGGGCGCCCGTTCACCTGCTCTATCTTGAAGCTCTTCTGCTGCGGCAGGGGCACCTCCTGAGTATGGAATCCGTTCAGCTCAGGCATCTTGCCTTCCAACTGCGTGAGGTCTACCAGCGTGTAAACCTTATAGGTGAGCAGCACGGGCTCCTGCTCGTGGACACGCTTCTTGTTGGCGCTGACCTTGATAAACAGGTCAGAGCCTGAAATGGGCGAACCGGCAGCACGGGGCTGCGAGGGCATTTGCTGCTGTCGCTGTCCGCCCTGCTGTCCGCTCTGCGCCTGTCCGGAGACCGTAATCTTCAGCGTTCCCGACGACACATTCTTTCCAGCCGCCGTTATCTGTGCAGCAGGAATGGTGAAGGTGCCGTTCTTCACCGCTACGACAATATAGGTAAAGGTGATTGACGATGACTGCGTGGTGTGGCCATTGATAATCTGGAAACTGGACTGCGATGAACGGCTGGGGCCCATCAGCACCTCGAAGGCATCAGGCATGTCGCCCACACGGAAATCGCTGACATCCTGTGTGTTCACCGTATACGACAGCCGGAATTGCTCACCCACTGCAACATGCGATGGGGCGTTGGCTGTCAGTGTCTGAGCCACTGCATGGCTAAATATAAAAGAAAAAATAATAAAGAAGGCTGTCGCCCTTCCTTTCCTGTATTTCATTGTCGTTATTATTTCCTTATATTTATGATTTGTTGATTATTAATTATTCTTTAGGCCAAAGGCCGCCGACATCACCAGTTCTTCAGGACATTGCGGCGCTGAGGCTGCTGCTGGGCTTTCTTCATGCGCTCCTGCGTCTGCTTCTCCTGCTGCATGGCAGCATTCAGCAGTTGCTCGGCATTGTCCTTACTCATCTTGGGCTCCTGCTGCTTCTTCTGCTGCTGTTGCTGGTCTTGCTGCTGTTGCTGCTGTTGTTGCTGCTTCTGCTGGTCCTGCTTGTCTTTCTGATCCTTATTATCCTTATTCTGCTGGTTCTGCTGGTTCTGTTGCTGCTTCTGCTGTCGCTTGCAAAGTTCCAAGTTGTAGCGGGTCTCATCGTCATTAGGATTCAGGCGCAGGCTCTGCTTATAAGCCTCAATGGCTTCGCCGAACATCTTATGCCGCTGGCAGACGACACCCATATTGTGGTAGGCCATCGACTTGCGCAGGTCGTTGCTTTCAGCCTTGGCTGCCTTTTCAAATTCCACAACGGCAGCAGAGTCCTTGTTCTGCGCCAGCAAGGCATCGCCCAGGTTGTAAAGGGCCTGCGTGTTACGGTCGTTCTTCTCAAGGGCTTTCCTGTAGCTTACTTCTGCATTGGCATAGTCACCGCTACGGAACAGCTTGTTGCCCTGTCTCACCAACTGACGGTCGGTCTGGGCCATGGCCCCGGTGTGACTAAAGCATAGAGAAATCAATATCAAGGCTGCCGTTGAGGGGCGCTTGAACAGCGAGAAGCGCTGCATCAGCGGATTTTTGCTTTCCAGGATGCACACTTCGATAACAAGCAGCAGCAGGGCCAGTATGCCAAAGGCCTGGAACTGCTCGTCGTAGTCGCTATAGATGGTTGTCTGCGTCTCCTTCTTCGACAGTTTGTCGAGCTCCTGGTCAAGCAGGTCCTGCGCATTGCTGTTGTTCTCGACATGGATATAGGCACCGCCACCGGCAGCAGCTATCTGCTTACACATATCCTCGTTGAGTGCCGACATCACGGTCTGCCCCGTATTGTCGGTCATGTAGTCACCCGTTCCCGGTATAGGAATAGGTGCTCCCTTCGTTGATCCTATGCCCAGCATGTACACGCTCATGCCATTTTTCTTGGCAGCCTCAGCAGCCTCCACAGCCCCGCCTTCATGGTCCTCGCCGTCGGTGATGACGATGATGGCCTTGCCAATGCCCTTCTCCTGAGTAAAGCTGTGGGTAGCCATCTCCAGGGCGCGGGCAACGTCGGTTCCCTGGGTAGCCATCATCGAGGGGTCGATGTTGGCCAGAAACATCTTGGCTGACACATAGTCGCTGGTGATGGGCAGCTGCACGAAGGCATCGCCGGCAAAGACAATCAGTCCTATCTTGTCGTCAGTGAAATGGTCGACAAGGTTTTCAACCATCATCTTGGCACGGTCCAGACGGCTGGGGGTCACGTCCTCGGCACGCATGGAGTTACTGATGTCAAGACAGATGATGGTCTCTATGCCAGTACGCTTCTCATGGCTGATCTTCGTACCCATCTGCGGACGGGCCAGCATCAGCACCAACAGGGCCAGGGCTGCCTGCAACAGCCAGAACTTGACGCTGGGACGCCACCGTGACACGTCGGGCATGAGTGCCTTCAGCAGCTGTGGGTCGCCGAACTTACGGAGGCGCTTCCGCTGATTACGGTAGGTGACGAACCTGATGACTGCCAACAGCGGAATCAGCAGCAGCAGATACAGATATGACGGGTCTTCGAATCTAAACATTATGGTATCCTCCTAAATACTGTTATACGCAGCAGCAGCTCCAGCAGCAGTGCCAGCACGGCCACAAGTGCAAAAGGCTGGTAGACGTCGTACTTCTTGCTGTACTGCTTGACGCTGAGCTTTGATTTCTCCAGCTGGTCTATCTCTTTGTAAATCCGGTTCAGTTCCTTCGTATTCGTGGCACGATAGAAGTCGCCGTCAGTTGCCTGGGCTATGTTGCGCAGGGTCTCGTTGTCAATTTCCACGGGTATGTTGACATACTGTACGCCACCAGCCACGGGCATGGGGTAAGGTGCCACCTTGTTGCTGCCCACACCGACGGTATAGACGCGGATGCCTAAGCTCTTGGCTATCTCTGCCGCCGTCATGGGCGAAATGTCACCACGGTTGTTGGAGCCGTCGGTCAGCAGGATGACCAC
>Ga0326512_10002568_pt1 | contig 13430 bp, 19 predicted proteins | sample 1_2617_0518_D_FD_203652 | JGI IMG/M metagenome (GOLD analysis project Ga0326512, IMG submission 203652) | Bovine rumen microbial communities from UC Davis, California, United States - 1_2617_0518 | ecosystem: Host-associated > Mammals > Digestive system > Stomach > Rumen | place: USA... | reverse complement strand
CTAAATGGGATGTTAGTAGTGTTACTGATATGCATGGTATGTTTATGAGAAACCCTGATTTTAAAGGAGATATATCTAAATGGGATGTTAGTAGTGTTACTGATATGGAAGATATGTTTAATCATTCTGAATTTAATGGTGATATTGGTAACTGGGATGTTAGTAATGTTACTAATATGAAAAATATGTTTTATGGTTCATGTTTTAATAGAAATATTTCAAAATGGGATGTAAGTAAGGTAGAAAAAATAAAAGATATATTTGAACGTTGTCCTATTAAGAGATCATATATGCCAAAATTTAATATGGATAATATATCAGAAGCTTTTGATTTTGGATCTGTTAAAAAGACTACAGGAATATAGAAAACAGTAGAAGATATGAAGGCTCTGCATTATAGAATGGAAGATGGTGTTACATATATACTTAAAGGTATTATTCCTCCAGCAGAATATGCAGATCTTTTTATGATAGATGCTATATATGTTCCTAAAGGAAAAACAGAATTAAGAGCACTTATAAAACAATGTATAAAAGTATTTGGAAATGAATGCAGTTTAAATTGGATAAATGTTTCACAAATAAAAAAATTGGATAAATTGTTTTTTAAATCAAATTTTAATGGCGATATATCTCGATGGGATGTTAGTAATGCTATATCTATGGAATCTATGTTTTTCCAATCATTTTTTAATAAGGATATAAGTAATTGGGATGTAAGTAATGTTATTAATATGAAAGGTATGTTTTCTCAGTGTCCATTCAATTAGGATATTAGTAAATGGAATGTATCTAATGTTATTGATATGTCTTATATGTTTTCTGATAATCGATTTTTTAATACTGATATTAATGATTGGGATGTAAGTAATGTTGTTAATATGAAAGCAATGTTTGCAAATAGCCGTTTTAATAAACCATTAAATAATTGGAAAACATATAGTGCTGAAAATATGGCAATGTTATTTTATGGATCTAAATATGATAAGCCATTAGATGATTGGTATACAGATAATGTTAAAGATATGACATAGATGTTTTTTAGAGCAGAATTTAATTAGGATATACAGGCATGGGATGTAAGTAATGTAAGAGTAATGGCGGAAATGTTTGCATATAATAATTTTTTTGATCATGATTTATCTATGTGGGATACATCTAACGTCAAAAATATGTTTGGTATGTTTGAATTCTCTTCTTATGATGGTGATATATCTGGATGGGATACATCAAATGTAGAAACAATGAGTTGTATGTTCTATGAAGCAAAAGAGTTTAATGGAGACATTAGTAAATGGGATGTTAGTAAAGTAAAAGATTTTTCAAGAATGTTTATGCGTTCACATAAATGGAATTCTGATATAACTAAATGGAATACTAAGAGTGCTGAGACAATGGATAGTATGTTTGAGTATACTAACTTTTGCCAAGATATTTCTCACTGGGATGTTAGTAATGTAAAAACACGAAGACATTGCTTTGTACAAAGTAATATGCCATATGATGGAGAATATGAACCAAAGTTTAATGTGCATAATGAATGGGGGAAATAAATAAATAAAATAAATAAAAATAATATATTAATATGAATAAACATCAGAAAAAAGCTCTTTATGAGTCTATAATGAGATAGGTAGCAAAGACTGTTAAAAAGGCATTAAATGAATCTTTAGAACAAATTGATATTGATGAACTTATAGGTATATGTCATGATTTATTTAGTGAAGAGGGCAAATATGTTAAGGATTTGCTTGGTTTGCTAAAAAGAATGGGAAGAAAAGGCAGATATAATATAGATATTGATGACCCTGATGAAGCGTTATTAGCATGGCATTATGGGGAAACACCTATAGATTATAAAGAACTTTTCTCATATCTTTGGAGAGTTTATGATATGTCAAAAGATTCTAACTATTTTGATGAAACATTTGGACCATATGAAAATTTATATGCAGAATTACAGAAATACCCAAATACTGAATATAAAGAAGATCTTGAGCGTTGCGTTAGAGTAGGATTACAAAGTGCATTAAAAAACAAAGGTTTAATATAATAAAAATAAAGGATACTGAATTTCAGTATCCTTTTAAATTACATTATATCTTTTATATAATTTTGCATTGCTCGTAATAGTGCAATTTCTATATCTTCTTTATATTCCGTATTTGGATATGCCATAAGTAATTCTTTTACTTCTTTATTTGAACTTAATTCTCTTTTACAATCAGCGAGAATTGCTTTTACTAAGTATAGATAATTTGGTTCTCTATCACCATTTACATAGTCTATAAGATCTGTTTCATTCCAGTTTATTACCCATTCTTGATTAAGGAAATCTAATTCACCTTCAGCGATAACTCTAAGGCATTCCATATCATCATGTGTATATTCCTGTGATTCATACAAGCGGATTTCTACTCCATTTTCTTTAGCCTTTTTCATCTTACCAGAATCTGAATCAAGATCATTTGTAAATAATATTTTACATTCTTTCCAAGATGTAGTATTTTTATATTCTGGATGTGCTTTCAGCCATTCTTCCTTTGTTTCATAATCTGTTACATCTGCAGGAGAACCTGTCATGATAATAGGAATTTTTTTATCTTGATTTTCATTCATTCTCTAAAGATTTTCATATAAACGAATTTCTACTCCATTCTGTTTTGCTTTCTTCATCTTACCAGAATTAGATTCAAGATCATCCGTAAATAATATTTTGCATTCTTTCCAAGATGTTGTATTTACATATTGTGGATGGGCTTTTAGCCATTCATCTTTTGTCTTGAAATCTGTAATATCAGATGGGGAACCTGTCATAATAATAGGAATTCTGTCTTGTTCATCATCTTCATGACCTTCAGCGGGAACATCATAAGATACGCCAAGTTCATCAGCAAATTCTTTAACCATCTTAATTTCTGGAGAATTTAAATCTAATGCCCATTGATATGCAACACCTGGGATACTTGTTGTATCTACAACTTCACCTCTAATTATTTTTGCACAAACTTGACTTGCACGTTCACCACAACTCTTGAAACAACAGCTAGCAATAATATCTTCAAGTGTCATATGTTCTCTGAAGTCACGTAATGCATCACACACATTCCTTATTGACTTTGTGTTTCCAAGTGTATCAAGAATTGTATCACACTTATTAATTAATTGTACAAGATTTGTAAGAGGATTAATAATATTATGTAATTCTTCCCAAAGAGTATTTGCCATTGCTGGGCCAATACCATTTATATTTAAAGTCTTAGCAGAAGCAACGAAACTATTCAACATTTTACCATCATCAGTAAACTGCTTCATTAAATGCATATTTCCTGATTTAGGATCAGTTTCTACATATCCATCCTTTGGTTTCTTTATTTGCTCATCTGAACATCCTTTTGCTTCTACAATTTCATAGATATATGGAATAATATCACCAGCCATTGATACACGAACAATAGATCCAATACCTACATGTTTTGTCATAACATAATTATAATTATGCATTGAAGCCTTCTTAACTTCTTTACCATCAAGATATATAGGATTAATATAAGCAATAGGAGTATATTCACCATCTTTGCCACAAGTCCATTTAATATCTATAATCTCAGTACCTTCCATCATAGGCATAAATTTCATTGCAATACTATCATCTGGACGTTCTTTCTTATCATTATAAAGGCGAGCAGATGCTGCAGGTTTAAATACAATACCATCAAGTGCATATGGAGATATATTACGACGATAATCATCATATTCACTATAAATTTTCTGTAATTCTTCCACTGTTAATTTACCTCTATAATTATGCACCTGACAATATGCATCATCTGGAAGTTCTCCGATATGATTCAAATAAGGAGAAATCATTTTATAAGTAGGATCCTTTGGATTCATCCAAGAAATTTCTGTGAATTTGCCAGAAATTCCATCTACAAAACGATAATCATAGCACACAAAATGTAAATCTCCAGACATTTCTTTTTGCTCTTTTTTATCCTCCCATTTAGAATTAATACAACCAGCAACAAATGCACGAGGATTTGCAAAATCTTGATAAGATTCTTTAAATGATGTATGAGGAATAAGAACTTCTCCTCTGATACAAAGAATGTCATTAGAACCATCTTCACATATAGATGTTACTGCATCATCAATCTTATCCCAATATTTTCCATAAAGAGTTTTTTCAAACCATTTGTATATATCTGTTCCATAAGCACCATCTCCACGAGTAGAGCAAGAAATTAAAACAGCTTCATTATTATCATTCTTAAATTCAAGTGAGAATGAACATCCATCAAGTTTTGGTGTGGTTTCATATACCGTAGTACCTTTTGATTTATTAAGATACTTAGTAATTTTTGCCGCTGCATCTTCCCAATTGACTTCACCTGTTTTTTTGTCTTCTTTAATCTGTACTTTCGCCAAGCTACCCATTATAAATGAGTGCTTTTGCGTATAATTACCTTTTTTACTGCCAACATAGCTTTTATTTTCAAGACCTAATTCTTTTTCAAGCTGATCATAATCTGCATCAGAAATAATTTCCTCACCATTATAATATGCATCTTTTGCTCTATTAAATAAGTCTCTTTTTTGTTCTAAACTTAAATTCGGATCAAGCATAATATTAAATTTATTTTTATTAAAATATTTATATGTTAAAACTTTCTATCTATTTTATTGTATTATAAAATAATTGTTATAAACAAGCATATTAATAAATATTAAAATTTATAGTATTATATTAAAATTAATATAAATTTAAAATGAAAGCAATTAACTTTATTTTTATTAGTTTATTTAGTTTATTGTTTGTCTGCTCATGTACAAAACATGATTTTGATTATATACCATCGCAGGCAAAAGAACATCAATACGCCAAAGCATTTGAGCAAACCTTTGGTAATATTGCACCTAGTCAAACATGGGGTTTTTCACAACCAAAAGCATATACACGTTCGGCAATGCCTAATTCAAATGAATGGGGTACTAATAATGGTGCCGGTTATTTAAATTTCCCAACACCTGCAGCTATTACGGCTGAAGAAAGGGAAGCTGTATTAGCAGTATTTAATCAAAAAGGTAAAGAAACATATGAATCTATTATAGATGTTGACAGTTTCTTTGTACAGCAGGTTTATTGCGGACCTAATGGAAATAAAATGAATGAACTTGCTACTACTGTTAATTATAAACGTGAAAGAAAGGTAATATGCTGGTGGCCATATCAAGATGAATTAGTAGAAACACAATGTGAACCATATGATGACATTATTAATAATTTTAATAATGGTAAGTATAGTGGAAATGCCGAACAAGGTTGTATGTTAATGTACAATTCATCTACAAAACTTGATTTTTCTTTTAAAACATCACAAAGTGGTGGACAACGTATTTATGGACATTGGCGAATGGAAAAAATCAATGGAAACTATTATGTTGGTTTTGATCATGAAGCATGGCGTCAAGCTCCTGCAAATGCAAATGAAGAAGATAAAAGAGATTATATTTATAATGATTGGATTATCAAAATTGTTCCAGGATTAGGTTATTCAGAAGAAGATAAAATAAAAGAAACTGGTAGAATTATCTGTGAAGACTTAGGAGGTATTGGGGATTTTGATTTTAATGATGTAGTATTTGATGCAACAATATATGAAAGTGGAAAGACTATCATTACTTTACAAGCTGCTGGAGGTACTTTACCATTAACAGTTGCAGGTATTGAAGTTCATGAGGCATTTGGTGTTAACACAAAAGATATGGTAAATACTGGTGCTGGCATAGTAAAAGATGCATATACATTTGAAGCTTCAGAAAAATATAATAGTTTAATAGAAATTCCTATTATTGTTATGCATAATGCAAATGCAACTAATATGGAAAGATATACTATAGAATTAAAAGCAGAAATAGGTAAAGCTCCACAAAAAATATGTGTACCTACATCTTTCAAATGGCCAAAGGAATATAAATCTATTGAAAATGCTTATCCAGGATTTAAGAATTGGGTAAATACTGGTGATAAATGGTATAATGAAAATCCGAATTATACATTAATTTATGGATATTAATTAAATTTATAAATAATTGCCATAAATAGGTAAGATATTTGAATAATTAAATAATGCAAATAAACAAAAATGATCATGAAAATATTTTCATGATCATTTTTTATTTTATACATTTGTAAGGGATAAAGACTTTTGTAAGTAATAAGATTATAATATAAAAAATTATATTATATAGTTATGAGCAGATGGTTTTTAGGAGGAACATGTGCAGGAACACAATGGAGGAATAATTTAATTCCATATTTGAAAAGAAATAATATTGACTTTTTCAATCCAGTTGTAGAAGATTGGACACCAGAATGTCAAGCAATAGAAGAAGATGAAAAGAATAATAAATGTGATGTGCATTTATATGTATTGACACCAGAAATGCAGGGAACATATTCAATAGCGGAAATAGTACATTCAGCACACCTTGCAAATATGTATGGTACTAGTGTAAATAAAGTTATTGTTGCTATTATGTATCCTGATCGATGGGAAACACATCAGTTAAAGTCATTTGATGCAATGTTTAAACTTGTAAAAAATATAGCAAGAGAAAATGCAGCAGTTGGATTTATAAATGATGAAAAAGATATATTAATGTTGTAATAATTTATAAATAAAAAAATTTACTACTATATTAAATACAGCTTATGCCACATTACAACATGCTGCTATTACTGGCAATTATTCACCGAGAACATTGGGATTGAAATAATTGATTATGCAAATGTGAATATTAGATTAAATTATAATTTATAAATTACGAAAAATATATTGTATTAAGAAATAGTGAGTAGAAGATCTTGATATTTACAATAAATTTAAGTGATTATATACTTGTTGTCACAAATTTCATAATTTGTAAATTCTAATAAGTATTAATGAATAAATTGACTGTTTTTATTAATAAATACAAAAATTTAAATTATATAATATTATGTCAAATAAGAATATCACACCAGAAGAGAAACGTCTTATATTTGAAGACATTAATGCTAAACTTGCTTTTGGCACAGTAAAAGTAATAGACACCAATGATAACGAATTTGATGTAGAAGCAATATACTGGAATAAGAAAACAAACAAGAATTTTATGAATTTTCAAATTCTCATTAACGGCAAATGGGTGCAATATGATTTTAAAAAATACAAATTGTGCTTGCGTTCTTTGCTAGATATGACAGAAATTGAGAAGAAAGAATTAATCTCAAATGTTTTCTTGAACACAACTGAAGCAAAATATTTCAATTTTGATTTAGAATACAATGGTATTGTTATTATAAACAATAAGAATATGAATTTTGTTGGTAGTGATGTTGTCTTAAAACTGATTAATTATCTTGATTCACATAATTTTGATGTTAGAGACCTTATCAAACAAGAATTAGCAATAAAAATATAATCGTCCGTTTAGGTAGACAAAAATAGAACATACATTACAATATTTAGAATAATATAAAGATAACGATTATGATATTAGAAGAAGCACTTAAATTAGTTGAAGAAGTACGTAATTGCTCTCTTTGGAATGATGCTCATCGGGAGGCATTGAGTATAGTAATAGAGTATATAAAAAACAAATCAAATAATCAAGGGCAAAAAACTAATTGGAGTGAAGAAGATGAGTACTATTTTAATAAAGTTCTCTATACAATAAAAAGTTGTGACAGTAATGAAATTGAGCGACAAAGATCATTATCATGTATTAATTGGCTTAATTCACTTAGAAATCAAAACTGTAATGAACACAAAAAGATAGTGGATAATGTGATAAAATATAAAGTCGGTGATAAGGTTAAATTCTATTCAGATAGTAGTGAAGTTTTTACAATTTCAAAAATTGAAAACAATAAATATATTTTCGCTGACGGCGGAGGTGATGCTTATTTTTATGAAGAATTAATACCTGTTGAAGAATCAAGAGATATTTTGACAAGAAAAGACGTTAAATGTGGTGATTATGTAGTCAATAAAGAAGACGGAACAGTTATAAAAGTTCATGATATTGATAATTTTGGGCGTGTTTGCTACTTTTATTTTGCAAAAGACATGACGGAAGATGGCGGAAAAATACAAGATAATCGTGCATTTATGCAATATTACGGCAATATACATGAATGTCGTTGGGCTACACAAAGTGAAATAGATTTCTTAGAGAAATGGGTTGCTCATAAGAAATATATCTGGGTTGAAGATAATGTTAGCCCTGATGATGAGGATGATTAAAGTGAAGTCAGCGATACAAACTTGGATCTCGCTGACTTACTCATAATAAAGGCGGTATTATTAGTAAAGTTTGGATTAAAGAAGAACCAGATAATTATAAAACATCAATTATAATATGAGTAAAGAGAAAACAATAGAGGATTTACATAAAGAGAAAGATAAACTTTGGAAGAAATATTGGAAGATTTGTGATGAAATAACAAAGAAAGAAATAGAACAATATGATTTCGAAGGAAAATATGTAAAGATATATGGATCTGTATCAGGGGATAATCCTGTATATATGCATGTAGAATCTAATAGTATATCACATAAGCCATTTGATACAAAGAAAGAACGCTACATATATTTAAAAGGTCAAGCATTCAAAAGTCATTTTGGACCATATACAGATTGTAATAATGTAAGTTATAGTCAATGGTGGGATGAATATGTGAAATTATCAGATTTCTTATTATATGAAGAAATGCGAAAAACATTAAAATTGCAGCCGGAAGATTTTTCTTTTAATTGTAATAGCATAGTAGAAATAACAAAAGAAGAATATTATAATGAATTTAAAAAATTAATGAGTGGGATGTTTGATGCATTTTGCAGATACGAAGATGATGATTGTGAAATAGAATTAGATCAAGAAAAGTTGCGTCAATATTATGAAGATACAAAGGTAATGAAAGATTAATATGAAGAAAAAAGAATTTAAAGCATTATCCGTTAAAGAATTAATAAAAGAATTACAGAAATGTTCAAATCAGGATGCTACTGTAATTCTTAGTGCATATAATGGACATGTAGGTACATATGGATGTGCTGATCATGTATGGAGTGATCAATATGATGTAGTATCAAATGATTTCTTTGGTACACCAGGTAGAATGGATAAAAGATTATTTGATAAGAATATAAAGGATTTTACTTTTATTGGTTCTATGTTTGGCGAATATCCTGATGAGAGGGTTGATTTCGGAGATGATGATACTAATACTTGTATAGAATTTATAAATGGCGAGGAAGGTAATCCAAATTTAATATGGGAAGAAAACGGATTTACCTATGATGAGGAAGCTGATACATGGTTATATAAATCAACAAATGATGATATTCTTCATAATACAAATAATAATGCATTAACATCTTTTACTATTGAATATACATGTAATAAAAAGATATTAAAGATTATATGTAAAGACTATAATGAAATAGTTAAATATAAGTATGAAGGGTTTTGTTATGGAATAGAAGACCTTTATAAAGCATTAGAAGCATGTCGTATTAAGAAAACTTTCATAATATGATAAATCATATAGACAAAAAAGAAAAGCAACTTAAAAAGGCAAAAAAAGTATTTAAAAAGCTTGATATGAGTTCTCGTCCAACACATCATGGTGTTGAATGGGCAAAACTTATTATTAATGAGCATCAAAATATGAAAGAAAATGAAGCTAATTGGGCAGAGCTTATGGAATTTGAGCAGGCACTAGATATATTAGCTAAAAGTGGTGAGAATTATTATTTTTATTTGTAAAATATGATTAATAGAAAAAATACCAAAAAAATTACTCCATCAGGGGAATTTCTTGAAGTTGCATATGCACGTTTAATGAAAGAATATGAGCTATTAAAAGAAGAAAATAATAGTTTAAAATCTTTATTATCTCATAAAGAAGATGAATTAACATATTTTAAAAAAGAATTAAATAAAGTTCGAAAAGAATCAAATGGTGTTGGTAATGAAGATTTATTATTTACATTATCACAGATAAAAAATAGTATTCCTCAAAGAACATTACAACCATCAACATTTTTCTCTATGGATGTAGAAGGTATGCTTACAAATATTACAACAAATTTGGATAGCACTATTAAAAAATTACAAGAACGTCAAGAAGCAATTCTTAATGAAACAGAGGAGCGTGAAAAATACGTTCGAAGAAAACTATATGAATTATAAAATTGGTATATATCCTTTTTATGATATAGCCGGTAATGAAATAATTGGTTATTATTGCAAGAAAACTATAAGAAATAATAAAGGATGGAAAATATTCGTAAATGAAAAATATACATATGGTCAATTTTGGTTGACTGCTGATGTTTTTAATATAGGATGTAGCAATAATAGTAAATATGTTGAATTTGTAAAAAATCCTATAAAAGAAGCTTATAAATTTATGGAATGGGATTATGATACAGCGAAAAGAGAGTAAAAAAGATATTATACAGAAATTAAATGAACGTATAGCACTTTTGGAAGATGATTGTGTAGCAAATAGACAAGCATATTTAAAAATACAAAAAGCATATAAAAGTCTAGAGCATGATTATAATGATCTAGCTGATAGTTATAATGCTTTATCTGATATGTATCATAAAGAGCTTGAAAAACAAAAAAGTGATAAATTTCGGGGGTATCAAACAGAAACACATGTCGGGTTAAGTTCTGAAGATATAAATTTAATTAGTTCCGGTTATTCAAATGGTATGTTTTCAAGAAACGTAATAACGGATATTATTACTGATAGAAGAACTACACCATCACATGGAGATATTTATTATAAAGGGTGGATTTTATAAATAAACTTTAATACATTTATTATATATAATAATTAATAGTTGAAAGGCAGACTGACACCACGACACTTGCAGGAAGTCGCGAAAGTGCAATATAATGGAGCAAATGTTAGCAGAAGAGCTCGGCTGAGGCACGTATAACAAAGTAAGACGGACGGTAGACTATTATTTTTTAAAGGTGACAATTTGTCACCTTTAATTCTATAAAACAACAATTATATTATGAGTAAATGGAAACATCGACCAAAAGGTCAACAACCAGTGAGTAAAGATTATAAGCATAAAGATAATCAACCAAAACGTTTAAAATATATACAAGACATACGAGATTACCATCAGAGAGCAAAATCTACTGCATATGGTCATAGTATAAATACACCAAAGCGATTATGGGAACATATCTTATATGGTGGCCATGATTTTGATTATTTTTCAAATGCATTAACTCAAGCAGAAAGAAATTTATTTAAAATGTATCCAACAGGTGGTTCATGGGCTATAGGAAGAAATAATTTTTATGGTAATGATTGGGTAAGTACACAAGGTAATTCATTTATTTTAGAAAAACATTCTAAACGAAGGTGTCATTGCTTTAAAGAAAATGAATGGAAAGATATGGTAGATTATATACGTAATAAGAAAGCAGGCATATATACTATTATATTTTGTAAAAGAAAGCTTACTGATGATATTTGGGAGGCGAACAATAAAGAATATTTAGAAAGATATGGTAAAGATGGATTCAATACCAGAAATTTTGATAAAGTATTTGTAAATGGCTTTAGTAGAGAAGAATTAGAACGTATATATTATCCAAAATTATATGAAAAAGAAAAGCAATATATTATAAATGCTGGATGTACATTTGAAGGCGATATAGAATTTAATATTATTCGTGCCCCAAGATTTAATGGGGATTCTGAAAAAATTTATATAATGGAAGGATGGAAATTCCGGATTAACCGAACACCAGAAGAAATAAATGAAATGGCTGAAGATGAATTTAATCAAAAACGTGCCGCAATTAAAGCAAGTAAAAAGAAATCATTTATAAAGAAAATAAAAAATATGTGCAGTTTTTAAGCTGCACATATTTCATTTATAATAGATCTGTATCTAATCCCGTTGTATCTAAAAAGAACTATCTGAAAATTTTATGATACCTATCAATTTCTTCTGGTGTCATACCTATTGTATCTGTTCCTGCAGATTGAAAATATCTATAAAATTTATGTTCATCTTCCGTAGGTTTTCTTGTGGTATTTTTATAATTAGCTGTCCATGCATTTCCTTCACCTTCATAAAATTCTGGTGATATAGAAATATTATGTTCAGAGAACCACGCTAAATTACCATTTGCAATAGTACCAAATACATGTTGACGTCTTAGTAATAATCCTACCAGTTGTCCAGATTGATATAATTTTAATAACCTCTTTTTCTATGCTTCATTATTTAGTGAACCAAGATATTTTTCAAAATTGTCAGAATTAATTTGATAATTATCCTCAATATTTGAAGAATTCTTGCCATTAGGCTCTAATAATAATTTAGTAATAGCATTATGCTTATTTGATGCTTTATTAACAGCATTCATACTTATTTCATTTAAAAATGATTCTACTAAATTCTTTATATACTTATTCATTTATTATATATTAATTAAGACTTTTATTATTTATTTTATATAAATTATATAAATTAAAAATATCAATAAAGATATATTATGATAAAAGGTTATAGATTTTTAGAAGCATGGATTCCTTGGGATGGATGTATTGGTGATATGGAATTTGATGGTTCCTCTTATGATCAATTTGAAGATGGTGATTCTAAACGTTTTGCAAAAGAATGGCCAACATTGTATCAAGTAGATGAATATAAGCAGGAATGGATATATTTCCGTATTGACATGAATGATGGTACTGTTATTAATTGGCCAACAGGAAAAGAAGGTTCATTTACTACTGTAAAAGTAGTAGACGGTGGTAAATATCGCATTGCCGATGAGAATAATAATACTATTGGTGAATATGAAGGATATGTACCAGAATTACTTTCTGTTAAAGAAACTGGATATGGTGACTATCTTGAGTTCGAAATTAATAAAGACTGTAAGATACCTGGTTGGCGAGTAACACAAGATTTACTTGAAGATTTTGAAAATAATATGTAATTTAATTGTTAAATAAATATAAAAGTTCTGAAATACGTGAGTAATTTCAGAATTTTTTATTTTTCATAATATATATTGTTATGAGCAATTTTATAAAAAGATGTTTAGATGATGTAGTGCTTAAACAAAATGATGATATAATATTATCAGTATTTAAGCAAAAGGAAATATATAAAGAAAATAAAAAACCATCAGCAAGAGATCCAAAATTCTTAATAGCAGAAGAATGGTTTGATAAGTACCAGTATACATGGTATGGTAAGAAGGTATTAGATAAATGGACGATAGAACATGTAGAAGGTGCATTATTGGATTTGGGTAAATTTGATGAGCATAAGTGGCAACATAAGCAATGTGTATGTGGATTATTTTATGAAGGAGATTTTTAT
>Ga0326512_10002567_pt1 | contig 13435 bp, 25 predicted proteins | sample 1_2617_0518_D_FD_203652 | JGI IMG/M metagenome (GOLD analysis project Ga0326512, IMG submission 203652) | Bovine rumen microbial communities from UC Davis, California, United States - 1_2617_0518 | ecosystem: Host-associated > Mammals > Digestive system > Stomach > Rumen | place: USA... | reverse complement strand
TGGTATCGGCCTATCTTTGATTCTTACAGAACTCCGTATCAATGGCTGAAAAAATCTCATTCATACCAGCCGCTTCGCCGATGATCACGGTTATGAATAAACCATGTTTGGCAGCGTTCTTCCTGACGTTAGCCACGTATGCGGCGCGGGCGTCTGCATCCATGATAATGTCGTTACGGTAGTTCATGGTATCACCAGTGTTTACGGTGTCCGCACACTAGGCACTTATCTACCTGGATAACGTCGTCACCGTCTGAGTATGTGTATAGATACTGGTGTTTGGTGTAACGGTTGCATGAGTTACACCATAGTGTAGTGATGTTACCGCTTTTGGAATCGGTGAATCCGTCGCACGTGTCTTTAGGATCCATCAATTTCCAGTTACCTTCATAGTCGCGCCTGACGCGACACCTTTCTTTATAGTAACACGCGCAATTAGCGCAAACTTTTTCACTCATTGTAAGCACCTCAGGTAACGTTGTTTTGCGTCTGGATTATCTTCCAGGTACCGAAGAAGGATCCATCCTTCCATGACGGCGTCAGATAAGGCGCGGTGTTCTTCCTTCCTATCGGGAAGCGCCGCGGGGTTATCCGGGCATAGCTTATCATAAGCTTCCTGAGCCTTAAACCAGCGGCCGTCGTTGTAATAGTCCGCACATTCTAAAATAATGCACGGGGCCAGGTGTGGCTTAAATCCTAATGGGTTAAGGAATAGATCGAAGTCGAACGAACGGTTATAGCTGGTAAAGGCGCCTTTACGGGCATACTGGTAAAGTTTAAACAATACGGATAATAACTTGTGGGGCGAATTGGTGACTTCTTCCGGTGTCAGTGACGTGTTTTGAAAACACCAGCAGGTTTTTTCGGCGGGCGTTAAAAATTGGTGAACAATATAGTTCAGCTCAGGGTAAACTTTACCCTTCTTCAGATCCACGCGGGCAACGCCTACTTCTAGGATCTTATCTCCTTCCAGGGTTCCGGCTAGGCCAGTGGTTTCAATGTCTAAGACGTAAAGCGGCTTCATTCATCTACCCCCATGAAGGATTTAATCTCAGGAAGGTTCATTACTCCGGTGTCGGTCAGGAAGCCCAAATCCTTTAGAAGCTGGTATTTTTCGCGGGCGGTCCTTTCGTAAGTTATGACCGGTTCGGTATCTTCATCCAGCATCATAATGCGCCGAAAAGTTTTGTAGGACAGTATGATACGCTGACTTTCGTCAATGTGCCACCCGCTGAAGCGGGATCCTAATTTGGTGAGTATCGCGGATACTTTATACCTATTCTGCTGCGGCATTTTTCAACCTCATTTTTTTGGGCTATACTCGCACACACGCACACACGCACACACACGCATATAGGACGGGGCAAGCACGTTTTAAGTCTAAAACTTAAAACGTCTTGGCATAGCCCCCGCTAACGCGCGTCCCGCGTCCTTAGCCGGACGTGGCAAGTTTTAGAACCTGCGACCCCATTTTTTAATTATTCATCAAAAAATAAGGACGGACGTTACTATCTGCGTGTGTGTGCGTGTGCGTGTGTGCGTGTGTGTCTGCACATACGTTCAGCACATCGGATACAAGCCCGGTATCCTTGGGAAGCTGCATCTTTAGTACAGTGTCCGCACTGGCGCGGATCTTCCCCATATAGTTAGGGCTGGTTCCGGAGGCATGGCGCCCGCTGACGATTGGAGGCATAAGGATTCCAGCGGGCGCGGTGAGCTTCATCAGTTCACCACCTCAAGTTTAGTTACAAATTTCATGCGGTCGCCCCCGGTATAAACCAGCGGTTACAACGCTTCGCGATAGGTGAAGGGACGGATACTAAAACGCCCCATTTAACCATGCTCAGCATTTTAGCCTTAATGGTCGCATATTCGCGGTTATAATGGATGGTGTCGCCGCGATCAACTTCGATTATAATCATAATCTCCGGGATGGTAATTCCAGGGTGTTCGGTCACAATCAATAGAATTTGGTCGCGGCTGATACTCAAAACGACCCCTCCGCGATTTTTTCCGCTACTAAACGTTGGCGGGCCTTCCCGACGCACTCCGGCGCCGGGCGCGACTGGTCGTACATTAGCGACAGTGTCCTTAGAAGCGTAGTCCGAAGTTCGGATAATTCGTCTATCGCTTCAATCAAACTAAAGATATTTTCGGGATCCTCACCGACGGCCGTAGCGATAGTTGCTAAAACATTTTGGCGCGCTATCTCAACATTGTTTATGGCTATCCTGGCATTAGACGTCATTCGTCCGCCCCCTCAGAAAAGGATTTAGGTCGTCACTGGCGTAGTATTCGCAGTCGCCGTTATGCGTAGGCGTGGCCTTTCCGGACATGATCTCCTTAAGCAGCGCGATTAGTTCCCAACACGCAGTATAGGATAAACTAAAATCCGTTTCATGATATAGCGCGGGGCCGTCCTCAGTCAGCATAGTTAGGATAATCCGCTGGCCTTCGGGATCGTTGCTTATTCCCAGGTCGCACGCTTCTTCAGAATAATCGACGGTCATGCGGTCACCGTCCTACGGGCGATAACTGCGCGCCTGGTGGCGTCTATAAAGACTTCTTCGCCGTATGAGTTCGCCTTATAGGCGTCAATACGGTTTAGCGCTTCAATTACGGTCATGTTGTCCCGGTCCAAGTCGATTAAAACCACGTCATGAACGTTAGTTTTATCATTTTGTAGTGTTATCACTTAATCAACCTCATTTATCCCCGCTTTAAACCGCCAAGTTTCTCAGGCGGGGAACATTCTTCTTTTTTCACATTTGTTTTAGTCCTTTCTTCATAGCTTCACGTGCTATCCATGCTTCGGAACGGTCCTGCTTATCCGCTTCGGCGCGGATCTGTTGTAGGTCCGCAGCACTTACACGAATAGTCAGTCTTTCGGTTAGTTGTTCCATGTATCAACTATTACTTTTTTAATATTTATAATTTGTCTGACAAAGTCGGACAACCCCCCCAATAAAGGCGGGTCAGGGGAAGATTAATCCCGGCGTTGCCGCCGGGTAAATGAGTTTCAATCGTAGCGGTTTACAATCGCCATGCTGACTACGCCCAGGACGATACCGATAGCCACGACGATGGGAATTACCCCAAGCATGGAATAAAGCGAACCGCTGGTGGCGTGTCCGGTGACCTCATAAGGAACCAGGATCCTATAAGGCGTAAAGGTTTCCGTGTTGGTTCCGTCGGTCATATCTACGGATACTGTCGCGTCGTATATGTCGGTGGTTCCGGTGTGTACGGCGGTGGTGATGTTGGCGGTCATGGTGTAATCGGTGTTACTCACATAAGTCTGGCCGTCTTTATAGTAGTACATGGTGTCTAGGTCGCCGCTGGTGTAGGCGCCGCATAAAATCACCTGGTTAGGATCTTTTACGATACCGACGCCACCCGCAATAGGCGCGCAGTATTCACCTTCGCCGTAGGGACACATTACATAAGCCCAAGTGTAACTGTATGTACCCAATGTATTTCCGCCAGAGGTTAATACAATGGTGTCCTCATTGAAAGTAAATGTATAGCTTGCCGATCCCCCCCCACCAGATAGATAGGTTGCATTGGGGGTGGTTGCGGTCATATCATACCTCACACCAATTGCTGAATTGGCGGGAGCATTAACCTGCAAATAAACCCCATCAGACATTATACCTACATTCCAACGGTCCGCGCCGCCGGTAGGCCCTACGACGGGTTCGCCGTTCAGCGTCCAAACGTCATCGGTAACACCATCTACGGTAGACCTAGTTACTATCAATACGTCGCCGGGTTCAACTTCCCTAAGTACGACGGGGGAATCGTTAGTTAAGGTGATGGGGTCGCCGGTGGTCGTCTGACCGTCGGATACTATTGGCGCTACAACGGTCACCAGTAGTATAACTCCAAGTATCGCGGACACCAGGACCGCGGTTAAGTGTTTTGGATCCATGCAGTAATTATACGCATAATCTTTTTTATTCACGTTTAAAAAATAAGGGCCTTTCGGCCCTGAAGAAGTTTACCAGAACGGCCACCAGGAAGTAGCCTGGTCCCATATTCCCTTAAGCGCTTCGCCTATCTCCCCAATGAAGTTTGTCAGCGGTTCTAAGAACGCTGCAATACCCTGGATAAGCGCGATAACTCCCGCCAGGATCAATACTTCCTTATGGTTAAGGCCAATGGCGATTAGAAGCACGTAGAACGTACCGCAAAACGCCATAGACGCGATAGTAGCGGCGGTTTCGTCGCCACCGAATAACCTATCTGCGTCGAAGGTGAATAACGCGATTATAGTGTTCCAAATCTCATAGATATTGAAGGAATAATCCGTGTTGTTATAGGCGTCAGGGTTGGTACTCAGGGAAGTAACCAGGATGGACCAATACCCATTGTTATAACATTCTTCGACTGAATATCCCTGGCTGATAGCGTAGGGGTTCAGAAGAACATATACGTTCATGTTCACCCCATTAAACTCCATACGGAATTGTGAAGTATAGTTAGCGGAATTGAACGCGCGTACTATCTCCGTCGAAGTAAGATAGGATACTCCCGAATCGGATCCCGATAAAACCAGTTGGCCGGCTATGCCCGACTGCGTCAGGTACTGATACCAGATCAGGCTTAACGACGTGGTGTTAGCGGTCACGTCGATAGGCTGACCTTCAGCGGTTACGCCGGTGTAGTTCGCGGTAGGCTGAAAAGTATATTTCCATCCGTTAAACTGATAATAGAAGTTCTCACCCTGGCTGACCTTCCCGGCTGAGCTGAAGAAGATACTGGACATTTTGTTTTTATCCATTGTAACGCGGGTGTAAAGGTCGCCCTGCTCATATCCTCCGGACGCGGCCGTAGTGTAATAGTATAGCTTCCGTTCGCTATCGTACTGGACCGTGTATCCTTCATGGTTATCCAGCCCTGAAGCGTATTGCGACGGCGTGTAGGTCGTCACCCGGTCGCCTACTATCCAACCGTCCTCTAGGATCATATAGGACGTGGACGCGTTTCCGGCCGCATTGGTCCCGTAGGGGGAATAGATCCCCGTGAGTACCCAGGCTTGTTCCTGAGTTGCGGACGCGTTCACGATCCCGTAATAATCTTCTAAAAGTTCCTGCTGGACGTCGTCCACTTCCTGAATATTAGGATTTACATCCGCAAATACGTTAATAATCAGCGGGAAGAAGAACATAACGCAAACGCCTATCATAAAGTACCTGGCGATTGTGGCCGTATCCCCGCCGCCGCTGCCGCTGCTGAAAATAATCAATCCCTCCCGAATAAAGCGCCGCTGGTGTTCAGCGCGATTATGATAACCATAGCGATTATCATAACGAACGTGATAGTAACCGAAATAAGGCCCATCACGCTCAGAATAAGCATGACGGGTACCAATAGGATAATCATAATCATGGTGTCTTTAGTGGCCTGCATTACGACGTAAAGAATAACGCCGAAGATGATTAACCCGACAATGTCCCCGGCCCCCTCAAAAAGAGAACCGGCTAACCATGTCTGAAGGTCGCTGAGCTGCATCATTTTACTTCAACCTCCGATACTGCATTACGACCCCGATTAGGTTCAGGATCAGCATTAAGTACATGACTTCGGCCTTCAGGATCCCCAGCCCCGACGCCACCAGGGTGATAGGTAGCGCTATGAAGAAGAACCGTCCGCGGGCGCTTTTCATGAACACCAGTATAAGAAGCAGAATGACGACGTAAAGCAGCAGGCCAGCGGTGACCGCTGACCCGGTGAAGAAGCTTACCCCGTTCAGGAAGTCATAAACGGACGTCACATTATCACCCATAATACCAGGTTCGCCAATGCGATAATAGCGAAGTCAAATCCGCTGAAGGGAACGCCGGTGATACGATAAAGGATAGCCAGCACGGCGGTTAAGCCCATCACGCATACGATGAAGGGGACCTTATCTAAACCCCAGTGGCCGAAGTTCCAATTATAAACGGCTTCTTCATGTGTGCTGATAGAGTATAGATCCGTGTCTATTACCCACTGTCCGTTTAGTGTAACGACCTTAGCGGCGTCCGCGGACAGTACGGTTACCGTCTGAGTTCCCATTTTATTATAGGGCGTGTAGCTCACCGCGACGGTGTCCGCGGTGGTCCAGATTATAGCCCAGGGTTTAGTAAGGTCCGCGCGGCGTTCGGCCCTGTCGGCCCCCGTGAAGGTCCCTACAAACGTCCCACTATCAACGGTCATGGTCCAGGTACCAACCTGGACCGAAGTCCCCACATACGCGGCGCTATCGAAGCTTACGCGGACGTCGTCGTATTGCGGGAAGTAATCGGTAATGGTGAAGGTAGCGTTATACATGGCGCCGGGGACGGATCCCGACGCTACCGAAGTTTCGACGACGGCGAAGTTAAACGACTGTCCCTGAGAAGTTATCGCACAATACGATATAGGTTCATTACCCGCGACCGCCGCGGCAATAGTGTTGGTATTGCCTAGCCTATAATCCGTGAAGTTTGTAAACTGCTTCACGGGCGTCCATTGAAGCTCACCGGTATAGTAGGCGGTAACTAGGATCCCTTCCCAACCTTTACCCATATTCACGGTGGTTCCTGAAGAAGATAAAGTCCAGGTCATGCCGTTATAGGATATGGTGTAGGCTACCGCGGCGGTATTGTCCGCGTGATACATGGTGAAGGTTTGTGACGTGGTGTTAGTCGGCTTCTTCAGCAGAATAGCGACGGATCCTAAGTCGTTACCGTTACCCCAATACACGGTATTAGCTGAAGTGCTAACGCCGTAGTTAGGATCTAGATAATCAACGTTGTTGAACACCGTTTTAGTATAGGTGATACCGGGCGTATAGTCAGGTATGGTGAAATTGGCGCCCGCGTTCGCGGGTATTTCGCCAGCGATATAAATCTTAAGGTATTCGGTACTGACGGTTATAGTAGATACCGAACCGTTGTAAGAATATGTGTAGGTGGTGGTACCATTGGGATATACGGTCAGGTCAGATACTACGCCCATCGTCCAACTGGTATAGGTGCGGTTATCGCTGCCGGTCACGGTAAATTGGTTGGTAACGCTACTATCGACAATATAACGCGGCGTAGGGTTAATCGAAGTGGCGCCGGTGGCGTTATTGTTTACCGCGAAGGTCAGCGGGGCCAGGTAGTTACTATCATAAATCCCCATCACTAAAACGCCGGCCGGTTGAACGGTTAAATTCTGACTTACGGAGGATATATCCGCTGACGCGGCCATATTTGGTAATGATATTTCCACACTACTGAAGCTACCAATATCCGCGATTAGGTCCTTAACCGAAATTATCTTAGCGGGGGCGACGGCGTCCTCACGGTAACCAGATCCCGCGTCGGCCAATAGCCACCCTATAAGCGTTTCCATGCTTCCGGCTACTTCATATTCGCTCAGGTCCGCATAAGAAATAGTTTCAGTAGTCGTCACATACCCTGACGACGGCGTTATAATCGGATTCAGGTTTGCGGCGCCTGCTTCAGTGTAATTAATCCCGCTGGTGTAGGTCCCTAGATCCTCAATCGACGTACTATACTGATAGTTGTTCGCCGCGGGTGAATACGGCGCGTAGGCCGTCACGGGCGTGTAGTTGTATAAGCCGGTAACGTCGGTGACGTAGTCGTAGGTATCAACCGGCTCATACGTTGTATTACCGTTTAGCAAGTATCCTACGCCGATAGTCCCCATTAAAGCGAAAAGGACAATCGAAATACCCGCCATACCGGAAGGGAAGTGCATAGACAATTATCGCGCGCGTTAGTTTTATTCACGTTCGATAAAAAGAAGGGCCTTACGGCCCAGGTGAGAAAATATCCCGCAGAGAAGAAAGTTAAACCGGGGCCGTAGCCCCGGCGAAGGTGCCGCGCTTACTCCCTTCCGGAGATGAAAAGAGCGATCAGGGCGACGACGATTCCCACACAAATGATGATGGGAAGAACGTTGATCATCGCATTGATGCTGTCAGCGTTGGTGACGGTGGATGCAACCTGGTTGGAGGAGATGATAGGCACTGCGACGGTCACAAGAAGAATGACGCACACAACTGCGCTGGTGATCCCCATGGTAAATTTGCTGATACTGAGTCCTGCCATTTTTACTACCTCTTTTAACGCTCACCGCGGTTAAAGAACCTGATAAGCGATATTATTAGGCCAATGACCAGGAAGATAATTACCGTAAGAACCAGGTCGCCATACTGCGAGCTATCTCCGGTCATACCGCCGACCTGCTGCACGATAATAGGTATCGCGAAGCTGCATAGCAGTATAACCCCGATAACTCCCGCCGTGGTGGCGTTTACGATGGTGTCGATACGGTCCGGTTTTTCGGCCATGTGGATATAAACGGCTGGTTTGCTTATATTCGCATTACAACGATTAATCGTATTAATCCGTGTAATTACTTCTTTTTACGCCGGTGAAGAACCGCCGCGGTCACCTCTTTTCTAACCGACTGATGTTCTAGATCCGAATAGGACGCGCCGTCCTCATCCTTAGTATAGTAGAGCTTCCGTTCTTCTTCGGTCAGCGTTGCTAGGAAGGCGTCGCGCTTCTTCGGTTTAGTCAGCGCGAAAAGGTTTGCAGGGTCGCATAGCAACCATTCTAAGTGTATCTGCGGGTCGTCCCACGCGATACACTCATACGATGAACACGGTTCACCGGTCAATTGTTCAGTGCGCCACATCCATAAAGGAAGCTTCTCCGCGCGGGCCTGAAAGGCGACCTGGTCCCGAAGGTCGTTCCCTTTATCCCTGAAGTAGTTTACGCACGTCTGAATTATCGACATGAGTTATCATCCCATGAAGCCCTTAAGGCCCAGGAAGCCACATACGACGATAGCTATAATCGCGATAACCAGTAACTTACCGTCCACGGGTAGCGGTTTACGGTGTTTGAAGGCCAGCGCGTTATCTATGTCGTTGTTATCCATCCACAAATGAAGATCTATCGCGGTGCAGTGTCCCGGCTCAGGGAATTTACCGGTATTCACTTCGTCAATAAACCATTCTTTCCAGCGGCCGCCGGTGACGTGTACGGCTTTTTGGGGAAGGTCCTTCTTAGGAATGTGTACGTAATCGTCATGGTAACAATCCTGGACGGGATTGTAGGTGAAGGTGTGCAGGCCCACGCGCTTATAGCGGAAGTCCCTATAAAGGCGGGGAAGGAAGTTATAATCATCCTGCCACCACTTTTTGATATTGTCAGCCAGCTTCATGATAACACCGCGTAAAGTAGGATAATTCCAGCCACCAGGATAGGCAGCATAACCTTAAGCTGCTTCCATAGATCCGTGGCCTGCTTCATCATAAGGCGCATGGAACCGAACGTGCTTTTAGACGTCATGAGCTTATGTTCGTCAATTTCGCTGATGATTTTACCCATCGTATATTGCTGGTTCCTGGTGTGATAAGGCACTATTGAATTTTCCTTATAGACTATGTATTCGTCGTCATGTTTACGGCGGTCGTACTCAGTGACTATACACCTAGTCAGGCCGTCAGGGTACGCTTTATACAACTGGCGCCTAATCTCAAAAAAGTGTTTATCGTAGTCTTTCGGTTTGATTTTACTATATTCTGCGCGGTTCGTTCCTATAATCAGGATCTTCATTCTTCATCACCTTTTGAACCATTTTTAAGGAATTTAGTAAGGTACGCTAACTGATGTTCGCGCTTAATCGGCTGGTAAATATCGTCGATTTCTTCAGGAAGCGGCGAATAGATCCCCGCGCCGGAATACTCCCAAAAAGTATCATCCGCGAAGGTTCCGCGCCTGGGTAGATATAATTCGACCTGGCCGCGCCTATCGTAGCCGGGTATAAGGGACCGTTCCGGACACGCTAGTAAAAAGTCTAGGTGAAAGTCCCTGATACGCTTATTGAGCGACTTCAGCGCGGGTACGGCCAGGATAACGGTCCAGCGGAAGCTTCTAAGGGTGTCGAATAGGGTAACTATCTGACTGTCGTCAGATTTACGGCTATTCTGCGAATTAAGGATAATCGAAGCTTCATCTAAGAGAAGGATCCTTTTAGACGGGCCGTCCTGAAGGACCTTCCTTAGATCGTCGATAGAATAGACGTAGTTTTTTTCTATGTCCCATTCAGGATCCAGTTCTAAGGCCAGTCTTATGGCGCCGGTAGATTTACCCGAACCTGGACGCCCTACGAACCCTACGATATTCTGATACCCTTCATTGATACGGGCTTTACACATCTTCGCGACGACGTGTATTAGGTCGGAATAAATCGCTTCTTTAATCTTCCCGCCGCGGTAATACTCCGCGATAGCGTGCATATTGCGCCGGAGGTGGCGGTTATAGACTATCTGTCCGTGAAAAGGGTCACGCGGCATGATAATCAATCATCCACGGCCGAATAGCCCGCGGGGCCTTCTCCGGTATCGTAATAGGTATCGGGAAGCTTACCGCCCGCCTGAAGCGCTGCTATCTGATCCTCACGGCCCTTCCCGCCTTCGGACACGGCCAAACGCATGATATGTTCGATACGCTCACCGACGTAGGGACAACCGGGTTTATCGGCGGCTTCTTCGGTTAGCATGGTCGAAAAGATAAACCCTATCTGCGCGGCCTTCGCCAGCGTAGGATTATTGCGGGTCAGCAATTCCAGCCGCGGACCTTCTTCCGTTAGAAGGTTGCTGACGACGACGGACACCGGAGGTAGGGGTTTATCGTTCTTATCCACGCTCAGCGGGATAGGATTTTGGTTGAGTTCATCGACGGTTTTACGACGCGCCATCCTTACCACCATCTACGAACGTGAATCCGGACACGCTGATTAAGGTTGTAAACACCAGGGGAATAAGATACAATAGTAAATTATCTGCTGGCACTGTTGAATCCTGAAGGATAAAACACACGTCGATAACGGATATTATCATCACGAAAAACCATACTATGCGGTTCTTCAGGATAATTCCCGCCAGGAACATGGCGAACGCGATTAGCATGAAGTATAGCGAAATATCTTCCATAATGGGTAACGGATAGACTTCGGGTTTTTTATTCACGTTCGCGACACTATTATTCCGACGGTAACGATAATGATACTAGCCAGCATAGTTAGACGGTGTACTAACTAGGCTCAAATTGTACCTTAACATACCGTTTTTGTTCCCTGCATTAATCCGAAGTATAGCAATAATCAGTTTAATTGAATGTGAATAAAAACCGATATGAGATTATGGATCTATGAACGGAACCTTTTTCGCTAGGGTCACCAAAACGACCGCTAAGTATCCGGTTTATCAGGTTGTAATAAGTAAGAAGGTAGCTGAAGGAATGAAGCTGCAAAAAGGCGATACCGTAAAAGTGACGATAGAAAAGATCGGTACTGAAGGCGTGACCGAATGAAGCTCACTGAATTGTTTATTGTGTCGTACGCCTTATGCGCTGCGCTTATTATGGTGGCGGGCGCCCCTGAAGATACCTGGATAAAGATAGGGCCGACATTCGCGAAGAATAATCGCCATGAAGCTCACTTCCTTTTAGATCTGGCCTTAGCTTTAGGTTTAGGGCGGACGATTTTAGCACGGCGCATTAGCGCGTTTTTACACGCGGCCAGGCTGGCGGCTTTACATGTGGAGATTTTTTTAGTTTCCATGTTAGCTATCAACCCCTGGTACTCAGACTTACCGTTTTTGAATTTGACAAAAACGATATAGCCCCAGGTCGAACCGTTTTTGTAATCCCACTGCGTACTATTTTTTTTAGTCCACGGCATTTAAAACACCGAATAGTTATCCGTTCCGATTTTTTTATTCACGTTCACGATGCCGCGTTTATTTTGGCTATCTCAGCTTCGATACGCTTCCGGTGGTCGTTTATGGTTGTGCGGGGAATGTCGGTTAGATCCGCTATCTCTATCCAGGATTTACCCGCGATACGCATTAGCGCTATGTCATGTATCGGTATCTTCCTGGGCTGCTTCCCCAACCTTACCCCCGCGTCCTTTTTGGCCTTCAGGGCGGCTTTAGTCCGTTCGGATATAACCTCCCGTTCCCATTCAGCGATAGCCGCCAGGAAGCTTACCATAAGCTTACCTGAAGCGCTGGACGGATCCAGTACGCCGTAATCCAGCGCGATTAACTGAACGTGCATAGACTGAAAGTCCTCTAGCTCAGATAGGAATAGGCGAAGGCTACGCATGATCCTATCCAGCTTCACCACTAACACGGCGTCGAAGGATCCCGCGCGGGCGTGGGATAGAAGCGCTTTCCATCCTGGACGGTTAGCGTCCCTTCCGGAAGCTTCGTCGGTGTATTCTCCGACGACAGTATAACCGCGAAGCTCAGCGACCTGACGCAGCCGGGGAAGTTGTAAACGTTCGTCCTGATCTACGGTAGATACGCGCGCGTATAATGCGACCTTCATTCCGCCGCCCCCGTAAAAAGTTCGCGGTGGTGTGATTTGCAGTCGGGACATTCCCAACCCCAACATTCGCAAACCAATATCCGGTATCCTTTAGCTTTACAAACCAGTGCGGTACCAGGTTCACGGTAATCCACGTCGGTATGGCGGTCGCCTTCCTCTAGATCTTCTTCCGTCTATCCGTCGTATGCGTCGATAGTCTGTCCTTCAAATTGGGCGTTATCGCATAGCCACGGGAACCTTAGAAAATCCCTAATATCCGTCTGAAGAACGCGCGCGGGAGGTAGTGAACATCCAGTTATAGGGCGTTCGTCCTTTTTTTTGACGGTTGGCCTACCCCGTTTTTTATCCGTCATAATATTACCTTCCTTCTAAGGCCGAATATACGCAGCCAATGCGAACGGGTGCGGTATAGTGTGACCCAATGAAGTTCTAAGCCGGTACAAGGTTCATTGAAGGATCTGAGAATAAACGCATGACTGACTTTTTCTAAATCAGATAGGGTCATATCATATCCCCCGCGCCGCAGGTAGGGCAACGCCAACCCGCCGCAGTGTTATCCGCTAACACCCAATGACGTGCATAACCGCCACATTCGGAACAACGCTCAGACCATTCGATACTGATTAGGTATCCGAAGTCGTCATAGTTGTAGGTGTTACGTCCGTCTGTTTCAGAATAAGACACGTTATCACCTTAATGGCTGGCATACCTGGTGTCGGTCATAATCTCACGCATATCAACGGGATCTTCAGTGTCCTTCATTAAGAGCGAAAAACAATCGTCGCATACCCATTTTTCATTTATGATATGCGTATGTTCTTCAGGATCTATCACGCGTTTACATTGTGAACACCTGCACACGGTTTCAGTAGGATGATCGGCTGCATCAATTGCGTCATAGATCCTTTTTACCATGTGCTTGGTATCGGCCTATCTTTGATTCTTACAGAACTCCGTATCAATGGCTGAAAAAATCTCATTCATACCAGCCGCTTCGCCGATGATCACGGTTATGAATAAACCATGTTTGGCAGCGTTCTTCCTGATGTTAG
>Ga0326512_10002566_pt1 | contig 13441 bp, 17 predicted proteins | sample 1_2617_0518_D_FD_203652 | JGI IMG/M metagenome (GOLD analysis project Ga0326512, IMG submission 203652) | Bovine rumen microbial communities from UC Davis, California, United States - 1_2617_0518 | ecosystem: Host-associated > Mammals > Digestive system > Stomach > Rumen | place: USA... | reverse complement strand
GTCGAAGGGGAAGAAGGTGTGCGTGATCGGGGAGCCGCGGGTGCACGCATGGAGCCAGGAGGGCGGACAGGCCCGGGGCCAGATGGAAATGAACGCGGACGAAGTGGAATTTCTGAACAGCGGCAGCGGGAACACGGCGCCCACGGACGCGGACGTCCCGCAGGCCGGACAGGAGACGGAGGAGCGGCCGTACTGATGACGGCCGCCGGAAGAAAGGACGAGAACGATGGCTATAGACGCGAAAGTGAGCTTTCTTCGGGAAATGGAAAAACAGGGCGCGGAGACGATCCCGCAGGCCATGATGCAGCGGATGCTGCAGATCGCCAGCGACGTGCTGGAGGGCTTCGACATGCGGGAGATCGCGCGATGGGATGAGAACGAAAAGGACGACCTGCTGGACGGCTACATCGCCTCGATGAAGATCCAGGGCAGGAGCAAGGGGACGATCTACCGGTATGAGGCCATGATCCGGAAGTTCATGAGCTTCGCAAAGGCACCGACGCGGCGGATCACCCCGTACCACGTCCGGAACTGGCTCGCGGCGGAAAAGGAACGGGGGCTGCAGGATTCGACCCTGGAAGGGATGCGGCAGATCCTGAGCGGCTACTTCGGATGGCTTTTCCGCGAGGCCCTGATCGAACGGAACCCCATGTGCAACATTGGGACCATCAAGGTCCCGAAAAAGCAGAAGCAGATCTACAGCGAGGTAGACATGGTGCGGATGCTGAACGCGGCGAAGAAGGTCCGGGACAAGACGATCATTCACTTCCTGGCCAGCACGGGCTGCCGGGTGAGCGAGATGACGCAGCTGAACCGGGACGACGTGGACCTGGTGAACAAGGAAGTGGTGGTGCACGGGAAAGGCAACAAAGAGCGCACGGTCTACTTCGACAGCGTGACGGCCATGATGCTGGAGAGGTATCTGAAGAGAAGGAAGGACAAAGATCCGGCGCTGTTCGTGGGGAGGCATATCTGCTCTGACAAGGACGTGCGGCTGCAGGCGAACGGGGTGCGGGTGATGCTGAAGGGGATTGAGAAGCGGACCGGGATCAAGATCCACCCGCACAAGTTCCGGCGGACCTTTGCGTCTGACTGCGCGAAGAACGGGATGCCGATTCAGATGGTTTGCTCACTTTTGGGGCACGAACGCATCGACACGACCATGACCTATGTCGTCCAGGATCGCGAGGATGTAAAGAGCAGCTATCGGAGATATGCGTGACCGAAGTGAAAATGACCAAATAAACTCCAGAAGGGAGTGAGCAATGAGTGAGAGTTTTGGTAGCTTGTGAGGAATCGCAGGAAGTATGTAAAGCATTCAGAGCAAAAGGGCATGAAGCATACTCCTGTGACTTGCAAGACTGCTCCGGTGGGCACCCTGAATGGCACATAAAAGCGGATGCATTGGAAATACTCAAGATCAAATGGGATCTGATAATAGCACATCCACCTTGCACATATCTGTCAAACGCAGGAGCAAGATGGTTGTATGCCGGGAAGAAACTGAACGAGGAACGGTATCAGCAAGGGTTGGAAGGTAAAGCGTTTTTCATGAATTTCTTCAATGCTGATTGCGAAAGAATAGCCATTGAAAATCCTATACCTTCAAGCGTTTATCAGATGCCACAATACACGCAGGTCATTGAACCATATTACTTTGGAGAACCGTGGAGCAAGAAAACCTGCCTGTGGCTGAAGGGATTACCGCCATTGCTGCCGACAGAGGTTGTGCATGATCACGTTCCATACTGTTCATCCGGCAGTTATAGCAGAAACCATGACCCAAAGTATAAGGGAGCATCAAGGAAGGGTGGAGCTGCGAAGCAGAGAAGCAAAACCTTCCCCGGAATTGCCAGGGCAATGGCTGACCAATGGGGATAACTACTGTAAGTTAAAGTGCGAAATTGATTATGGACAGGAGGACCGGAAAATGTATAGGGAACTGATAGATCACCTGGCTTTTGTGTATGGATTCGTGTGCAGGGGCCGGGGAAGGATCCCGGAGGAGCAGCTGCGGAAGGTGGCGGACGGGACCCATGCGATGGTGCAGACGGCGCCGGCGGTGCTGGGCGGCGAGGCGGAACAGGATGAGGACCGGAAGGACCTGGCGCTGGTCGGGAAGATGGACCAGCAGATCGAGGAAGCCACGGTGTTCATGCTGAGCATGGAGATTGCGTAATGAGCAGAGAGGTTTGGTACCTGTGCGCGCCTGAAAAGAACAGGGGCTGCAGAAAGCGGAGATGCTACCGGGACGGCGGGAGCTGCATGATGACCAGCAACCGCGCGGCAGCGGTGAGGGCCGGGAACGGCCGGGCGATCCTGCTGATCGTCCGGCGGACCTGGCAGGGATTCCGGCGGGAGATCCGGATCGAGGAGGACGGGATCCGGATCGGGAGAGAGCGGAAGCAGGGGAGATAGGAACGGCGGGGACGGTTCCCGCGGTTCCTGCGGAACGGACGGAACCGTCCCCTTGTTCCCCGGATTAAGGCGCTGCGGGACAGGCGATCCGGGGCGGGCAGTGCCCGCGGACAGTTAAAAGTTTAGAGATGCCGGCAGGGCCGGCGAGGACAGGAAAAAGAAAGGAGGACCGCCGATGGAATTGCACCAGCTGCTGAACATGCTGCAGGGCGTGAGCGGTCCGAACGCGAGCGGAGAATATACGGCGAAATGTCCGGCCCACCAGGACCGGACGGCCAGCCTGACGGCCTGCGCGAAAGCAAGCCCGAAGGACGGAAAAGAGAAAATATACCTGTGCTGCCACGCCGGCTGCACGGGCAGCGATATTATGGCAGCGCTGGGGATCAGCGCGAAGGACCTGATCGTGAACCCGGACCCGGACCGGCCAGCGGCCGGAGGCAGATCTTCCGGGAAAGCGAAGGGAAAAGGGCGCGGAACGGCGGGGACGGTTCCCGCGGTTCCTGCGGAACGGACGGAACCGTCCCCTGGTTCCGGGCTGGCGGTGCACCAGGCGGTGCCGGTCGGGCCGGCAGCGAAGGATGAGACGCTGGTGCCGGACTGGGAGCACCCGGACCGGGTGTACAGCTACACGGACGAGGAAGGCCGGGAGCTTTTCCAGGTGGTGCGGCTGCACTACAAGGACGGAAAGCCCGGGAAGACCTTCCGGCAGCGGATGTACGCGCCGGGGGATCCGAAGGCCAACCGGCAGGGCTACGTGAACAGCGTGCCGGCGGAGATCCGGGACGTGACGCTGTACCGGCTGCCGCAGGTGATCCGGGCGATCGCGGACGGAAAGCCCGTGTTTGTGGTAGAGGGCGAAAAGGACGTGGAGACGCTGGAGCGCCTGGGCCACGTGGCGACCTGCAACCCGGGCGGCGCCGGGAAGTGGCGCGAGGGCTACAGCGAGCGCCTGGCCGGGGCGGACGTGATCATCCTGCCGGACAACGACGGGAAGGGCAACGACTACACGGGCCAGAACCACGCCTACGACGTGGCGCTGAAGCTGCAGGGGATCGCGAAGCGGGTGCGCCTGGTGGACATCCGGGAGGCGTGCCCGGAGCTGCCGGAAAAGGGCGACATCAGCGACATGGTGCAGCTGATGGGCGACGTGGACGCGATGGACGCGCTGGCCCGGCAGGTGGCCGCCACGCGGGACTTCGACCCGGAGGCGGTGCCCTTCTGGCTGACGCCGATGGAGCAGTGCGAGCGGCTGTACGGCGCCGTGAAGGGCTACGGGGTGACCGGCGGGTGCATCGCCCAGCAGACCGGGAACGAGATCAAGCCGCTGTGCGATTTCGTGGTGCTGCCGCGGATGGAGCTGGAAAAGGACGACGGCGTGAACGTGAGCAAGCACTTTGTGCTGGACGGGTGGAACTGCAAGGGCCGAAAGCTGGGCCGGGTGGTGATTCCGGCGGCGCAGATGGAAGGCATGAACTGGGTGACGGAAAAGTGGGGCTTCGACGCGAGCCTCAGCCCCGGATCCACCACGAAGGGGAAGGTGGCCTGGGCCATCAAAAAGGTGGGCCAGATGACGGCGAAGCGGGTGACGGAATACAACCACACCGGCTGGCGGAAGATCGGCGGGAAATGGTGCTATCTGTACCACGGCGGGGCCGTGGGGATGGACGGGATCACGGTGGACATGGGCGACGCGCTGAAGAACTACCGGCTGGACGGCGGCGGGGTGCCCGGGTTTGACGAGATCCCCTGGGCGGAAGCGGCGAAGGCGAGCCTGCGGATCCAGGACGTGATGAAGGAAGACATCGGGATCGCGCTGCTGGGGACGGTGTACCTGGCGCCGCTGCGGGAGTGGATGAGCCAGACGGACGTGGTGCCGGCCTTCGCGCTGTTCCTCTACGGCGAGAGCGGCACGCACAAGACGACGGCCGCGGCCCTGGCCATGAGCCACTACGGCAACTTCCACGCGAAAAACCCGCCGGCGAGCTTCAGCGACACGGGGAACCAGATCCGGAAGAAGGCCTTCCTGGTGAAGGACATGCCGATCCTGGTGGACGACTACCACCCGGTGACGAGCGTGCAGGAAAAGCGGCAGATGGCCGCGACGGCGCAGACGCTGAGCCGGGCCTTCGGCGACGGCGTGGACCGGGGCCGGCTGAACGCGGACAGCAGCATCAAGGCGAACACGCCGCCCCGGAGCGTGGCGATCATCACGGGGGAGGACCTGCCGGCGATCGGCGCCAGCGGCCTGGCGCGGTATTTCATCCTGGACATCGACAAGGAGGACATTCCGGTGGGGAAGATCCTGACGGAGCTGCAGGAGCTGGCGCGGAAGGGCTGGCTGCAGCGGGCGATGCGCGGCTACATCCAGTGGCTGGCGAAACAGACGGACGGGATGCCGGAGAGGCTGCATGATCTGTTCCTTCGCTTCCGGGAGGACATCCACCAGGAAAGCCGCGGGAGCCACGACCGGGCGCCGGAGACGGTGGCCTGCATCCTGATCGGGTACCAGATGATGCTGAACTACATGCGGGACATCGGGGTATTCGACACGGAGACGGCGGCGAAGATGCTGGCCCACGCGAGGGGGCGGCTGCTGGACGCCAGCCGGAAGCAGACCAAGGACATGGAGAGCGAGAAACCGACCCGGATCTTCCTGGACGGACTGGCGGAGCTGCTGAACAGCAAACAGGTGGCGCTGAAGGACCTGAGCGTGCCGGACGTGAAGGATCCGCCGCCGAACGAGCGGCTGATCGGCTACATGGACGGGGAATACTACTACCTGCTGCCGAGCGTGGCCTTCGGGGCGGTGCAGAAGCTGTGCCGGGAGCAGGGGCAGGAATTCCCGGTGAGCCTGAAGGCGCTGTGCAAGCACCTGAAGACGGACGGGATCCTGCGGATGCAGGCCGGGAGCGACGAGCGGACCACGAAGCTGAAGTGGATCGACGGGAAGCCGATCCGGCTGCTGTGGATCCCGGCGGGGGAACTGAACGGACCGAAGGCGGAAGCGAAACAGGAACGGATGACAGAGGTCGGCGGCGAGGAACTGCCGGACGCATGGAAGTAAAGGGGGCCGGAAAATGAACGCGATGACCATCATGACGCGGTGCAGGGCCGCGCGCAGCGACATCGAACGGATCCAGCAGCGGATCGACCAGCGGCGGGAGCTGCTGGACGGGATGAACGCGCCGCTGGGGGATCCCAACGGCGGAAGCCGGCCCACCGGCGACCGGGACAAGATCGGACGGATCCTGGCGGACATCGACCAGCTGGAGCGGGAGATGGAGGCAAGGCGCGAGGCGGAGAACGCGGAAAAGGTGGCCGCGGTGAGCCTGGTGGAGATGGTGCCGGACACGGAGGGGAAAGTGCTGTATGACTACTACGTGAAGGGCTGGGACACGACGGAGATCGCCCGGAAGGAAAAGTACACGGCCGGCTACGTCCGCAAGACCAAGCGCAGCGGGGAAAAGCTGCTGGAGATGCTTGGGCCGGAACGGGTGGCCGCGGTGCTGCCCGGGTGGTATATCAAAGAGAAAGGAGAGAGCGGGACATGAGGAGGATCGGCAGGAATTACCGGGAAGAGGAAGAGCAGGGGCCGGACTGCTGCGTGTGCGCGGAGCGGAAGACCTGCCCGCGGTACCGGGAGAACAGTTTCTGCACACAGTTCCACCGGAGGAAACCGGAACCGGAAGGCACGGATCCGAACGAACTGTGGAAGCGCGGGGAAGAGGTCGAATTCTGATGGAAGCGGCAGCGGAAAAGCGCAGGGGAAGAGGGCCGGGCAGGCCCCGGACCCTGGCCCGGCCCGGCCGGGAAACGGAAAAGCCGGAGACGCGGAAGGCGTCCCCGGCGCCGCTGCGTCCAGAAAGAGAAAACCCGGAGAGCACGGCGGTGGCCCGCTGCATGCAGTACGCGCAGGACGTGACGACCGGCCGGATCCCGATGGGCCGGAAGGTGCGGCGGGCCTGCGAACGGTTCCTGGAGGACCTGGAAAAGAGCCGGACGGATCCGGACTATCCGTGGGTGTTCGACGAGCGCCTGGCCGGGCGGCCGGTGGACTTCATGGAAAAATTCCTGGTGCCGACCAAGGGCGACTACGACCGGATGGAGCTGATGGGCTGGCAGTGCTTCATCGAGGCGAATATGTTCGGCTGGGTGGACCGGCAGACCGGGCTGCGGAAGTACCGGGAGGCGCTGATCGTGGTGGGGACCGGCAACGGCAAGAGCACGCTGATGGCCGGGAACAGCACCTTCATGGCATGCAAGGACTTTGAGCGCGGGGCGGACATCTACCTGCTGGCGAACAGCAAGGAACAGGCAAAAATCGTGTTCAACGAGTGCCACGGGCAGATCAAGGCCAGCCCGTACCTGGCGCCGCGGTTCCGCCTGCTGCGGGACGGCGTGTACTACGACCGGATGAACGCGACGATCCGGCCCAGGAGCAGCGACAGCAAGCGCCTGGACGGGCTGAACCCGCACGGGGCGATCTTTGACGAAATACATGAGTATCGTGATTTTAAGTTGATCAATATTTTCAAGCGAAAGACGGTCAAGCGGACCCAGCCGCTGGTGATCTACATCACGACGATGGGGACGGTGATCGACGGGCCGCTGGCGTACTACTACGACCTGTTCACGGACGCGATGGACGGGAAGCTGGCGCCGGAGGTGGGCGACCGGATGTTCTGCTTCATCGCGGAGCTGGATCCGGAGGACGACATCGAGGACAGCGGCAACTGGATCAAGGCGAACCCCGGCCTGGGGAAGACGCTGAAGATCGAGGAACTGAAGAAGCAGTGGGAACGGGCGAAGACGATCCCCAGCGAGCGGGCGGACTATATCTGCAAGCAGCTGAACATCATGGTGAACGCGGACGACATGGCCTTCGTGCAACCGGAAGTGCTCAAGCGCAACCGGGACAAAGTGGAGGAGGAAAGCCTGCTGGGCCGGCGGTGCTACGGCGGTTTCGACTTATCCAATCGGGAAGACTTCACGGCGGCGGCCCTGGAATTCCCGCTGGACGACGGGCGGATCTTCGTGCTGCTGCACAGCTGGATCCCGCAGCGGAAGGTGGACATCGACCGGGAAAAGCTGGACTGGTACGGGCTGCAGATGCGCGGGTATATTACGATCGTCCCGGGCGAATACGTGCAGCAGGAGGACGTGCACGCCTGGTTCGTGGAACAAAGCAAAAAATACGAGATCGTCACGATCGGCTACGACCCGGCGAACGCCACGCGGCTGGTGCAGATGCTGAAGACCGGCGGGGCGGACTATCCGGCCTTCGACTGCCAGGTGGTGCGCCAGGGGCCGATCACGCTGAACGACCCGATGAAGGACATCAAGGAACTGCTGCTGGCCGGGCAGGTGGTGAGCAACAACGACCCGATGCTGGCGTGGTACACGGACAACGTGCGGATCAGCGGGGAGCGGCGGCACCTGGACAAGGAAAACTGGATGCCGATGAAGCGGAACAAGTTCCGGAAGATCGACGGCTTCATGGCCTTCCTTGACGCGCACTGCATCCGGATGCAGAAGCAGCCGGCGGGGGCGGAATTCACCGTGCCGGCGGTGCGGGTGGTGGAACTGGGGAGGCGGAGGAGATAAAGTACGGATATATAGGAAGAATGGAACGCCGGGGAACGCGGGAGGAACACGCGGGAACGCGCGGGGCGCGTGTGTGGCGCGTGTATGACCCTTGCAGGAGCGCCGGGGGCGTGATTTAATCTAAACTGCCAAAGACGGGCGGACGGAGACAACTCCGGCCGCCTTTTCCTTTTGCACCGGCCGCGGACCTGTCCCCGCTGCCGGTTTTACCGAAGGAGGGAGCGGGTGGCGGACTACAAGGAAAGCGATCCGTTTTATCATTCCGCAGAATGGAAACGGCTGCGGAAGGCTGCGCTGCAGCGGGACCACGGGATGTGCAGGAACTGCATGGACAGGATGCAGGCCGGATTCGGCGGAGCGCCGAACCGGGCGACCATGGTGCACCACGTGATCCCGCGCAGCGAACGGCCGGACCTGGCGCTGGTGCTGGAGAACCTGGTGAGCCTGTGCGACAGCTGCCACAATAGCGAGCACCCGGAAAAGTGGAGCAAAAAGAAGCGGAAGACGCTGGAGCGGATCGGACAGCATGGGTGCAGGGTGATCAAAGTTTAAGGGACGGCAGAACGTCGGGGACGGTTCCCGCGGTTCCGGCTGGCGCCGAACGGACGGAACCGTCCCCTTGTTCAGCCGGCAAAGGACAGGAGGACAGGACAGGATGAACGATACGCTGCGGAAGGAACATTTCCTGCGGATCACGGACAAGCGGGCGCGGCACATGTACGACCGGCTGTGCGACGCCTGCGAAAAGCGGGCGGAAGGGATCACGGATCCGGACCAGATGCTGGTGGCGGACATCGCCTACGCGGAACAGATCAAGCAGATGCTGATGGACGACATCGCGGCGCGGGGCCTGGGCCAGGAGCGCTACAACGGGCGCCAGAAATACTGGCAGGAGAACAAAAGCCCCAGCCAGCTGCGGGCCTACTGCGAACAGCAGCGGAAGCACCTGGGCGAGCTGAAGCTGACACCGGCGAAACGCCAGGCGGCGGCGGTGGAAATCGACGATGAATTCGACAGCTTTGAGTGAAAAGTTCGGGACGTGCCAGCTGTGCGGCGGGCACGGACGGAGGCTGCGGATCCTGGTGATCGGCGACTTCTTCGGCTGGGCGTGCGAACAGTGCCACCGGGAGCTGGCGCAGAGCCTGCCGCGGCGGTACATCCCGCCGACGGAGGAAACGGAACCATGCGAATAGAGACAGAGGTGAGAACATGAGGCTGCCATTCCAGCGGAAAGAAAAGGCGCAGGCGCGGGACAAACCCCGGACCGTGCGGAGCCGGGACCTGAGGATGATCCCCCGGGCGCGGGCCGACCGGACGATCGAGGCGAACGAGGCGATCTACGCCGCGGTCAGCCGGATCGCGAACACGATGGCCAGCATGCCGATGCACCTGTACAAGGGCTACAAGATCCAGGAGGACCATCCGCTGGAGCGGCTGGTGAGCCTGGAGCCGCACCCGAATTTCAGCGCCTTCACCTGGAAGCAGACGATGGAAGTGCTGCTGAACACGGAGGGCACGGCCTACGCGCTGCGCGTACTGAACACACAGGGGCAGCTGCTGCGGCTGGATATCCTGAACCCGCTGCGGGTGACGCCGAAAAAGGACCAGGACGGGAACATCTGGTACAGCGTGATCATGGACGACGGGAGCGAGGCGCTGGCGCCGGGCTTCCTGATCCTGGCGATCAAGCACATCAGCGCGAACGGGATCAAGGGGATCCGGCCGATCGACGTGCTGCGGAAGAGCCTGGACTACGACACCCAGGTGAAAGAGATGAGCCTGGACCAGCTGGACGGCGTGAACCACGGGATCATGCTGACGGTGCCGAACGTGGGCCTGAGCCAGGCGCAGAAGGACGAGGCCGTGAACCGGTTCCTGGAGACCTACGAAAAGAGCGGCCGGAGCGTGGTGATCCTGGAGGGCGGCATGACCGCCACCAACTTCGCCAACAGCAGCGTGGACGCCCAGGTGATGAACGTGGAGCGGATCACGCGGAACCGGGTGGCCACGGTGTACAACCTGCCGCCGCACATGCTGGGCGACTACGCGGACAGCAGCCCCGGCAACAATGAACAGCAGACCCTGGAATACCTGACGCTGACCATCGGGCCGAAGGTGGAACAGTGGGAAGAAGAGTTTAACCGGAAGGTGCTGACCCCGGAAATGTATGCCGAGGGGTACCGGTTCCGGTTCGACGTGACGAGCCTCACCCGGACGGACGTGAAGACCACCGCCGAGCGGAACCAGATGGCCATCCGCGGCGGCTGGCGCAAGCCCAACGAGGTGCGGGCCGAGCTGGGGCTGCCGCCGGATCCGGTGGGCGACCTGCTGATGAGCAGCAGGGACCTGATCCCGCTGCGGATCGCGGTGGAACATCCCGAGCTGCTGCTGGGCGGACAGGCCGATTCTGAGGGAAAGGAGGAAACGTCTGAATGACAAGATTCTGGAACCTGAAGAAGGACGCGGACGTCCCGGGCGACGGCGTGCTGGACATCGACGGCGAGATCGTGGCCGAAAAGGGCTGGTTTACGCCGGACGGCGCATGCGTCGCGAAGGAATTCCGGGAGGCGCTCAAGGGCCTGGCGAACGTGACGGTGCACATCAACAGCCCCGGAGGCGACGTGCTGGCCGGCGCGGAGATCTACAGCGCGCTGCGGGAGCACAGCATGAACGGCGAGGGCCGGGTGAAGGTGATCATCACCGGGATCGCGGCCAGCGCGGCCAGCATCATCGCGATGGCGGGCGACGAGATCCTGATGCACCCGGTGGCCTACATGATGATCCACAATCCGTGGACCATCGCCATGGGCGACGCGAAGGAACTGCGGAAGGCGGCGAAAACCCTGGACGTGATCGCCGAAGGCCTGGTGAGCACCTACCAGGTGCGGACCGGGAAGGACCGGGAAGAGCTGAAGAAGATGCTGGAGAACGAGACGTGGATGAGCGCCGTGACCTGCATCGAGGAAGGCTTCGCGGACAAGATGATCGGCGCGGACAATGGCGAGACGATCGCCGCGAGCGCGTCGAGGCCCACGCGGATGAGCATGAAGGCCCACGGCGTGCAGGAGATCACGGCCCGGATCCCGGACACCGGAGAGGCGGACCGGGAAGAGGAAAACCGGAGGCGGACGGAGATCGCGGACCGCGCGAGGATCGCAGCGGAGGCGTTGGACGCCGCGATGCGGTAACCCGAAAAGCGTCAACATAGACGCTTTTTTATTTTGCAAACCATGCAGACGACAAAAAAACGAGGAGGAAAAAACAAATGAATCTGCAGGAGATCATGAACCAGATCACCACCCTGGGCGGCCAGATCCAGGCTGCCAACCGGAAGCTGGCGGCGGACGCCGCCACGGCCCCCATGGCCGACATCGAGGCCCAGCAGGCCTCCATCGCCGACATGCAGAAGCGCATGAGCGCGCTGCAGGCCAGCTACAACGCCCTGAAGGACAACCAGCAGGCGACCCTTCAGCCGGCCATGAAGGAAGCGCCCAAGAGCCGGAAGGAAATGCTGGCGTCCAACGAGTACGCCAGGGCCTTCTGCTACGCGATCCGCAACGGCATCACCCGGAAGACCGGCCGCGGCAACGAGAACGTCAAGATCCTGTTTGACGCGCTGAGCGAAGGCGGCGGCGATCCCGTCGGCACCGACGGCGGCTTCCTGGTTCCCGTGGACATCGACAACACGATTCGCGAGATCAAGCGCGAGCTGAATCCCCTGAGCGAGCTGTTCAACGTTGAAAACGTGACCGCCCCCACCGGATGGCGCCCGATCGACACCGCGCCCAGCGCGCCCATGCCTGAGATCGACGAGATGGGCACCGTGCCCAACAACAGCGACCAGCCCGCCTTCGCCAAGGTGACCTACACCCTGGCCAAGCGCGGCCTGCGGATCCCGATCAGCAACGAGCTGATGAACGACGAGGACGCCAACCTGATGGCCTACCTGGGCCGCTGGTTCGCGAAGAAGCTGACAATCACGGAGAACTACCTGCTGATCGCCGCGCTGAAGACCCTGACCCCCGCCGCCCTGGTGAGCGGCACCATCACCCCGGAGAGCGCGATCAAGACGATCCTGAACAAGACCCTGGATCCCGCGATCAGCAACAACGCTGTGGTGATCACCAACCAGAGCGGCTTCGACGCCCTGGACCAGCTGGTGGACGACAACGGCCGCGGCCTGCTGCAGCCTGATCCCACCAACGCGACCCTGCTGCGGATCTTCGGCCGCCGGATCGTGAAGGTGAGCGACGCCCAGCTGGGCAACATCACCGACGGCAGCGGCAGCTCCGCCGTGACCAGCGCGCCCTTCTTCATCGGCGACATGCGCGAATTCGCAACGCTGTTCCAGAAGGGCGGCTTCGAAGTGGCCAGCACCGACGTGGGCGGCGACGCCTGGGCGAAGGACCTCACCGAAGTGCGCGGCATCGCCCGCCTGAGCGTGAGCAAGTTCGACACCGGCGCTGCGGTCTTCCGCAAGCTGGCGCTGTAAGGAACGAGATAGGAACGTCGGGGACGGTTCCCGCGGTTCCTTCGGAACGGACGGAACCGTCCCCTTGTTCCGGGACTGAACAGGAGGGACAGGCACATGATGAGAACGAGCGAACAGATCGCGCAGCTGCAGGCCGAGGTCGCGCAGCTGCGGAAGGAAGTGGACGAGCTGAAGGCCGGGAAGACCGCGAAGGCGGCACCGGCAAAGAAACCGGCCGCGAAGAAACCGGCGGGGACCGCTGGCAAGAAGTAAGGAGTGAAGACCATGGCCAACGACATCATGGCAAAGGTTCGCCGGTTTGCCGGAGCGGATCCGGACACGCCGGACGACGTGCTGGAGATGTGCTACAAGGCGGCCGTGGAATGGTACAAGGCAGCCGGCGTCAAGGAAGAGCCGCAGGATCCCCTGTGGCTCTTCTGGGCGTGCAACCTGGCGGCGTGGATGTATGACAACCGCGGCAACGCGGACGCGGCCGCAGCGGTGCCTGTGTACATCGTGACCAGCGTACACGCGCTGCGGAAGCAGGAAGACTCCGGGAGGTGACGGGCGGATGGCAATCAAGGCCGGAGACCTGCGGCACCCGGTGGACCTGCTGAAGCCGGTGACCACCCTGGGCGAGCACAACCGGCGGAACACGACCTTTGTGAAACAGGCGACCGTATACGCGGCGAAAAGCGACGTGAGCGGGCGGGAATTCTTCCAGGCGCACGCGGTGAACGCCGAGGACATCGTGACCTTCACAATCCGCTGGCGGGACGACGTGGACACGACCTGGCGGGTGAAGCATCACAGCACGACCTACGGGATCCTGGAAGTGAATCACCTGGGGTATATGCAGGACTACCTGCGGCTGAAGTGCCGGACAGTAACGGGCGGGGGTGTGTAAGCCATGACCGAAGCAATCGAGCGGGACCGGATCGACGACCT
>Ga0326512_10002565_pt1 | contig 13442 bp, 9 predicted proteins | sample 1_2617_0518_D_FD_203652 | JGI IMG/M metagenome (GOLD analysis project Ga0326512, IMG submission 203652) | Bovine rumen microbial communities from UC Davis, California, United States - 1_2617_0518 | ecosystem: Host-associated > Mammals > Digestive system > Stomach > Rumen | place: USA: California... | reverse complement strand
CTATGTATAAATCACTACTAATAAATATATCTAATAATTTATCTATCCCTATATTATGTATATCTACTTTCCCTACCATCCTCTTTGCTAATGTATATAATTTATTATTGTCTATATCATAATTATTAGTGTCTTTATATATGCTCTCACGCTCATCTTTAGATATCGATACTAAATCTAATATTTCCCCCCAACTCTTATCCATTATCTTACCTATTGCATCCCTATATTTAGGTTTTAATTCATTAATTGTATCCCATGTATATACTCCCTGTACCACTATGCTCTCAAATGGCTTATTTACTACAGATACTCTGCATAATATAAACTTCTGTGTTATTAAATCATAATATAATGCTTCATATTTATTATTACCCTCAGCATATATTACTATCGATGAATTTATAAATGCCTCTACTATATCCCCACTAGTATTAGGTACCTTTATTCCACCTATCATATGGTCTAATGTATTATTCATACGAGCTAACGTAGTATATGACCCACCTATTAATATGTCTGATGCCTTTAAATATTGTATAATCGATACATTATTAGCATTCCTCTTCTCCCTAATATCTGCCCTCTTTACATAAAAATGTGATTCATCCCATACCCTAAAATTTATAAACTTCTCAAATGTATACTCCGAACACATACCCATAAATTTTATTACCCCATCTACTATAATTACTATTACCTGTATCTCATCCCTAATATCTAATTTAAATTTTATTCTAAATGTAACTATTAATCTATGCGTATCTATATATACTATATTAACATTTTTCTTATTATCTTTAGATATTGATACATCCGTTGCATCTATTATATCCTTCTCATAACCTATTGTAGTATCTAAATATAATCTGTCATCCCTATTAATAAATTTTGTTGTTAAATTACTTAATGCATTAAATACATTATCATTGTCAATTAAATCATAACTATAGGGTGTCCCATAATCACTATATCCACTATCTTTCCCACTCCCTACTGTATCATTGTAAAATTTCTGTATATGATGATATTTACTTAAAGCTAAATCTCTATAATTACTCGTATCTAATGGATATCCACTACCTATTCCAGGTCCCTTATTCAATTTTATATCATTATATAACTTATATATAAACTGTATCCCACTTATATACTCATCCCTGAAAAATATATCACATTCACTATCCCCTCCTAATAAACTCCTAAACCTATTTATCATCTTCTGCGATGTATTACCTCGCCCTTGTATTCTATCCCTTGCATCCTCTACAGAGTCAACTGGTATTACTACTATTCCACTTCGCTCTCTCTTCTTTAATAACTTGTATGCCTTAGTTCCCTGTATTGCATATGCTCTTATTGCACCAGAATTCTTTATATAAGCAAATGCCTGATCATTAATATCATCTATGTCCCCTATCACTATGTTCCTCAATTTTACACAATCTGCTGCTACCTTTGCCCCTACTTTAGTTATATTTGTATCTATAATAAGTGTCTCTAATACCCCAGAATCACTAAGTAATTCATCTGGTAGTTCATGTATATTCTTAAATTCCATACTGTCAAATACTTTATTATGATATCTTTGCAATGCAAGCCTTTCAAATTTATATAATTGATCAGGATTTATACCTAATGCCTTAAATCCCCTCGAATCTATCGGCAACCATCTACAATCTGTAAGTATACAAAAATAACTATTCAATTTCAATTGCTTAGCTAAAAATTTAATGCTATTTCCATTGCCTATATTATAATGCCCATAGTATCCTGCCTTTATACCAGTCACACTCTCATCAAATACTATCTGTGTATTAGCCCCACCTATTGGATGCCTCAATTCTAATACGTTTTTACTTAAAACTAATTCCTTTAATTTATCACTCTCAAATAATACACTCAACTTCCCACTTGCATTATCAACAATATCAGCAGATAACTTCAATTTACACCAGTCATCACTCTTAGGTAATTTTACTACCTCTAAGCTCGGTACCTTACTAAACCCCGTTATTAATTGCAATGACTTACAATTAATAAGGTCTATTTCTCTTAAATTACTGCAATTACTAAATCCCTTAATAACAGATAACTTAGTTGCTTGTATTCCCTCTATTACCTCTAATGAATCTACATTCATCATACTGTCTTTTATACATTCAACATTGTCTCCTATACTCAATTCTTCGTAGCCGCTACTATTTACAAATGAATGCTCTATACAGTCACAATTGAGTGTTAAATATTTATTGCTAAATCTTGTGCCATTAAATGAAACTGTTAAATATGTATATGGACAATCCATTTCTAATGACTTTATATTACTACAATTCAATAAACCTGCTATGTGAGTAACACCTGTCCTTAGCCTAACTACATTACCTACTGTTATCCCCCTTAAACCACTTAATATCATCTCCTTATTTAATTTAACCCCACTTGACCTTATATGTAATATCTCAATTTTAATACGTTCAGTTGGTTCTTCTGGCTGTCCGTGATATAAGTTAAGAAACTCATCTACCTTGTCACTCAATATAATCGCCCTTATATCTCCCTTTGGCTTACTACTATATAAATTATCTATCACATTTACACATGTGGGTATGTGTATTATGGGACATTCCGGGGATATATCACTTATATGTATATTACCACGTTTATCACCATACATTTCATATGACCAATTGTGTGCCTTCATAAATTTATCAAAGTCTTCTGTACTCCATACCTTGTCTATATCTAAGGCTTCTTTAAGATCCTCATCGGATATTACCCCTCTATCTATTACTTCCCCCCTTTTATTTATTACACCCTCTTGTTTATCAGGAAAACTAAGCTTTCCATTAACTACATTTATTATTTTCTTAATGCTCTTAAGCTCCTGAATAGTACATTCTTTAATATCTATACCATTATTACTCCACATTACACATGTATATTTTAAATTATTCTTATGTAATACTAAAACCCCATTATTAACTATATTTCTATCACGTGTTATATAACTTAAATTACTTAAAGGATAATATATACCCTGTATCCTCCCCTGCGTTAATTTCGCATTTACTAATTTTAATTTCTTAGAATTCAATATGTCAACCAGTTTTTGTTTTTGTACAAACATTGTTTTATTATTGTCATCTGTGTCTAACAATAAGTACCCAATTATACCACTTTTGTCATTCCTTATTGTACCTACTATATTTATATTCATTTGAAATCCCCTCTTATATTTTTTTATTTATTATTGTTAAATATGCTATTTTTATAGTAAACTATCAATCCCTATATAAAATTAAAGGGATACTCTTATGAGTACCCCTTATTTCTCTCTGTATTTCTATTATCCTAATGTAACACCAGTCAATTTAACCACTAATCCACTTACTGCTTTATTCTCATATGCAACTGAACTCTTTGCCTTAGTTGCTATAGGTTCCCAATCACCTGCATCTTTTGTATGTACACTCCTCTTATTTCCAAGAATATACATAGCTGCATTATGCCTCCAGAACATTTCAGCAATCTTGCCTAATTTTTCCTCTGCATCTTTATAAATCTTATTTGCAAGTTTATACTTTTCTACAGGGTCACTCACAGCTTCAATCTGTGCTATTACATTAGCAACTTCAGGTGTAATAACTTTGCTATCCTGTACACTGTATGCCTGCTTTAATTTAGCCACATTTATCTTACCTGCATCATATCCCTTAAGTACATAAACTATTTCTACTTTTGTACCTACACTATCTGTTCCACCATCCTCATTTGTTCCCTCAGGTATACCCATCTTAGTATATGCACCTGTGTAAATATCAAACCCTACACTCTCTAAATACTGAAGGACATTAGGATTCATCATCGCAAATATACCAAATGGTTGTCTGCCTGCCTGCTGGTTAAGCTGAATATTCCCCAGAGACTCCTTAACTTCCTTCATAACTCCACTTCTAGGTCCAGCATACTTACTAATCAGTTTTAAACTGTATTGCTGTTTACAAAGTTCGGCTAACTGACTTGCACTCATTAAGCTCGACTCTCTCTTCTTAGAAGAGATTAACTCCAATCTGTCACTGTTTACTTTGTAAAATGATAAATTTTTAGCATCAATTACTTGACCTAATGGTTGTGTAATAGTTGTATCAGTAATTTTCTCAATTGCTAAGCTCTTACCAAGTGCAGTGATTAATTCCTTTTCAGTCTCAGCCGGTACTGCAATTCCAAATGTCCTTACATAATTTTCGCCTGCAAGGAATAAGCTCTTACTACGGAAAATATATGTTGTAATGTTTGTTGTTGCATTATTAATTGTAACTGGCACATATCCTACCTTCTTAAATCCTGCATTTACATTTAATTTCGTTGCATTAAACATAAGTTTAGGAGATGCAACTTCACCTATTCCATAAGGTGTAAATTCATCAAGCTTTACATTCCCAGAAGGTGTTGCAGATACATACTTTTCATTAGGTAACTTAATTACTTGACCCTTGTATTTATAAATTAAATCATATACATCAAGAATATCAAATCCACTCTCAAGTGTAGTACCAAATTTCTTTCCACCTGCATCCCTTGCACTCGAACGTGTTTTCTTAGCCTTAGACTCATCACCAATTACCTGAACAGGAAGGTCATCAATTTTAAAATTATGTCCCTTAATAAATGCCCTATTATTCTTAGTGGTACTTATCATAAAATTAACTGGTTTAAACCACTTACATAATGCCATTACATTAGCATAAGTATATGCCTTTACATGACCGTCCTCAAACTTAACATCAAAACCTACATTCTGATTGTCCTGTACATATCGCTTTACTAATTCAATCTTATTACCTATAGGTGAATAACTATTTGTAACATTGTCAAATACAATCATCTGTAAGTCCGCAAAACTAAAATTTCCTCTCCCAGAAAGTCCACTTCTATTAATATCACACTGATGATTATGGAAACCATTGCCATTATTCATTTTCTTAAGTACATCAATAGGAATAGGCTTCTCAATTACCTCACTCGATAAACCTCCTAAATCTTTCTCCTTTCCCTGAATAACAAGTGCAATAATCTCACCCTTATTATTAACTACCGTCTTAGTAACTTTGTATTTTATCATATACAAAACCTACCTTTCTTAATTTCTATATCTATTATATCATACTTTTTTAATTTTGTCAAGCCCTATGTCAAAATTTTTTAAAATTTTAGATTTTGTACTTTCTAAATGTATACCTATTTTTTCAAATTTTTTTAAAATTAATGATATTTGTAAAATATTTAATATGATTTACATCAATTTTTTAAAATGTTAATAAAAGAAGTCACCTACCAATCTTTCAATTGGTAGGTGACTTCAATAGAAGAAATTCTGTATGAATAGAAGGTAATTACTTAATTTTTACGTTGCCAAATTTCTCAATGAGCTTTTTAGCATATGTCTGTGCTTTCTTATCAAGTGCACTTCCATTATCCTGTACAGCATTTACAATCTTAAACTGCTTATTTAATTTAACTGTACCCTCATCTGTCCCATCTTCTCCATATTTTACTACAGATACAGGAATTTCATTCCCTAATCTATTCTGTAATACTGCATTACTCTTAATAAACTTATCAAGAATAGAAATACTAAATACTCCAAATACACTGTTTGCACCAGTTCTCTGCATTGCTAAGCCATCACGTGCATCTTTACCTGCAACTGCAACTGCTTTTGCTACCACTTTAGCATTATTATCAACAAGTACACTGTTTAATCTACTCATTTCAGTTGCAGATGTACATGAAACAATTGCTCCAAAGTATTTAACATCAGCACTTACAATTGAACCAAAGTATAACAGGTCAACTGTAGTTGTTCCCTTAGGTGCCTCAGATGTTTTCAGTTCTCTTAATGGATAATTACCACCAATAGCTGATACAATATCACCACTGTCAATGTGTCTGAGTTTACCATTACTGATAAGCTTCTTATTACACAATGCAACTGCATCTGCAACATTAAGTTCAGCAAGTGTACCTGTATGTGTAAATACTGTATAACCCACTAACTTATTGTTTTTCTCTACCCTATTAAGAATAACAGCCCTAGATGTACCTAGTACTGCCCCAGTAGCATCATCAATCAATGTATATCTAGATAATGCACCATTAGTACCTACCAACTTTCCATCCTGTACATCTAAATTACTAACTGTATACTTCTTACTAGCTAAATCATTAATAAGTGTATTTGCATCCACCTTAATTGTCTGATAATCACTACTAATTAAAGTATATGCTGTTGTAGCACTCTTACTTCCATGTCTAACTATCATTGTAAATGTCTTATTGCCCATAATAAAATCTTCCTTTCTAAACTTAAATTTATTACTCTTATATTATTTCTATGCTTGTAAACAGGCAATAAAAATAGTAAAAGATGTTTAATCTAACCATGTAATATTGTATATCTCAAATACCTAACTGTACCACTAAAAATCAATATGCTATCTTACTAGGCATCAACCTCTTTTGTTTCTTTAAGCTTCTTGTACTTAGTGTATACAGTATAAATAACATCCAACCTAACAATGATGCAACTGTACCAGTTAATAATTGCATCTTATATTTTTTCACATGTTATCACTGACTTAACTAAAAATCATAGTCATCAATCTCATCATTTCCTAATGTATCTCCATACCCACCTAAAATGAATAACTCTTCTCCTGCTAATGCATCCTCAGCAGTTTTTCCTGCCATAGTGTATCCACCAGGAATAGTAAATGGAATAAATTGCGCCTCATCTCCAAAATACGTTTTACCTTGAAATAACTTTCGTACAGCCACACTATCATCATATGTGACAAACCACTTACAAGGCAATTGCTTTGTCATCTCTGCAAATTTCTGATGTGGAAATCCATGGTGTGTATTACCATTCTTTCCATATAATCCTGACTTCTCCTGATCAAAATAAGGAGGATCTAAGAATACAAAACTATCCTTATCTGCATATTTCATCGTATCCTCAAATGATACATTGTAAATCTCAAACCTCTGAAGTAATTTATTAACAGGATAAATAGCTTTAAGCTTATCAAGCGTAAAATCAAAAAACTGATCCTTAGATAAACTTCCACTATCTCCCATACCTGAAAATGATACCCTATTCACTAATATCATTCTTGCTGCCCTTTCAACCGTTGACATACTATTAGTATCTACTGTTTGTGACCACTTCCAAAATGCATCAGCCTCAGAAATTCCCTTATTATAAATCTCTAACCTCTGCTTAATATCTGACTTCTGCTCATCACTTAAATCTTCTCTATTATACCAATTAACATCATCAATATATTCTACTAATGCCTCTCTACTTGCATTATTCGCTCTCATAATATCATGTGTTGGACACTTCTCTGTAAACCACTTTGTAGCAATCTCTTCAACTGCTGATGGGTCATCTTTAATACCTTGCCATAAACTATACATCTCTGTATATAAATCCCCTACAATCATTCTCTCCAAATGTGTGAATCTAGCATCATCTGCTATTGAAAGTCCTACACTCCCACCACCAAAAAATGGCTCTATATAAGTTTTCATATCAATAGGAAAATAATCCACCATATGCTTATAAAATCTCCACTTTGCTCCCGGGTAGCTTACTACTGGTTGTACCATTTAATCTTTCCTCCTAATTTTATTATTACCTTAATATCCATCTGTTGTTTTGTATGCTATTTCACCAATTTACACTTATCACCCTTTAATATAAATGTGTAGTATTTACCAATTTTTATTGATGAATAGTCTTTTCCCCTAACTATCATCCAATCCATGTCATCTATCCTTATTTCAGATATAGAATCATCCTCCCTCCTCTTGTCCATTACTGTACCACTTATAATCTTATCTGCATTCTTTTTTACATATGAAATATCTAGTGCATTTCCTATTGCATTTATACAACTTTTACCAGCTATTGAAAATGATGCTATCACTGCAAATGCTGCCCATGTTCCTGTTTGAGATAACATATTAGATAATGACTCAGCTCGATAGCCTACACATACATTAAATGCCATAACACCAAAAGCTGCAAGTGCCGAATTTGTTATAATCTTAAATTTAAGTGCTTTTAATACTGAATCTATATCGTTTTTAGCTACTTTTCCATCTATACCTGTATTTCTTTCTACTTCATCATTTTTTAACAACGATACATTAGCTTTTGATCCGCTATCTACACTTGTATTAATCTGTATTGACTTTGCACTACTAGCTATCCTTTTTATATCCTCAGAATCTAAATCATCTTGAACTCTAAAAATATAGGACATTATTCCATTTATATATGCTAATATATAAATATCATCTAAATGGCTTATATCATACATTTGATCCCCTACCCTATATTTTACATTTCCTATCTGTATATAGCATATCTCACTGTTTCTCTCTTTTTTCGTCATTTTTCCTATAGCTAATGTTACATTTCTTACATTACTTGTATCTCCTAATTGTGGTAAGTTAATCCTCTTAGTAGACCTTATAGTATCTAAAATAAACCCCTCTACAATTATCGGTAAACTATTCTTATTTATTATCTTATGATTGCACTTATCTAATCTTAAATGATCACAGCTATCTGTTTTACTGAATGGATACCCATAATCATATGTCAACATTATGAATCTCTCCTTTATCTAACATCATATATGTTTTTTCCATTTGCTATGGATAACCTTACACTGTCATTCATTATTACCTCTATACAATAATCACCTATGTTTATCAAATCATACTCCCTTTTACTTACATCTAAAACTTGATTATTTATTACAATAAAATATGTATCAGCTAGATCATCAGTAGCACCCATCATCTTATTATCTACATTTCCTATAATACAACTATATAACTTCTTCCGTATTAACTTATTTGAATGTAGCATGAATATCCTTATACCAAGCAATACCAATAATAAAAATATTGACCCAAAAAATAACATCCCACCTATCTCATCTAAAAATGAAATCTGTGATACTAATATACCTAAAATAATTCCTACTATACCTAAAATATCTAATGTCCTTAATACTTTATTAGTCGATCTATTAGAATCATTCCATGCCTTTTTTATCTGTTTTGTAGTAGCATCATCTAATCTAACTGCATCGATCACATTTAATTTTTCAGTCTGATGTAACCTTAATAATGCCCTCTTTTGAACATCATTCAATTTATTATGATATCCAAAGCTATCATTAAATTCTTTAGATACATCATCCTGTATTCTCATAGCCCATATTAACTTATCCTCTATATAAACCATTATATATAGGTCATTAATATGAGACATATTGTAATCTATCATTTCCATACTCAATCTAACATCATCTACATATACATAATAATATGATGGGCTTTCACCATCACCAGGTTCGTAATGTATTCTAGTCACTCTTCCTAGTTTTGTTCTGTATTCAGTGCTTCCCTTAGTTATTGCTTTTGTCAATAACCCTTGTCTATTTACAGAGTCCTCAATTACATTTATTATGTTATTTGGTAATAACTTATAATTTATCTCACTAAAATATTGATCAAACTTAATGCTTGTACTTAATCTGCACATGTGCAATTGCCCCATTATTTTACCAGCCTTTCTCAATAATCTCCTCACTCATGTTTTCCCAATGTATTAATGCATATTTATGACATTTTTTCTCTATATTTCCAACTTTTAACTATAAAATCCTACATGATGTAATGCTATTATACCAGGACCTGTATGTGCCCCTATTATAGGAGATAAATATCTGACTTTAATTTCTATATTACCGCTCTCATGATGTACCATTGTTCTCAATCTAGTCGCTGTCTCCAAGGAATCTGCATGTGTAATATAAACAGTAGAATTACTCTCAGTGTTTCTATTACTAACATATAAATCCTTTAATACCTCACAAGCTTTTTTAGAACCAAATTTTTTATCAATCTGCCTAAGTTTACCATCACTCGAAATCTCTAATATAGGCTTAACACCTAATAATGTTCCAATCATAGATTTAGTTGCACTCGTCTTACCATTTCTACGTAAATAATCTAAATCATTTACATAAAACCAACTATGCACCTTCCCAGATAAAGTTGCTATTACTTTAGCAGTTTGCTCTAATCCATATCCCATCTGCTTACACATTACTGCATTTTCTGCAAATATACCAATTCCACCTGTTGCAGATAAACTATCCACTATGTAAAGTGGTACTCTTCCATACTTTCTTTCGATTGCCTTCTTAAACTCAACTGCCTGATAATAAGAAGGAGATAATGCACTTGACAAACTTATGTACAATATCCCTATTCCATGCCTAAGTAAAGGCCAGAACGCTTTCTCGTAATCCTCCTTATTAAGCTGTGTCGTCTCTGTCATTCCGCCATTCCTTTGCCAATCATAGAATCTGTGCATATCATCATCTGTCTCTAACCCTGTCCACTCAACCATATTAGCACCATTACTATAACTCATTGTAAGCATAGTAACTAGTCCATTTTTTATATATGCGCTGTCTATATCACACCCAGCATCCACAAATATCCTAAAATCATTAGCCATTATTATTGTTATTCCTACCTTTCCTATCTTTTTATCTTATGACTTGTTGAATAAAATTTTGTATGTATAACTTAGCCTCATTAGCTCCTATCTCATTCTTACTTACTAATACATCTATGTTATCTAACAAACTCCATACCTGCTTTTTTACGTGCAAGTTTATATTTCTGTCATGCGTTATACTCTTTTCTAAGTTCTCCCTATAAACATTAAATCTAACTAAATCTACATCTGTACTTTTCTCTATGGGTTTATCTAGTTTATTTGCATTAGTATCAATATATCCTACCTGCTCTTTTCCTCTTATGAAATAATCATATAGAAAATTAACAGCTTCATTATATTGCACTGCTCTACCATTCATACGCTCAGCAAATAATCTATGTAACCTTATTACATTTCCACCCTGCTGACAACCAAAACAATAAAATGTATTAGTTTCCTCATAATATCTACAAGAAGGTGTATCTTCATCATGCAATGGACAGCATACTACTGGCTTATTATCAAAGTCAACCGGATAAACATCGTAGTAACTTCCCATCTGTGGTAATATCACATTATAAAAATATTGTGGTATCGTCACATGGGACAATACCTCTTTTTCCATCTGCTTATTTAACATTATATTAACTGTACCCTTAGGTACAAATTTACTTTGCTGTTGAATATCAGATGTAGACTGTGGTACATTTCCTTGTTTAACATATTTTCCAGATGTATTACCATAATTGGCATTTATATACTTTCCCATATGCTCACCTTAATCCTCGTCTGTATTCTATATAATATGAGTCTATATCATTATCATCTATTGCATAAGCTCCATATGGCTTTAGAATTGTTAATTTCATGGTATCTAATGATTCATCATAATCTACTATTGCTAATACATTATATGATGAATTTTCCTCTAGTTTTAGTACTGCTATTGCCCTATACTTTGAATAACTTAAATTGGACTCTAATGCCTTTTTCAAATACACTTTTAATTTTGAAAAATAATCCTTACTAATCGTAATAATATCACCGTAACTTACACCCCTTAAGAGCATTTCATACACAATATCCTCTTTAGCAACATATTTCTTTTCAATCCTATTATCATCAAAAGTATAAACATTATCTATTTCTACCAATTCTTCAATAGCATTAATATAATCAGAATGACTTAGCTTATTTAATAAATTATTCAACTGCATTTTTAATTTATTAAGCTCATCAATCTTATTGTCTAGTTCCCTATACTTCTCTAACATATTATTGTTATCTACTTTTGATAAAAAATCACTAACCTTAATTTGCCCATTATGTAAACTACAAATGTGTCTTAATTTAACTGAACTGAACCATCCCGGTTTATATACTTCCCTACCAAACTGTGTAATGTCAAGTGGCTCATTCACTAAATTACATACCTTATCCTTATCTGTATCTCTACTAAAATCATCTATAGTAATCCAAGATAAAATTAATTCATGCTGCTTATTTGTTTGAAATATACCGTAAACTCTGTCATCCTTATTTATATATGCAAGTACCCCAACTGAGTCAGCTATGTCAATTTCTTCCCCTACATATCTTGCTCTAGTATCATCTAAATTTTCTAAATGCTTCACTCTACTGTAATCTACTACTTTAAATTTCCTATCTAGTACATCAATAACAAATACCTCATTATTACTTTTATTACCCTTATCCACTACTAAATAGCTTTTATTATCCATAATATGCTCCTAACCTTAATATAGCTTGTTATCAATCTCAATCTCTACATCAACTTTAGTAGAATTAAGCTCACCTACATTCACTATATCAATATCTAATAGTATCTCTAATCCATTATACTCTTGGTCACCTATGATAAGTGTATCATCTTGTGCACCTGGTACCCCTAAATACATCTCATATACAATAATGCTCTCATCATTGCTCTGTTCATCATCACTATGTGTATCTTCTATATCTATCTCTACTTCATCTTCACCTATAGGCTGCGCCCTTAAAGTCTTCTCTATTTCTCGCATCTTTTCTTTAGCTGCTTCTACATATCTATCATATTCATCAGATGTACTTTCTTTTTCATGCTCTATATCGCCCTTATCAATACCAAGCTCTTCTGCTAAATCCACATGCTTATCTCTATCATATCCACCAGGTAATACGTACTTTCCACGCTTACCCATTTTAGGAAAAGGTAATGGATTTCCATCCCAATTCTTAGGTGCCTTTACCTCAATTAACTTAGGTGAACCCATCCTATAAACACTTTTTCCACTTACCCACTCTATACCAGAATTTAACCACCCCATATTAAAATTCTTCCGCTTTTCTTTAACCTCTTTTACATCTACACCAAATAACTTTGCTATCTGCTTCTCTGTCAATGCCTGCCTAAACCATAAATCAAAAAATTGTGGTCTATCCATGCTATGAAAATCCTTAGGTGTATATAACTGCTTTATTTTCATAAATTTCTCCTATCTTTATATCTTTACTCCTGAACTATTATACACAGGCAATGTTGATAAATTATATCCAGGTGCTGCCCTTAACATATAAGTATCCTCAGACCTTTGACATTTAGCATTTATTAACCTGCCACTCCTTGCTAATTTAATAGTATTCTCTCTAGATACAACCTTAGTCACAGCATTATCTGTATTAATTGCTTGAATTATATATGCAGAAATAACTCTCCCAGACTGTACTTTACCTATTATCTTAAGATCTGCTGTATTTTTTACCTTTACTGACTCCTCTACCTTCTCTACTATCCTCTGCCCATCCTTATCATACCTAGGCATTTGACTTAATTTACAATCAA
>Ga0326512_10002564_pt1 | contig 13447 bp, 18 predicted proteins | sample 1_2617_0518_D_FD_203652 | JGI IMG/M metagenome (GOLD analysis project Ga0326512, IMG submission 203652) | Bovine rumen microbial communities from UC Davis, California, United States - 1_2617_0518 | ecosystem: Host-associated > Mammals > Digestive system > Stomach > Rumen | place: USA... | reverse complement strand
GGCGTTCCCTCCCGCCCCTTTTTTAAAAATAACGGTTTAAGGAGAATAAGATCATGTCTGACATCAAAGAAGCGAATTGCATCACTTTCGATTACAAGGGCAACCACTACTGTCTGGAATACACCCGTGAGAGTGTCAAGCGCATGGAGGCGGCGGGATTCAAGCCCGGTGAAAGCGGCAGCACTCCCCTGATCGAACTGGACATGCTGTGGGCGGGCGCGTTCTACAAGAACCACCGCAAGACCAGCAGCAGGGTTATCGAGGAAATCCTCGATGCGATGAACGACAAGGAAAAGCTGCTGGACACCCTGCGGCGCATGGTTTCCGAAACCTACAATTCGCTGATCGAGGACAAGGGTGACGAGGGAAACGGAATCAGTTGGACGGCGACCCTGTAGAGGAACCGTCCGAACCGATAACGATTACGGAGTTCTTCATGAGGATGTTCCCATTGTACATGGCAATGGGAATGTCCTATGAAGAATATTGGCAAGGCCCGGCATGGTTGGCGAGAGCCTACCGTGAAGCGTTTGAGATCAAACGCAAGCAGGAGGAATGGGCGCGTTGGCGGCAAGGGGCGTATGTGTTCAACGCCATCATGTGCGCCGCGCCGGTTATCAAGCCGTTCGTGAAGGATGCGAAGCCTGGTCATTATCCCGATGAACCGTGGCCGATTACAGAGGCAGAGGTGCGGGAACAGGAAGAACGGCGTGAGAAGGAAAACTACGAACGCTATCTTGCGAAGATGAACGCGGACAGTGAACGGGAATTGAAACGACGCAGAGAAGCCGCGAAGAAGCAGGAGGTGAACGGCAATGGCGACGATTGACAATCTTTCGATACAGATTAACGCAAACGCGGAGGCTGCGATTGCTGCAATTAACCGCACTGCTTCTTCGGCTGAACGTTTGCGCGGGGCTGCGCAAGGGGCCGCTGGTGGTATGCAGAGCGCCGCGCAGGGTGCGCAGGACATGGGGAGCAGTACCGCGCAAGCAGGGGAGCAAACCGAAAAAACGCGCAAATCATTACATGGCTTTTGGAATGCTTTGAAACAAAGCGGTTCATACATGGGCGGTGCATTCCTGGGTGGAATGAAGGGCATTGTCGGTGCGCTGGGGAGCATGGCAAGTGGGTTACTCAGGATTGCCAAATTCCGCATATATCGAACCATCGTAAAAGACCTTGGACAATCGTTCAAGGATTTGTACGGATGGAGTAAAATGTTTGGTTCTGAATATGCTAACAGCATGGACAGGATCAATTCTTCATTTGTGTATCTTCGGAACAGTATAGCATCGGCGGCAGCACCATTGTTTAATGCGTTGGCTCCCGTTCTTGATGCTATCATAGATAAGATTGTAACGCTGCTTAACTGGCTGAATCAGTTGTTTTCAGCATTGAGTGGAGCATCTACATATACTGTAGCAAAGAAAGTTGAACAGTCATGGGTTGGAGCCTCTTCAAACGCTGCAAGCAACGCGAAAAAGGCTTCGGATGAAATCAAACGTACAATCCTTGGGTTTGATGAAATTAACAAGTTGTCAAAAGAATCATCTTCTTCAGGAGGCAGTGGTTCTGGCGGTTCTTCTCCTTATACAAGTGGTTATCAGTATATGTTTGAGGAAAAAGAATTAGCCGGTGGATGGAAAGACTTTGCTACAGCGATAGAAAACGCCATGAGTGATGCGTTTTCACGCATTACTATGATTGTCGGTGGCGCTGAACTTGCGCTTGGCGCAATTTTGGCACTGTCCGGTGCAAATGTACCGCTGGGCCTTGGACTTATGGCGACAGGTGCGGTGACGATTGGCAGTGCGATATTTGCCAACTGGGAAGGGATCAGTAACAATGTCAAACTTGCCGTGGCTGGCGTTGAAGCTGCCGTGGCTGGCGGTCTTGCAGTTGGCGCAGTGCTGGCATTCAGTGGCGGTCATGTCGGACTTGGTATCGGTCTTATGATTGCGGCGTTGTCTACCGGCATGGGTGCTGCAACCATAGCGTGGAATACCATAGGCGACAAAATGAGCGAAAAGGTACAGGCGATTGCAACGTTGGTTGGCGGTGCATCGTTTGGCATTGGCGCGGTGCTGGCGTTTGCGGGGCATCCTGGTATCGGTATTGCCATGATGATTGCGGGTGCAAGTGTAACGGCGGTATCAATCAACTGGAATTTCCTGAAAGAAAAGTTGGAGGGGCCGATTGGCGCGGTAACGGCACTGATTAGCGGTGCGTCGTTGGCGTTGGGTATTCTTGCGCTGTTGAGTGGGAATATTCCGATTGGCCTTGGGCTGATCCTTGCAGGAACGGCGGGGCTTGCGACAACCGTTGCCGCGAATTGGGATAACCTTGTCAATATCGGCAAGACCGCTATTGAGAAGGTTAAAGAAGGATGGGAAACCGTCAAGGAATTGGTGGTTAATGCCGTCGTTTCCCTTGTGAAGAAGGCTGGCGAATGGGCTAATGATGTGTGGGACTTCCTGCAAAACACTGGCGCGACGATCGCAAAGAAGGTCACGGCAGCTTTTGAAGCTGCAACATCGTTTGCTGGGGATGTATGGGAGACCGTAAAGGCCGGTGCAGAAACCATTGGGAAAACGGTTACAGCCATGTTCTCAGCTATAGGACAATGGACCGGCAATGTATGGGAGACCGTAAAGGCCGGTGCAGAAACCATTGGGAAAACGGTTACAGCCATGTTCTCGGCTATAGGACAATGGACCGGCAATGTATGGGAGACCGTAAAGGCCGGTGCAGAAACCATTGGGAAAACGGTTACAGCTATGTTCTCGGCTATAGGACAATGGACCGGCAATGTATGGGAGACCGTAAAGGCCGGTGCGGAGACCATTGGGAAAACGGTTACAGCTTTGTTTTCTCCTATAGGTGCATGGACTGGCAATGTGTGGGATTTTGTTAAGACTGGCGCAGAGACAATCGTTAAGACCGTTGAAGCTGGCATGGAAAAAGCAGATTCATGGATAGATAGCATTGTTGACTTCATTCTTGGGCCGGAATCTACGGATAAGAAAGCCAACCTTATTATGGCGATTGAAAACACTGCGCTTGCCATTGTCAATTTCCTGCGTGATCCGGCCACGGCGATTAAGAACATTGCGTTGAATATTGTTGATGACGTCAAGGAAGGAGCAAAAGGTCTTGTAGATGCTATTACAAGCCCCACACCTCTTGGTATTGAAGCAAATGTAAATCTCAACGCTAATTCTGGTGATGGTATTGATGTAGACAAATATGGTTATGCTTCTTTGGCAGAATCAGTGTCTGGCACAACCATATTATCCCCTATATCCGGCAATGGTTTAACAGTTGATGAAAATGGTGCAATTTCACTGGATAAGCCAATGGGAGCCAGGTTGCAGGCTCAAAACACGCCTACAGATGCGTTCGGCGGAGGCGAGAACAATCCATTGTCGTTCTTTGGCAGACTGTTTAGAAAAGACCAGAAAAAAGATTCTGCCAACAAGGTTTTTAATGGTGGGGCCACGCTGAAATACTACGGTGCATTGTTTAAAAAGGCCAAGAAATACGCTCCTGGAATAGTGTTTGCAAACAATAGTTTGTTTAAATACTTTGCCGAGTTGGTAAAACAGAATAAAGGAATGGATGCTTCAATAATGTTTGCTGCCGGTGCTATTTTTTCTTATTTTGCAGATTTAGTGCAAAATTGGAAAGGCACCCCTCAAAAAGCACTTGGGCTTGAAAATTTGAAAGCCCAAATCAAGGTTGATCTTGTAAAAGGTTCTAAAGACACTGTTTCTTTCGAGATTCATGGCGGCGGAACCGGCAAGGGAACCGTATCTATGCAAACAAAAAAACGTGGCGGCATTTTTTCCAACGGTTCGTGGAAGGACATTCCTCAATACGCCAACGGCACGACAAATGCCCACGGCAGCATGTTCATTGCAGGAGAAGCTGGGCCTGAACTGGTGGGACATCTTGGCGGCAGGACGGAGGTTCTCAACCAGAGCCAGCTTGCCGCGACGATGTTCAGCGCTGTTCGGGCGGCTATGGGCGGCGTGAAGATCGCGGCGACCATGTACAGCGGCAGCGCGGGCGGCGACGAATCCGACTACGAGACGATGTACAGGGCCATGTACGACGCATTTACCGACGCCATGTCCGGCAGCGAACAGCGCGACCGAGAGAAGGTGGCGCTGATGCGGGAGATTGCGGCGAAGGAGTTTACGGCGGAGGTTTCCGCGCAGAGCGTGAACCGGGCGAATACGCGGCTGAACCGCAGGGCGGGAATGACGATTGTCCCGGTGGGGACTTAAAGGAGGGGACGGAATATGCCTGACCAGAATTACAATCCGATCAAGACGGTGGACGGGGTGGCGGTTCCGTGCCCCTCCACCTATAACTGGACGGTCAACGACATTTCCGGGCCGGACGCGGGGCGGTGTGAATCCGGTCTTATGCACAAGGAACTCATCACCCGCAAGCGCAAGTTGGAATTGGAGTGGAAGAACGTTCCGATGAGCGTGGCAAACGCGGTGCTGACGGCCTTTGCGCCGGAGTATGTCAATGTCAATTGCCTTGATCCTCTGGTGAATGGGTACACGACAATGCGGTTTTACTCCGGCGACCAAGCCGCGACTGCCTACAACGTGCGGCTGAATGTGTGGACGGTATCGTTCAACATCATTGAGCAGTAAGGAGGGCGGCATGTTCTATCCAGTAACAGAGTTAGAAAAACAAATGTTCCTGTACGGCATGAATGGCCTGGTCAAGAGCGCGTATATCTATGGGACAGACAAGAACGGCGCGACCATAGAGATATTAAATGACGATTTGCGCATGGGGACGTTTGCCATTGACAGATACTGCTGCAACGGCGAAAAGCTGGAGGTGGGGACGGCCATAGCGTCACAGCTTTCGTTTACGCTGGATAACAGCGACGGAAGGTACAACAACATCGTGTTCGAAGGTACGGAACTGACCGTCGAGATCATCATATCCGCACCAACCGCTGGCGTCCACTATCTGTCAATGGGCCTGTTCACCCCGGACGAGCAGCCCAGGCGCTTGAAAACCATACAGATTACGGCGTTGGACAGGATGACAAAGTTTGACGCTGTGGTGGACGCGACGCAATTGACCTTCCCGGCAACAGTGGCCGGTCTGGTGGGCCAGGTGTGCGGGATATGCGGGGTGACGCTGGCCGAGAGCATTTCCGGGCTTCCGAATGCCTCGCTGTCCATTGCGGCGCTGCCTGAGTCCAGCGCAGAAATCACCTACAGGAACCTGATACAGTGGTGCGCGGGGTTGATGGCGACCAACGCATGGATAGACTGGCTCGGCAAACTGCGCTTTAACTGGTACAACAATACCGTCGAAACCGTTATTGACGAAGATATTCGTTTTGACGGGGATGTCTACGAGGATGATTTGACCATCACGGGGGTCATGTATACCAATAACTCCGGTGTGACCATTGTGGAGGGGACGGACGATTACGCCATTGACCTGACAGGGAATCTGCTGCTGGGGCCGGTGATTGCCACGGCGCTGCCTGTGATTGCCAATGCGGTGCAAGGGTTCACCTACCGGCCCTGTGAGGCATCTACGCTGCCGCTGCCCTACCTGTGGCCGATGGATTCCATTGCCTACAAGGTGGGCGGTGTGACTCATGCCTCCACGCTGACCAACGTTGCGTTTGGCATAAACGGCGGCGGGACGCTGGCGGCGCAGGGGATGACCTACGCCATGAACCAGCGTAAGCAGGGCAATCCGCTGACAAAGGATCAGGCGCAGCTTGTGAACGAGGTGGCCTACAGCGTTGAAGCGCTGGACGAATCGCTGACACAGCAGGAAATCTTCAATCGGCTGACGGACGGCGGGCAGAATCAGGGCATCTATTTGCAGGACGGCAAGGTGTATGTCAACGCGACATATATCATGACGGGCATACTCAACGGCAAGTTGATTCAGGTGATGGGCGATTCCGCGGAAGCCCACGCGGAGATTGACTTTAACTCAATGACGTTCTACGACAGGGTGGGAAACCAGTTCTTCCTTGTGGGGGACGCACGAAACCAGAGTGGCAACGCCACGGTGACAGACACGTTTATCGCGGACGGCAGTACAAGGATATTTTCTACCAGCAGTTCCCCTTCCTCCATCGTCTCGGTGACGGTGGACGGCACAGCAGCGACGTATACGCAAAACGTCAACCTGATTACCCTATCGACAACGCCGACACAGGGGCAGATGGTGGAAATTGAATATATCACCACCAGCCCGGTCTATTACTATACCTTGGGACGTCGGGCATCCGGTGAAAGCTACGGCAACTATTCTGTGGGCGAGGGTTCTGAAATCGTCGCCAGCGGCCAGTACAGCCACGCGGAGGGCGGCGCGACCGAAGCCCGTGGGGATGGAAGCCACGCGGAAGGGCGGTCTACGCGGGCCTATGGGCGGCAGAGTCACGCGGAGGGCTACAATAGCGAGGCCAGCGGCGGCTACAGTCACACGGAGGGGTTCCAAACGGAGGCGGCGGGCGTCGGAAGCCACGCGGAGGGGTACAACAGCAAGGCCAACGGGGATTACAGCCACGCGGAAGGCAACAACACCATTGCCAGCGGTACGGCCCAGCGGGTTTCCGGGCGCTACAATGTGGAGGACAGCAATGACACCTACGCGGAGATCGTCGGCAACGGCACCGGGGCGAACAGCCGGGCGAACGCAAGGACGTTGGACTGGAACGGAAACGAGACGCTGGCCGGGGGGCTGAACGTCGGGGATGACATCATACAGACCGATGGGTATATCAAGGGGTCAAACGAAAGCAATACCAACCACGCCATAAAACTGGGTCACTATAACGACAACACTATGGCGTTTTACGAATATGGCGGGCAATTCGATTTTGTCAAATCCCAGATGGGTTCCGACACGACGCTGTTCCAGGTCCGGGACGGTGATTCCGCCGCGCCGTTGCCGGTGAACAACGGGGGCACCGGCGCGATCACGCAGGCCGTAACCATTACCATCGAGTATTCCTCCATCCTGAATGCCATTAACGCGGTGAAGGACACGAGGATTTTCCCGATCAGCGTACAGAAAAACGGGAGTGTGTCCTACAGCGATATGCCGTCCGGGATTACTGACACCGCAGAATGGAACATGTTGTTGGTGGGCGATAAAACGCGCATCACCGCGATATTGTACCTATTTGCGTACGGTACCGCACATGCCTTTGTGAGAGAGTTTTTTCTCGACCATTGGAGTACCACATGGACGCAAATTTATTAAGGGAGGATGTAGTTCATGAAACAGCGTGAGATATACCAGGTGCTTGCAAACATCGTCGATGCGAACGGAACCTTCAATGCACTGACCGGCTATCCCAAGACCTTCGACAGCAAAAGCTATGACAACGACCTGGACAAGACCCGGCAGCGGGCCTATGGCCAGTGGCACCAGGCCCTTGCGGACATGAGCAAGGTTGACACCCGCGAGTTGCAGGTCGCCAGCATCATCCGCATGAGCGACGGGGTACAGGTGGAGTACGCCAGGTTTGGCGCTCTGAAGCCCTTGCCCGACCCAACTGAAACCGAATGATGGAGGTGATTGACATGACGGACTACACGAAGTACATTCTGTCAGGCGGGACGCACTACATCTCCAACAGTGGCAGCGACGAGAACGGGGCCTACCACGGGGGCAGAGCCGGGGACCAGAACGGGAAGGAGTGGCGGTTGCGAAGCTGGTATAACCGCCCCTGGTCGTGTGTGCTGCGGTGGCCGGACGTGGACGTGGGGACGCTGATCGCCCAGCTTGGCATTGACGCGGCGCTAAATGACAAGATCGGGTATGACCAGTACCAGAGGGATTCCTTCTGGAAGGAGGTCAGGAAGGTCGGCTATCTCCCGGCCAGGATCAAGACCGCCTGCGAGGAGGATTGTACGGCGGGGGTGAACGGGCTGGTCCACTGCGCGGGGTACCTGCTGGACATCGACGCGCTGAAGGGCATCCCGGAAACCGGCATCCGCAGCGGGAATATGCGCAAGGCGTACAGCAAGGCCGGGTTCAAGGTGCTGACCGAATCGAAGTATCTCAAATCCGGCGACTACCTGCTGCCGGGGGACATACTGCTGTACGAGAACCACCACGCGGCGACCAATGTGACCTGCGGCAAGAAGGTGCGCGGCAGCTATGACTACCATGACGTGATCGAACACCCGGAGGATTATAGGCCGGGGCCGAAGCCGGAGCCTGAACCCACGGAATACGGGCATGTGCTGGTGACGGGCGGCAGCGTGAATATCCGCAGCGGCCCCGGCACCGATAAGAAGGACATTGGCACAGCCCACAAGGGCGACCTGCTGATCTATCAGGGCGTCACCGAACCCTGGGGCGGGCGCGACTGGTACCTGGTGATCTACGAGAACCAGAACGCCTGGATTTCCAGCAAGTACAGTAAGTTGGTGAAGTAGTATGGATGTGGTGCGGCAGATACAGGCCACAGTGGTGTGGTCGGACATGATTCTGTGCTGGCTGGCGCAATTCGGACGGATTTCGGGGAGTATACTGTTGGGAATGTTGATCGGGCGATTCATGATAAGGAGGTATCATCCATGATTACGATTTTGAAACAGCAGTGCGTTGGCGAGAACGGCGGCTATGTGGAGGCGATTGGCCTTTCCACGGACACCAAGCCCACGAAGATTGGTTCGCTGGACGTTACCAACGGTTCGGCAGTCCTGGAGATGGACACGGGGGATTTGTACCTGTACGACGAAGCGGGGCAGACCTGGATTAAGCAGTAAGGGAGGCGCGTAGGATGGATTTGTTTGATCTTGCGCTTTACCGGGCGCTGAACAAGGGTGGCGGCGGCGACATCACGGTTGAGCCGCTGACGGTGACGGCGAACGGGCAGTACGCAGCGCCAAGCGGGAAGGCGTATTCGCCGGTGGGCGTGAATGTCAGCGGGGGCGGCGTAGAGGCATCTATAGCTGTTGAGAATGGTAGTCTGGTCACTGACGGCGTGACCATAGCGACATATCCGGTCATTACCGATGACCAGATTGGTGCATCATCAAGCCAAGGTCTGTCGTTCGGGGTTGATACAAGCATGATAGTACCCAAAGTTCAAATCGAATTTGATTTGACACTTAATAGTGGCAATCATATCGTGCTTTCCTTTGGAGGTAGCAATTCCAGTGGAGGCGTTTACTTGATTTCTCCGACGCAGTTCCAATTATATGCTTCGAGGATATGGTTTAATGTCCCGATTTCACTGACGCAAAATGTGAAGTATCGGGTAAAAATCGAGCTTACACATAATAAGGCAACTCTGTATGTGGATGGGACGCAAGTTGCCGTAGGACAATCCGACCACGTTAAATACTCTATTGCATATATATTTGTCGGCGATAATGTTGCCATATTGTATAATCAGTCTTCGCACGGCGAATACAGCAACGATTTGGTTGATAACGTTGCTATACGGATTGGCGCTTGATTCATGTAGGCGAAAACATGCGCAATAGCATCACCATAGACTGCGGGACGCCGAAAAGCCTGTCCCGCTGCATCGGCGCAGGAGGTGTTGGGGGATGAGCGAGGCCATAGTCGTGGCGGTCATATCGCTGATCGGGACAGTGGTCACGGTATTGGCCGCAAATCGGCACACGTTGGCTGAATTGGACAAGAAGTCGGAACTGTCAGACGCAAAGCTGGACGCAAAGCTGGAACGTCACCAGGCCGTCACAGACACCAAGATCGAGATATTGACCCAGAAGGTCGAGCGTCACAACAACATGATTGAACGAACGTATCAGCTTGAAGGACGCATGAATGAGGCGGAACACGACATCAGGGACTTGAAAGGGAGGGTTGCGTGATGATGCTGCCGGATAAGGTATACGACGCGCTCAAGTGGATCGTGATGATTGCCATTCCCGCGCTGACAACGGCGTATGTGGGGCTGTCCACCATCTGGGGCTGGCCCTACGCGGATGAGGTTGCCAAGACCAGCGCCGTTGTGTGCGCTCTGCTTGGCGCTCTGCTGGGTATCTCCACGGCGCAGTACAACAAGCAGGAACCGCCTGACAAATGATGTAAGTTGTAATGTAAGTTATAGACTGCCATTTTACGCAATTTTTGGTAGAATGGCAGACATAGCAAAAGTCCCGAAAACGCTGTATTTTCGGGACTTTTTTGGTCTGGGTGAGAGGATTCGAACCTCCGGCCTCTTGAACCCCATTCATAGGTAAATCCCGAAAATACAAGGGTTTTAGCGGTTGGTGTAAGTTGTAGGTTAGCACTACAAACTTTCGATGATGCTTTTCAGGGCATCCAGTTCAGCGGATTGGTAATGCTTTTTCGTGGTTTTGTAGTCCTCATGGCCTATCAGACCGGCCTTGTCTTTGTCGCTGCCGGGGGCGTTCTTCAGGAGGTTGGCGAAGGTGTGGCGGGCACTGTAGGGGACAAGACTGGTCGGGTTATCCTTATTGTCCATAGACTGTATGCCGATTGCGTCCAAGGTTTGGTAGAAGTAGAATTTGCGGTAGTAGTTGGCGGTGAGGAATGTTCCATCGTCTTTTGGGAAAAGGTAGGGGCTGTCGGATTGCAGCCGTCTTTCGATGATCGGCAATATCCGGGGCGATATGGGGACGGCGCGGTTCTTCCCTGCCGTGGTCTTTATGCCGCCGTAGAGTATACCGTCTTTGTAATCCTCTTTGGTGAGAGAAAACATTTCCGTTGGACGGAAGCCGGTATAGATCAGGCAATAGAGAATGTCGGCATGGGGCACAACGCCCACGGATTGCCGTATACGTTCAACCTGTTCATGGGTAAAGGCGGGATGGGTGCTTTTCCTGCCGTTGCCGGTGTTCAGATATTCAGCAAGGTTCAATTCGGCCTGATGGCGGGGGATGGCGTATTTGTAGAGCAGACCCGCGAGGGCCTTCATGTTTTCAAGGGTGCGTTTCCCGTTCGGGCAATCGTCCATACATTCCTGTAAATCGTCCAACTCAATATCCGAAAACGGGACATAGTGCAGCGGGGCAAAGAATTTCCATGCCGCCTTATAGCAGTTCATGGTGGACTTGCCTACCCTGTTTTCATGGACAACCAACCACGCTTCATAGATTTGAAGCATTGTCTGTTTCTTGGGTTGCCTTGGGGTTTTCAACAATTCCTGGCAATAGTCCAACGCGCTTTTCTTGGTGGTAAACCCGCCCTTGGTACGCCTGACCGCGACGGCTTTCCCGTCTATGTCTTTCCATCCCACCGTCACCTGTGCATACCACGATTTGCCGCGCTTGTAAGCCGTTCCCGCCCCATTTGGGCGCGTTCGGGTTTTATGCGAGGGCTTAGTAGGGTTCAGCGAAACACCGCAATAGGGGCAATACAGCGCGTCTGACGGGGTTTCACGTTTGCACTTGCGACAGGTCATTTTAATATCAGTCCTTTATCGTCCCGAAACTTGCCTTGTGCTATGTGTACAATGTCTAATATCCATGTAATGCCGAGGATTGCGGCACAAATTACGGCTATGGCTTCCCTCCAATGGACGAATATACCTTGCGTTGGCCCGAATATGAATCTGATATAGTATATCCCGAAAACGCTGCTGGCTATGGTCAATCCTAATAGCAGGAACAGATTTAATGCCCCGCGCCAATATCTGCGCACATAAAAGTAATGAGCGCCCAAATATCCAAAGCAAATACAGAGAAGAAGCGCAATTATCTTATGCTTCTTTGATGGCAAATACTTGTATTGGTATGGCCTTGACATAGGCTACCTCCATTCGATGTGCGTAATGTTGCCGTGTTTGGTTATGCGAGGTTGCTTTCTTCTTTTTTCTTGGCTGCGCTTGTTTCCAGAATCAATAATGCGTTGTCAATGTCGTGTGGATCGGCATAGCGTATAGCAGCAATAAAACGCAATTCCAATTCTGACAAAGCAGTATAATCCGACGAATCATCTAACCATCCCATGAGGTAAGCCGGTGTGGTCAATAGGGCATCGGCAATCGGTAGCAATACAGATGAATCCATTTTATCAATGTCGCCTTTTTCATAGCGATACATTGTGGCTGGGGAACGACCTATTTTTGCTGCCAATTCCTCTGCGCTCATATTTAGCTGTTTTCTGCGTTGTTTGATGCGTTGCCCGATTGTCATTACACTCACCTCGTAAATATGTTACATCAATACTCTCAATTTTGCAATACAATCTAAATGAAATAATCGCAATATTGCCATGACAAATACTTGACAATTCTCAATTATGAGAGTATACTGTATTCAACAAATCGCAAAAGCGAGAGTGAAAGGGGGGCTGTTAGTGGTAAATGTGGAGCGTTTGCGAGAGGAAATGAAGAACAAGTCTGTTTCACCGGACGCGGCGGCAGCGGCTATGGGAATAGACGTTGCTACCTACTACAGACGGATGAACCGTCAGGGAACCAAATTTACGGTTGAGGAAGTAAGCAAGTTGAGCGTATTGCTCAATCTCTCGTCAGACACGATGCAGGAAATTTTTTTTGAACGTTGACTCTCAATAATGAGAGTGAAGGTGAAAAGAATGACACTGGATGAAATTAAAGCCTCTGACAAGTTGATACTGACCCCCGCCGACATTGCCCCGGTGCTTGGGGCTGACCCACAGGATATTCGACTGACAGCGCGGTTGCATCCCGAACGGTTGGGGTTCAATGTGGCAGTGATCGGGACGCGGACGAAGATACCGAGACTTGGGTTCATTCGATGGATGGAGGGTAAAAAGTGGGTACAAGAGTGAAGTTCGCCAAGTGGTTTCGTGACGGTAAGCTGTACCGGGTACAGCCCCCGGACTGGCCCAAAATGTGCGAATTAAGTTTCACGAACCAGTGGGACATGCAGGAATGGGCGCAAGCGGAACATGTGATGCTGAAGGACGGCAATGTTTCAAGGAGGACTTATGACAGACGAGCAGTTGGAAGCCATTATTAGCGCGTTGGGCGACATCAAGGAACTGTGCAAGCGCATGGAGCGCAACGCAAAGAGAGGGTATTACAACACATTGGCCAGTAACTTTGAGCAGATGCGCGAAAGCGTGTCGATTGTGGAACAGGTAGTGGAGGCGTTGTAAATGGCAAGCCTGTATGAGTTGAGCGCGGAGTATGCGGGATTCCTGGATGCCTACGCGAACGCGCAGAATGAGGATGAAGCCGCCGAGATACTACAGTCATTGGTGGACATCCACGGCGAACTGACGGAGAAGGCCGAGAACTACGTCAAGGTTATCAAGAATGTCCAGAGTGACGTGGACGGGTACAAGGCCGAGGCGAAGCGGCTATCGGCAAAGGCGAAGGCGGGGGAAAACCTGATTGAACGGTTGAAGAACGCCATGCTGGACGCAATGAAGCTGACGGACACGCCGACAATTCAGACCAGTATCGGCAAGTGGCGGTTGCAGCCGAACCCGTACAAGT
>Ga0326512_10002563_pt1 | contig 13449 bp, 17 predicted proteins | sample 1_2617_0518_D_FD_203652 | JGI IMG/M metagenome (GOLD analysis project Ga0326512, IMG submission 203652) | Bovine rumen microbial communities from UC Davis, California, United States - 1_2617_0518 | ecosystem: Host-associated > Mammals > Digestive system > Stomach > Rumen | place: USA... | reverse complement strand
ACGAGGACTATATGGGAGGCTACGATTGATATGAGTAACGATTCTAACTGGGACAGTGGCTGGAACACTTCTGGTTCCGGAAACCCTTGGGATTTCGAACCGAAGGATCCGCTGGGCGGTTGGGAGTCCGGCTCTTCGGGGTCTGGCCCGTCGCGGAATTACGACGGCAGCCCGGAGCGGGAAGGCGGATGCCTGGGCGCTCTGGTAGGGCTGCTGGCGTTACCGGTGGCGAGTATTGTTGGAGCGCTGTTTGCTGTGATGAACTGAAGGCGTGAATCGCCAAAGAAATATGCCGCTGAGCTGACGCTCGGCGGCTTTTGTACGATTAATCGTCTTGATGGTTTTTTAGGAAAAGAATATACTAAAAAGCGTAACAATACCTTTGTGAACGGAGGCTTGAAAATGGGTAATGAAGAAAAGAAAGTCGTAAAGGTAAAAACTGTTAAAGTGAAGCCGAAAGAAGCTCCGGCACCGGAACCGGTCAAGGTCGAAGTGCCGGAAGAGCCAGTGAAACAGGAACCGGTTGCCGAAAAAGCAGCTGTCCCGTTTTATAAAAAATGGTGGTTCTGGCTGATCGTGGCTGCGGCTGTTATTGCTGTGGTTGCTTTGATGTCGAACGGCTCCAACAAATCAACTGACCCGGCAGAGAGAGTCTATGTTGCAGAAGACAAGATCCTCGAAATGTACAGCGACCCCAAAGCTTACAAGGGCCAGTATGTAAAACTTTCAGGTAAAGTGTTTTCCAACCCTGAGCAGAAAGACGGCACGTACGTATTCCAAATGTGGGGTGACCCGACCAACAGTGAACGCAACACTGTCGTCTATACCTCGGACACAACGTTAGACCTGCATGAGGGTGACTATGTAATGGTCGACGGACGGATCGATGGAGTTTTCTCCGGTGAGAATATGCTTGGTGGAGAAGTGACTGCTCCTCAGATCGGTGATGCTGTTGTTACAAAGAGCAACTATATCGACGTTGTGGTCCCGACTCTGAAAGAAATCACACCGAACTTGAATCAGGATCAGCAAGGCTTCAATGTGACGGTCGAAAAGGTTCAGTATGCAGCTGAGCAGACCCGTGTTTATGTCACTATCCGGAACAATTCTGCCGATAAGATGTCCTTTAGCAACTATGACACACGCATTCTTATGAATGGCCAGCAGATCGAGCAGAAGGATGACTGGGATGCTGAACTTCCGAAACTGTCCTACGAGATCCTCCCGGGTGCATCCACTTCTGGTGTGTTGACGTTCCCGGCAATCGATCAAAACCAGGCATTCCAGCTGATCATCCCGAGTATCTACTCCGACAACTGGGAACTGGATTATGAATTTAAAGATATGGTCTTTGATATTCAGCCGTAAAAGTACATCGCCAAAAAGCAAGCCGCTGAGCTCGTGCTCGGCGGCTTTGTGTTATACTGGAAGCAGTGAATCGCCCAAAGAAATAAGCCGCTGAGCTGATGCTCGGCGGCTGCGTGGTTATGTGGGGGAGATGTATCTGAGTGCGTCAGTTTAAGAAGGAGCCCCAGTCCTTCCAGGAAACATAGTCAGTGCCGTTGATGTTCATAGTGAGATCGCCCATGTAAAAGACAACACTTCTTGTGTGCTCGTTTCCTTCGACGGAGTTTCTCAGACCTGCATATTTCCGCGCGTTTCCGGCGAGCTTGCTTTCAGGTCCGTTAGAACTCTTGACTTCAATGGCAAATGTATGTTTCCAGTCGGCAATGGTGTCTACCTCGAACCCTTTTACATCGCGATAATAGGTCAGATAAGGTGACCTTCCCTGATTGAGCTTTTGTTTTAACAGTTCTGCAACTGCGAATGTTTCCACGATGGCGCCTTTTGATTCACTCAATAACAAATCGGATTTGGTTTCCATGCGAAGCAGATGGCATAACAGGCCGGTATCCACAAAGAATAACTTTGGCGTTTTTACGAGAGCTTTGTTCAAACTTTTCGAATCTGGTTCCAGAAGATGGACAATAAAGGAGCGTTCCAGAATGTTCAGCCAGCTTTTTGCGGTTGGATGAGATATACCAATGTCATTGGCCAGGCCATCAAGTGAAAGCAACTGACCGCTTCGAAGCGCACAGGCGGTAATAAATTTCTTGAAAGTAGGGAGATTGGCGTCCTTGATTTGTTCTTTTACATCTAAATCGAGATAGGTCTCAATATAATTTTCGTACCAGTCAAACCGGTCATACCTTTTTTCATTATCATACAGGGGCGGATACTGACCGTTAAAGATCAAATCGTAGGGATCTTCCGGCAAGAGACCGGCAAGTTCCAATTCCTTTGTCGTAAATGGGAGGAGCTTCAGGAAAGCAGCTCTTCCTGCAAGACTTTCTGTCATGTTTTCACGAAGGCGGAATTGGCTTGATCCGGTGAGGATGAACTTCCCAGGACTATAAGGAGCCAAATCTACGTGTTCCTTTAGCGCATCAAAAAGACCGGGGACTTTTTGAGCTTCATCAATAATGGCTCCTTCCGGAAATGCATTTATGAAATCTAACGGGTTTGATTCTGCAATGGAACGAGTTCCTGCATTGTCTAAGGAAATATATCTTTTTTCTGGAAATACTGCCTGGCATAAAGTCGTTTTACCACTTTGTCTGGGACCGGTAACACCAACAACAGGAAATTGGTTCGCCAGACGGACCAGAGCTTCTCTTGCAGTACGCTCTATCATAATGAACACCTCACAGAATGTGGAATAATCCAAAGTATACTACGGGAAAAATCCAAAGTCAAGGCATGGAAAAATCCAAAGTTTATGCCGAGGCTGACGCCACGACCCTGATGGAAGCGGGTATTTGGACGCGGATGCTTCCTTCTTCCTCTTGCGGGACCGGGTCTTTTGACGTGGTCCTATTTTTTGTGTTTGTATTAGGCGTAAATCGCCAACAGAAGACGCCGTCGGGCAAACGCCCGGCGGCTTTGTGGTATACTGAAGGCAGTGAAACGGTAAAGGAGGAGCGGGACATGAAAGTCGTTCTGGTCGGCACCGGCAGCATTGGAGGGACCATCGCGGTCCTGTTGCAGGAGCATGGGCACGACCTGGATGTGGTCGCGCACGGCGAGGAGAAGGCGAAGCTGTTCCGGGAGGAAGGCTTCCGGCTGACCGGCGTGTATGGGGACCACTGCCAGCGGTTGCATGCGTACCCGTCCGTGAGTGCGCTGACGGACACGTATGACCTGGCACTCATCGCCACGAAATATCAGCAGATGCCCGACGTCGCGCGCGAACTGCTGCCGCACCTCAAAGACACGTCGCTGGTGGCCTCCCTGCAGAACGGCCTGTGCCTCGACATGCTGTCCGAGGTGGTGGGCGATGAACGCACCGCCGGCGTCATGATCGGCTTCGGTGCCACACAGCTCGAGCCGAACCTGGTCGAGGTCACCGCCAGCGCCGAGCTGGTCATCGGGATGCTCGACGGCTCCGAACCGCCCGCGCTGAAGCAGCTCTGCTCCATGCTGAATGACTGCCTTCCGACGAAGACGACCACGGACATCAACGCGAAACTGTATTCGAAGCTGGTGTTCAACTCGGTCATCAACGCGATGGCCGCGGTAACGAACGCGCCCGTCGGCAAGGCGCTGAAGACCCGCAAGGCGCGCCGGGTGGTGATGGGCATCATCCGCGAGGGCGTGGCCGTAGCGGACGCGATGGACCTCGACATCCCGCGGTTCAACATCCTGCCGAAGTACCGCTTCTTCGCCGCGCGCCGGTCGCGGCTGACCCGCGCCCTGTGCGGGCAGTTCCTGCGCATCGGGCTGGCGGTCGGCTCCGGCAGCGTGCGCCCGTCGACGCTCCAGTCGCTGGAGAAGGGCAAGCCGACGGAAGTGGACATCATGAACGGGTACATCTCGGCGAAGGGCCGGGAACTCGGCGTCCCGACGCCGGTCAACGACAGCCTGACCGCCATCATCAAGGAGATCGAGTCGGGCGCCCGCCCGCTCTCTGCCAAAAACCTTCGTGATGTGAAGGAGAAGTAAATCGCCCAAGGGAGGGAAGCGTATGCAGTTTGGGTTTTCCTATGTGGGGCTGGTGTTCCTGATCATGCTGATGGTCCCGAACATGCTGTGGACGAAGCATAAGCCAAAGGACTACGAGAAATATGTCGGCAACGAGAACAAGGTCCTGCTCGCGTTCGAGCGAGTCGGGGAAGTTCTGGTGTCTGCCGCGGCGCTCGTCTTCGCGGACTTCAACTGGAAGCCCTGGTCCGCCTGGTCCTGGTGGCTGGTCGCTGCCTTCGTCATGATGGTCCTGTACGAAGTCTTCTGGGTGCGGTATTTCCGCGGAGAGCAGACCATGCAGAGCTTCTACTCGAGCCTGCTCGGCATACCTGTGGCAGGTGCTACGCTCCCGGTGCTTGCCTTCCTGCTGCTGGCGATTTACGGAAAGAACCCGATCCTGGGAGTGGCCGTGCTGATCCTCGGCATCGGGCACATCGGGATCCACTGGATGCATAGGAAAGAATTGGAAGGGTGAATCGCCAAAGGAAGAAGCCGCTGAGCATTTGCTCGGCGGCTTGACTTAGGGAAACCGATTTGCTATAATATAGACGAACAAAAGTTCGATTATATATTTCAATGAGGGCATTTTCGCTATCGTATGATTCGATGGCGGAGGTGCCCTTTTGGCTTGGAGGTGTTCGTGTGGAAGAGAAGAAAGAACAGCTGGAGATAGAGAAGACTGGTGAGTCTGTGGTGGAAACGCTGCGGACGGAAGACATCCGCAATATGGTGTATGTGGTCCGCGGAAAGCAGGTTATGCTAGACAGTGACCTTGCGAAGCTGTATGGGGTGGAAACATTCAATTTAAACAAGGCCGCAAAAAGGAATGAAAAGCGTTTTCCTTTGGATTTTCGCTTTCAACTCGGAAAAGAAGAATATGAAAATTTGATATTCCAAACTGGAATATCAAGTTCCGAAAATCAGCATGGAGGTCGTAGAAAACTGCCATTTGCATATACGGAACAAGGGGTTGCCATGCTGGCCAGCGTGTTGAGAAGCGAGAGGGCAGTTCAAGTGAGTGTGAACATTATGCGGGCTTTTGTCGAAATGCGAAGGTTCATCGCCAATAATGCGGCTTTGTTTGACCGTATCAGTAGTGTTGAATTGAAGCAGCTGGAGTATCAGAAGCAGGCGGATGAGAAGTTTGAACAGATCTTCGAGTACATTGGAGCACACGAGAAAGTGCCGCAGAAGCTGTTCTTTCAAGGTCAAATCTACGACGCATTCAGTTTTCTGGTGGAACTGATTCAGTCAGCAGAGCGCACGATCATCCTGGTCGATGGATATGTGGATGTCAACACATTGAACCTGTTGGCAAAAAAGCAGAAAGAAGTTCGGGTCGAAGTTTACACCTTTCCAAATTCGCTTCTAACGACAAGGGATATCAACAAGTTCAATGCCCAATACCCGAAGTTGAACCTACATAAATCATCTGAGTTCCATGACCGGTTTTTGATACTGGACGAGGTGCGGGTCTACCATATTGGTGCATCGTTGAAAGACGCCGGGAAGAAATGCTTTGGCATATCTCTTTTGGAAGATGAAGCATTGAAGCGGGCTTTGCTGGAACGGCTGGAAAAGTGAATCGCCCAAAAAAGCCGCTGAGCTGGGTGCTCAGCGGCTTTGTGCGTTGGATAGTTGTCATGGGAGATACTTCTTCAAAGAGGATTGAACAGTGATCTGAACCGCAGATGCTGTTTCCGAGCACCATTTGGAGGGGATACCGGCTTTTGTGCCGACCGTTTTGCCGTGATAGCGTACCTCCAGCGTTTTATGTCTGTTCATGGAGCACCTCCTCTATGGTTCGATAAGGCGTCTCAGTGAAGAGGTTCCGCAGCTCGTCCTCGCACTCCAGAGCCATGGCGAGTTTGGTGAGGGACAGCAAAGAGATCTGACCGGTTTGCTCAAACCGTTTCAGTGAACCGAGGCTGACTCCGCTCTGCCGGCTGAGCTCCTCCTGGGAGAGTTTCCGCCGTTTGCGGATACCGCGGAGTCGATTTGCCAGTTTCTGGTCGAGTTCATCCGCTGTTTCCCAAATGAGCGCATCCATAAAAGAACCTCCAATACGTAGATAAAATATTAGCCAAAAATGCATGTTTATCTGTAAAACAGATATTATATTAGCCGAATCTATTATATGCTGTTTGCGACAGAAAGTAAAGCCGCTGAGCTGGGCGCTCAGCGGCTTTGTGGTTGTGTTGGTCAGTCGCGCTTCAGGAAGTCATAGAAGGCGATGCCGACGGCGGCGAGGTCGATGACGGTGGCCGCGATGATGACGGCGAGAACTCCTCCGGTCAACATGGTGTATCCCTCCTTATAACCAGCCTGCGAAGCCGCAGACGATGAGTAAGACGGCGTCGAAGCCAAGGATGGCCGCGTCGCACTTGAGTGACTGCTTCAGGGTCGGTCGGTCGTGGACATAGAACGCGGTCGCAAAGAACGGCAGGTAGCCGATGAACCAGATGAGCCACGGCACCTTGCGCTGCCAGAACGGCCACTCCCAGGTCAGAAGCCCGGAGTAGTTCAGGAAGCACTCGATGATGACGGCCAGCGTCGTGAGCACGACGGCGTAGAAGATGCGGTTGTTGATGCCGAGGATCTTCGCTTTGCGGTCCTCCGGCAGCATGAGGCAGGATGCGATGCCCATCATGAGGAACATCATGGAGATCTCCACATTGTAGCCGATGAGAATGAGGAGCGATGTATCGCCCACGCCCATCGGGGTGCCCCACACGGGCGCGTACCCGCTGATGAAGCATACCATGGAGTTCCAGGTCTCATTGAACAGGTCCATGCCCCACAGGGCTACACCGCCGGCGAGTACCTGGTAGTGTTTGTCGTGCATCTCTCTCGAGATGATGTAGATGAGGACCAGCAGAATGGGGATGATGTACCAGTGCATGGTCTCGGACGGATGCCGCAGTATTTCTAATGCGGACTGGGTGTACTCAGAATACATAGACGTCAACTCCTCTCATAACTCAAACCTTGAACGAATGGGGTGTTGCCAACTTCATCATAATCTGTTTTCTGACGGGTGTAAAGCATCAAATGTTTACGATAAGAAAGCCGCTGAGCTGGTGCTCAGCGGCTTTGTGGTTGTGTTGGTCAGGCCTCACAGAGGTCTTTTACTTCTTCTTCCGGGATATTTAAAATACTTGAAATTTTGGAAAGTGGCATTCCATCGAGAAGTAGTGCTTTTGCAACCTCCTCAAGCGTTTGTTTTCTTGTTTCTGTGCGAGTTTCGTTTCGCATTTCTTCTAAGGCTCTGCACATGGCGAGGTTCCCCTCCTTTACATCTTTGTAATAGCTAACAGAGTCCCGAAGGACTTGAAAATTCATATTATTTGTGTTTTTACACCAGAAGTCATGGATCAGTCTGCCTAATGGGTCATCAGATTTGTATTGTCCGTTCACATAGATTATATGCTGGAAATCTTCGAAAGGCAAACCTGTTTCCCGTCCTGTGCGCTCAATATGATATAGAGGTCTGGACTGGCTGAAATAGTCATTTTCTGTAATGAATATGATATATGACTCAGGTAAGTCTTGATAGCTTTGACCAGGTGCCAGAATTCTGCTGTCTATCATGCTGGCATGATAACGGGCGCGCTTGGGCACTGCCCCCTGATCGGAACGCTGGATTTCTACATTGAAGGTCGTGCCACGAATGTCTGTGCAGAAGACATCAAGGATAACATCTTTGCCAAACAAGTTATGTATGGATTCCTGCGTGTGCGAATAGGCAACCTTCAGTGTGGGAGATTCCAAAATGATTTGTAATACGAGTTCGATGGCTCTTGGATTGTCAGAAAGAACAGCGCTCATGAACTCATCGTCCATGAGGCAGAAGTTTCGGATTCGTTCCAGGTCTTCCGCGTGTTCCTGCTCATAAGTTTTTGGTTTTTGCAAATGGAAGTTCCTCCTTTTTAGGGATTTCCTTCCGGCGCCGCAAGGTTTGTTTGACGATAGGATTATAAGGCGAGAACACCTCGAAATCCATTCGCAGAATGACCAATTCGTATTATTCTTTTTGGCTTACCTACGCTGTTTTTCGAGCTTCAAAAAGTGCAATTACGAAAGTTGCAATGGCTTAATGACCGTTCGTCGGTTATTAACGACCGCTCACATTTTTCCGACTATTCGTCCTTGAGTGGCCTTTGTGCAAAATGCCAAAGAAGAAGCCGCTGAGCTGGTGCTCAGGCGGCTGTTGTGTTAGTTGGTGGCGGGGATGCTTTTTTCGTAGAGTGTTTCCGGAGCGATGTCCAAGGTCTCGTCCCAGACGACGGTACCATACTCTTGATGAGCTTTCATGAAAAAAGATATATTTTTGAGCTTGGAAAAAACTCCTTTTTCAAGGTAAGGAGAAACATCGAACAGACGAGTTTCTCCATTATTGAATTCGACTTGAAGCATGTAGTTTTCTAAAGGATGAACACTGACTGCACGTGGACCTAAACTCTGATCCATTGTTTCACCTCATTTCAAAGGATCGATACGGTACAACTCCATGTTGCTCTTTGCAAGATTCCAGTTCGCCAGCAATTCTTCCTGATGTATTTCAGCCCATGCGACCACAAGTTTCTTTTGCCTTGGCGGCAGAGAGCCTTTTAAGACTTCTCCATCCAAAGTGAAAGAGGCCTCGTAGTCTTGATAATAAGCATGGAAGTGGGGCGGGTTATGGTCGTCAAAGAACATTTGAATGACGATACCGTAAAACATACTGATGGTTGGCATTTCATACCTCCTAAATTATAGCATAGCAGTTGAACTAGGGCTAATATTTGTTCCAGCGCTGGAGGTATTCATTTGGTCGACAAAGATAAGTATAGATTTGGACAACCTGGAAATCCATTCGCAGAATGACCAATTCGAATTATTCTTTTTGGCTTACCTACGCCGTTTTTCGAACTTCAAAAAGTGCAATTACGAAAGTTGCAATGGCTTAATGACCGTTCGTCGGTTATTAACGACCGCTCACATTTTTCCGACTATTCGTCCTTGAGAGGCCTTTGTGCAAAATGCCAAAGAAGAAGCCGCTGAGCTGGTGCTCAGCGGCTTTGTGGTATACTGAGGGCGAACGTGAATCGACCAGAGAGAAAGGCAGGTGCCGGGCATGGCAGAGAGCAAGCAGGAACTGAGAGAACGCATTGGGGACCTCGCATATGAGGTGACCCAGAATGCGGCGACGGAATACGCCTTCACGGGGGAGTATGACGACTTTTTTGAAGAAGGCATTTATGTCGACGTGGTCAGCGGCGAGCCGCTGTTCCTGTCGACGGACAAGTTCAATTCCGGATGTGGATGGCCGGCGTTCTCGAAGCCGGTGGACGCGTCCGCACTCACGGAGAAGCGGGACCTGTCGCACTTCATGATCCGGACCGAGGTGCGCTCCGCCGGGGCGGACTCGCACCTCGGGCATGTGTTCCCGGACGGCCCGCGGGAACTGGGCGGGCTTCGGTACTGCATCAACTCCGCGGCGCTTCGGTTCATTCCGAAGGACGAAATGGAAGCCGCGGGGTACGGGGAGTACGTTGCGAAGCTGGAAAAGTGAATCGCCATTTGGCTTGCCTTGTGTGTAAGGAAACGATATACTGAGGGTGTACCGCATATACCGTAATTGAACAAAGAAAGGAGTGTCAGGATGGACTATTTCCCGGACCTTATGGACCCGATGGAAGAGAGGGACGCGTTCGACCTCGCCAACGAAGCATGGATGTACGATGAAATGACAAAAGATGACGACTTCGACTCCGACCCGCTGGATGAACTGGACGGTCTGTCCGATGACCTCGACGACCTGTTCAAGGACGACGACCTCTATAAAGATGACCCGGACGATGACCTGAACGACGACCTGTTCAAGGACGACCTCGACGACGATTTCTTCGCGGACGACTTCGGGTCGGAGGACGATTTTTGAGAATGAAGCGTGGAATGACTGAAAAGAATAAGCCGCCTGGTGCTGGGTACCAGGCGGTTTTGTGTTTCAAATCTAGAATATGCTGTTAGATTGAAATTGGCAAATTGTCTGTAAAAACGTTGGCGTATATCGCCACAGTGTTACAGGCCCAGGGCGCGGCGGACCTTCATTTCGACGTAAGTGATGTCCAGCGGGGCTTTGCTGGTTTCGAAACTGTAGATCATGCAACCGCCATCGAACATGCCGTTTTCTTCGTAAATCTTCATTTTGCCGAAAGCAATTCTGGCGTAGTTGTCGGTATCATCCGAGTCGTCGAGCTTCCCGAAGTGCTCCAGGTACAACTCGCGCCTGTTTTTGACATCCAGAATGGTGAAGTCGGGGCGCCAGGTTTTCTTATAGCCGTTCACGATGACCTCGATGGGATACTCATAACGATAAGGTATGCCGAGACGGTAAAGCAGGTTGGCTATGAGCTGCTCGGACTTGGACCTGACACGCTCTCCGCGGTCTGTGATGTACATCGGAGCGTCGGACTTGAAGTACCCTGGCGTATAGGTGACCTCTTCCCACTGCTTACGGTATTGCTCATCGGTTGGAATGACCGGCGTCACGAGCTTTTGCCTGGCAGGGGAAAGGGTTTCATAGACTTCTTCAAAAGTCTTGTCCGGAAAGTGGCTGGCGAGGAGCTGCCATGCCTGGAGCTCGAGCTCGGCCGCTTTGAGGACTTTGAGGTCGTAGGACTTTTGGGCGAGTTGCTTTGCGAGGTCGAGGTGCTTCTTGTTGAGATAGGTCCCGCTGCCTCTGTCTTTGCTGGCTAAATGGTAATAACGGTCTTTGCCTTTGATATTTAGTATTTTCAAGTAACCATCTGGAGAAGTTGCAAGCTTTTTTTCTTTCTCTTTGCAGAGACGATGCAGGAAGGGCCTCCGCTTGTTGACCATAGACTGGATTTTTGTGATTGTTTCCATGAGATTCCTCCTTGACATGAATGTGATTATGCTTTTGCAAATCGCAAGTCCCCTGTTGTGAGTTTGCGATTTGCAATAATTAAGGGCTGGATGGATTTTATGAGAACTAGTAAATCGCTGACGGCCTAAATTGGTTTTGCGATTGTCGTTTTTGTTTGATCAACGGAACGTTGGCTCTGAAAAGTAAATCTCTAAATGTGTGACAGGACGTCGCGATTTATAATTGGGCGTCAGATGGCAAAGAGTCATCGATAATTACAAATCGAAAAACGATTACAGCTAATATGCGATTTACTATTTCTGAAATACTGATAATCGAAGCGTGAATTGGTAAATCGGAAAGGTGTGTGGCAGCATTTTCGATTTACTATCTGTGATAATCCTGATTGGCAGGATGAATATGGCCGGGCATGAGGACCGGCCAAGCATGATGCTGGTCTTTTTTTGGGGAAGGGGAAGCCAAAGAGCGTGGGAGAAAGGCACCTTCCCCTTCCCCCAACCCCAACCCCTTCCGCCTTTCTCGCTGGCTGAACAGAGCGGAGTGGTTTGTTGCTGGTCGGGAGAAGAGCTTGTGAGGGGATGCTGCTGGCTGGGAGAAGACGGTGTGGGCTGTTGCTTGCCGGGAAAGGAAGACGAGGAGATAGATGTTGTGTTCCGGGAAATGAAGAGGGGTGGCTGTTACTGGCCAGGAGAGGAAGAGAGGGGGCTGCCTGCAAGGAGAAAAAGACAAATGGGCGGGGCGTTCCAAAGCTCCATATACCACAAAAAAGACCGTTGCGCGAGTACTTCTTCGCGAGCGGTCGATTTTGGCGGTCGAACGGTCGTTATTGTCGGGAAAATGACCGGCGAACGGTCAAGTGGGTCGAGAATGGGACAGATAAAAGACGCCTGGTGCTGGGTACCAGGCGGCTTTGTGGTATACTGGGGACAGGCCCTGCGGGTGGCGCTGGCCGTCGGCTCCGGGAAGGTCCGACCGTCCACGTTGCAGTCCCTTGAGAAGGGGCGACCGACGGAGATCGACATCATGAACGGATACATTTCGTCGAAGGGCCGGGAGTACGGCGTGCCGACGCCGGTCAACGACAGCCTGACGGCCATCATCAAGGAGGTCGAGGCCGGCCGGCGCCCGCTGACGAAAAAGAACCTGCGTGATGTGCAGGAGAAGTAAATCGCCAAAGAAACCAGAAAGAAAGCAAGGAGAGCGAGCATGAATATTGGAAGCGCAATGAACCTGATGTCCCAGGGCAAACAGGCCTGGGCGACCTTCAAACAGAACCATCCGGAGTTCCCGAAGTTCCTGAACTACGTGAAGAGCAAGGGCGTGCCGGAGGGGACGGTCATTACCATCAACGTGAAGTATCCGGAGCCGGACGGGCAGAATGTCCACTCCGAAATCAAGGTCAAAGCGTCGGACGTCCAGCTGCTGAAAATGCTGGAAAGTATGATGGGTTGATCTGGAAAGCGCTATTGCAAAGAGACTTGAAAAATGCCGGGCCGGGTGCCCGGCTTTTTGTGTGCTGTCGAGTTGTAAACGTGTGCAGGTTATTTGACGGAGCGGGCCTTCTGTGCTAAAGTAGTAGACCGCACACATTTTTTTACACACAAACAAACACACCACAACAGAACAGGAGTACCACATTGAGAAAGAGAAACGCACTTGTCGTTGCTCTGCTGGCGCTGGCTTTGCTGATCGTGCTGTTGTTCCCGGCGGGAGCTGCGAGCAGTAAAGACCAGGTGTTCGAAGAACTCCAGCGCCAAGGCCTGAATACGGCGGCAGCATGCGGCGTCATGGCGAACATTGACAAAGAAAGCACCTTCAATCCGTCGGTCTCGTCCCGCGACGGTTCCTACGGCCTCTGCCAGTGGACCGGCAGCCGGAAGTCCAACCTCTTCAGCTACTGCGACCAGAACGGACTGGATTCGTCCTCGGTGGAAGGGCAGATCGCCTTCCTCATGTATGAACTGCAGACCGGCTACAAGGGTGTCTACAACACACTTCTGACGACCAGCAACACCGCGGACGGCGCATACAATGCCGCGTACCGCTTCTGCTACGACTTTGAACGTCCTGCCAACAAGGCCGGCCGTTCCACGGAGCGGGCCAACCTTGCGAAGAATTCCTACTGGCCGGCATACCGGAACGCGGTCTCTCTGAACGGACTCGTTCAGGGTTCGGACGGCAGATGGGCGGTCTATAAGGACGGCAACGTCGATACCTCTGTGACCAGCGTCGTACAGAACCAGCATGGCTGGTGGCGCGTGGAGAACGGTTACGTCAACTTTGACGCCAACGGCATCTACCACAATGCAAACGGCTGGTGGAAGACCACGAATGGTAAAGTTCTCTTCAATGAGAACAGCATTTACCAGAATGAGTTTGGCTGGTGGAAGACCACCAACAGCAAGATCACCTTCAAGGAGACCGGCGTCTTCCAAAACGAAAACGGCTGGTGGTACTGTGTCAACTCGAAAGTCGACTTCAGCTACAACGGCACGGTGGAGTACAACGGTGTTAAGTACAAAGTCGTCGACGGA
>Ga0326512_10002562_pt1 | contig 13450 bp, 19 predicted proteins | sample 1_2617_0518_D_FD_203652 | JGI IMG/M metagenome (GOLD analysis project Ga0326512, IMG submission 203652) | Bovine rumen microbial communities from UC Davis, California, United States - 1_2617_0518 | ecosystem: Host-associated > Mammals > Digestive system > Stomach > Rumen | place: USA... | reverse complement strand
AGGCATCGTAGTAGAGAAACTACCACTAGTACCAAGCCTGTAGTACATTGTTCCTGTACCACTACCAGCACTTGCTACGGCTCTTGCAGTACCATTATATGTGTAATTTGTATTAACAGGAGCAGTAGTTACACTACCAGCAGCCTTATTCATTTGAACGGTAACGCTGTTAGACCAAGGTGATGCGTTATAGTTACTATTACCACTCCATCTAGCCCTTGTTGAGTGAGAGCCTACAGATGTCTGTGACTGAGCACTCTCCCATTCCAATGAGCCTTGACCGCCACCACCACTTGCTGTTGCTGTAGCTGTCGTATTGTACGTTGTCGTAGCACCAGTTGCGGTAGGAGCAGACTGACTAGCTTTTGCAATAGTTGTGCTTATAGATGTAGAAGCTACATCATTATGATTACTATCACCTACAAGTCTCCAATAAGAGGTATATGTATTAGCATTAGTCCCAGTTGGTATAGTTGTGCTCCAACTAGAGTTATCACTACTGTACTGAATAGTACCATCACTTGTAGAACCTGCATTCAATAAGTTCTGTGTAGAACCATTATATGTAGGACTTGTTGCCGTAGGCGCTGTATATGTAGGATTAGCTTTATTAATAGTGAATGTAGCACTACCAATTACATTATAGTCACCACCAGTATTATCACTTATTGTAACAGTACCTGTACCTGCATTTATGTTATTGCTATAAGTAACAGTATACTCGGATGGGTCAATTACAGTACCACCATCTTTAACTGTAACAGTAGGCTTGCAAGCACTTCCGTTGTAAGTATATGAAGACGGACTCACTGTAACAGTAGCTGTTACAGGCTTCTCATTGATTGAACACTGTACACTCTGTGCTGCAACGTCATTGATATTGCTATCACCAACAACTCTATATTCCACAGTATATGAGCCACCCTTTGTTCTAGTAGGAATGCTTGTTGACCATGAATCACTACCTACTCTATATTGTAATGTACCAAAATTGGTAGAACCAGCATTGACAAGTTCTTGAGCTGAACCATTAAATGTCAATACTTTTGGAGTTGGCGCTACAACAGTAGGAGTTACCTTTGAAATTGTTATTGTACATATTTCAGCCCATTCTGGTCCTGTACATACTAATGTTGGATAAACATCATTTATATTTAACCCGTCTCCTATAACTCTATACCATACGCTATAATCTCCAGCATTCATACCACTTGGTACACTGTCTGTCCATATTGAATTATCAGATGAATATTTAAAAGTACCTGCATCTGTAGCTCCTGCTGTAACCAATGCTTGATTTGCTCCGTTATATATAAGACCAGTTATTTGTTTAGGCACATTTATAGAAGGATTCCTCTTTAATACTTCTGTTACAACGCTACCACTTGGGCTTTCTGCATAGTTTTCACTTTCAGCAGCCTTATAATAAACTGTATAACTTCCTGCATTTATAACAGTTGGTAAACTAGAACTCCATTCCGTACTATCTAATTTATACATCATTGTACCAGTACCACTACCGGCTGTAACAATTTCTTGTGGAAAACCGTTGTATATAACGCCTTGTTTTGGCACAGGCATAAATGTTACACTTCCTGCAGGCTTTCCTATTGATGTAGTAACTGTTTGTGGTTCTGTGTCATTATGGTTGAAATCTCCATATATTTTCCAATATGATGTATATTCACCTGAATTAATTCCTGTTGGAATTGTAACAGACCAGTTATTTCCATCACTTGAATAAACCATTGCTCCATCATCAGTAAAACCTGGCAATAGCAAATCGTGAGGTTGCCCATCATATGCTATACCTATGACTGGCGATGGTGCTGTATAGCTTGCTGATGCTTTTGCTATATATGCTTCTATATATGTTGCTTCAACATCATTTACATTGCTATTTCCGACTACTTTATAATAAACTTCGTAATCTCCTGCGTTAATTCCTGTTGGAATACTTACATCATATGTTGTATCATCAACACTATATTGTAAAGTTCCATAATTTGTTGAACCTGCATTTGCTAATACTTGTTCAGACTCATTATAGATAAGTCCCGATTTAGGAGTTGGCGCTGTAACTGTAGGAGTTACTTTTGCAATTTCAACTTGTAAACTACCTACAGGGCTTTCATCATAATTGTCACTTGCTGCTGCTTTATAATAAACTGTATATACTGATGCATTATTTCCGCTTGGAATTGATGTGCTCCATTCCGTACTATCTAATTTATACATCATTGTACCAGTACCACTACCGGCTATAACAAGGGCATAATTTGTGTTGCTGTATACAAGTTCTGCAATTGCTGTAGGGGCTGTTGTTACAATACCTTGTGCGTTTGAAATAGTCACAGATAAACTTTGTGCTGCAACGTCATTTACATTGCTATTTCCAACTACTTTATAATAAACAGTGTAACTTCCTACGCTAGTTCCACTTGGTATAGATGTGCTATAGTTAGTATTATCAAGAGAATACTGTATTACCCCATAATTTGTAGAACCTGCATAAATCAATGCTTGGGGAGCAGTTGTATAAACAAGACCTTGCATTGCTGTAGGTGCAGAAACAACCGGTGTAATCTTTGCAATAGATGCACTTACACTACCGCTATTACTTTCAAGATAGTTTTCACTTTCTTCAGCTTTATAATATACAGTATAGTTTCCTGCATTCATTGCTGTTGGTACATTAGTTTCCCATTCGCCTTCATCTAATTTATATAAGATTGTACCTGTTCCAAATCCATCGCTTACAAGGCTTTGTGCAGTTTCATTATATGTTAATGAATTAGCAGAAGGAGCTATTGTAACACTACCATTTGCTTTTTCTATAGAACATATTAATTCTACAGGGCCAACATCATCATGGTTATCATCGCCTTCTATTCTCCAATATGTTATAATTGTTGGGCTAGCATTAACACTCACTGGTACGTTTGAACTCCAATTTACTTCATCCGTTGAATACAGCATTGTACCACCGTCTACACTTCCTGGATTAAGAAGTTCTATTTCATAGCCAGTATACACTAGTCCACTTTTAACTGTAGGTGCTATGTATGAAGGGGCGTTTCCTACTATTTCGAAATCTTTTCTTCCACCAACGTAATAATTACCATTTTCTTTATCGTTAATTATAGCTGTTGCAGTACCTACATTAATATTATTCATATAAGACACAGTATATTCTGTGACTGATATTGTCACATCTCCATCTTTAACTGTAACTGTAGGCTTACATTCTGAGCCATTGTAAACATAACTTGACTGAGACAATGTTATGTTTGGAGATTCAACATATTTGCTAGCTATAGAGCAATTAATGCTTCTAGATTCAACATCATTAACATTGCTGTTTCCTACTACTTTATACCATAATTTATAAGTTCCGGCATTAACTTGTGAAGGAACTAATGTTGTATATGCACCTTCTATATCTAAGCTATATTGCATAACTCCATAATCAGTAGTACCTTCATTAGCTAAAGTCTGTTCTAACGTATTATATGTTAGTTCATAAGCAATTGGAGCTGAAACTGTAGGTGTCACCTTAGATATAGTAGCTGAAACACTTTGTGGTGATACATCACTAACATTACTGTCTCCAACAACCTTATAATAAACTGTATATGAAGAAGCATTGATTCCGCTTGGCACATTTACGCTATACTCAGTATTATCTATACTATATTGTAAAGTTCCTAAATTAGTATGTCCAGCATTTACTAACTGCTGTTTGCTTCCATTGTAAACAAGTGAAACTACTGTTGGGGCTGTAACAGTAGGAGTTGCCTTTGCAATTGATACTGATACGCTTCCTATCTCACTTTCATAATAATCGTAGTTCTCAGATGTTTTAAAATATACTACGTAGTTTCCTGCATTTATAGCTTCTGGTATTTCATAGCTCCAAGTTACTTCATCCAAGCTATATAGCATAGTACCAGTTCCTTCTCCTGCTGTAACAAGGGCATGCGCCATATCGTCATATGAAAGTCCTTCTATTGCAGTTGGAGCTGTTGTCACTCTACCGTTAGCTTTAGCAATTGTAACTGTACAAGATGCTGCATACCCCCCATCAACACTTGTGGCTTTTATTGCGCATGTTCCACCTTTAACAGCAGTAACCAATCCTTGCTCATTGACAATAGCAATATTATTATCACTTGATGTCCATATAACCCTCTTGTCATCAGCATTTTCTGGTAATATAGTTGCAACCAACTGTTCTGAAGAGCCAGACGATAAATCCATCGTGGATTTATTCAACGTTATACTAGTTACAATAATATTAGTTTTATAACGTAGTATAACATCCCTAATACAATAGCCATATTTAGGAGCATCTTCTGGATGTTCTTGTATATAGGCGTTGTATTCATCGTTATTTCTAAAGATTTTTAAAAAATTTGCCATTTTTATTATTGCTTTTATTACAAATAAATATTTGCAATAACAATAAAAAATATTATATTATATATGTGGGATATGTTTATTTAATTGGAGAGATAGAAAATAAGGGAAGATATAAAATTGGTTCTACGAGAGCCAAGAAAATAGAAACCCGTCTGAAACAACTTCAGACGGGCAATTCATCGGAACTATATGTTAAGGAATCCTTTGAAACTGAATATCCATTTAAACTTGAAAAAATGCTCCACAATCACTTTAAATCATCAAACCTTATAGGGGAGTGGTTTGAACTATCTGAGGCTGATACGGAGGCTTTTAAAGGCGTTTGTGAGGATAAAACAAGAATAATTGAATCTCTCAAAAACAATCCATTTTATTTCAAATAAAAAAAGCGATGGATATTCACCATCGCTTTTCATTATAGCATTCTTCGCTTATTTCTTTATCTGCGTCTCTTTGTATAAATCGTCTCATACTACGCTTCCTACACTTTTTAAGTAAATGTTGTCTATCAGTCTTACTGAATCTTCTGCCATCATTTGTCCAATGTTCAGTTAAAGCATACTTAATTCTTATTTTCATTGATAGCCTTTTCATTTTTTCTTTCTTCCAGTTTTTCTTTTATTAACTTTTGTTGTAGCTTTTTAGCAATCACATCGCCGTGACAAGGATTTGGTTTACAGAAACAACCTAGGTATACATCTTTTCCTGTTTTATAATATTCATATATTTCATCAAATGCTTTTGTAAAATCTTCATTTGTTCCATACATTTTATCAAAGAACATTTCGTATGCATCTATTGCTTGTTTTGCTGTTGGAAAAGATAGTTTTGCTAGACTTGTTCTTTTGCCATTATGAGTAAATGGGTTTCCAAGTGGTGATGACATTTTTTTACTTCTTCCAATATAGAAATATCCGTCATCCAGACTTTTATCCTCGTTTTTAATATTAATTACGTGAATTTGTCCCATTATTTAAATTCGAAATTAAATTTCCTTTTACCTTCTGCCCTATCAAAAGGAAACATTGTTGTTAGTTGGTATCTCTTAAAATTTTTTATTGAATACTTATATAAATCACTAACTAAATATTGACTAACTGGAGTGGGGTGCGGATTATAAGATTGTATTACATACCACGTATCAATGAATCTGTAATAGCAATACCTTATCATCATATCCAACATAATAACGTTTTCTCTATTTTTAGGTATACCGTTTTCATCAAGTTCAGCCAATGGATTATATAAGTATAAATTCCAATATTCTTTGCCTCTACACCCAATTACTTGTTTTTTAAAATTATTATATGATTGCTTAATTACAGGATAATAACTTACATATAAGCCATTATCCTTTAAATATCGTATAAACGCTGTCGTTGCAGTCATAACTAGATATTTTTATCAATTAAATCCAACAAATTGTTTATCTCATCAGTTGATAAATTAGAAACTTTCTTAGCAACACTTCTTAATTTATTCTGATTAATCTTCCCAGACTGAACTGCTGTCGTAAGCTTCTCTATCATCTTGAACTGTTCTTCTGTCATCATCGACTTCACAGCTTTTTTTACAAAAACATTGTCTAATATTCCCATAACATTTACTTATTAATCTAAATACAACATCAAAAAATTCATCGTGTCCCAAAATAATCTTTCTTGTAAGCCTGAAAAAAAGTATTAACCCCACAAGGTATAACAATACCTGTAAAATAAAAACTAATATATTCATAAGCTTTAAATTAACTCGTTATTTTTTAGCCCTTCAGCTAAATCTTTCAATTGTTCGCTGGAGATAAAAAATTCCTTATCGAAATGTCCATATTTGTCATATAAAGTGACCCTATATGGCAATTCCCCATTAACCTCTCTATCCTCAGAATATTCTAGGCTAATATTTTCGGTGTCTACAAAATACTTAAACTTCATATCACTTCAAATTTAAATCGTTATTTTGAATAAATATGCAGTAAGTATGAAAAATACACTCTATAGCAAATATACAAAAAAAACCTTAAAGAAACAAATCTTTAAGGTTAAAAAATGTTAAAATAACGTTGGAGTAGCAGGATTCGAACCCGCAATTCCAGAGCCAGAATCTGGTATGTTACCATTACATCATACTCCAATTTAATCCCATCCCCATATATCATGAGACATTGGCTTTCTCATTGACATTCTTTTTAAAAGGCTGTCAGTGAACCATTTCTTTTGCCTGAAATGCCATTTAAACTTGCTATGCTTTTTTCCCATCACATGAGCTGTTGTTTTTCTCCATGATTGTCTTGCATACCAAGGTCTCTTTGTCTTTTTCAGCATCTTTCTCCAATGACGTTTTGGGGTGCTATATTTCCTTCCTTTACTCATAATATTGTTGGGCTAACCGGATTCGAACCGATACAAACAGCTCCAAAAACTGTTGTGCTACCATTACACCATAGCCCAATAAAAAAACCCATTAACATCTCTGTTAATGGGAACTTGTTTTATTTTTATGATTACTTTTGTCTGGAAAAGTCAATACAAAATCTGTATCAACCGTTCCCATATGGTTGATACGACTTAAACTTGCTGTTGTTGCTGTCGTACTATATTATTCATCTTATATATAAATATTAAATTGTTTTAAATTGTGCGCCTAGTTGGACTCGAACCAACACGCATATTTCAGCACTAGTTCCTAAGACTAGCGTGGCTACCATTACACCATAAGCGCATCTTTTTAGGAAAGCATTTTTATTTTCATTTCCGTGTCTACCAATTCCACCATACCACAGTTACCTGTGGCAACGGGATTCGAACCCGTACGGCTCATTCGTCCAGAAATTATCTTTATTCACCATCAACATTGCTGTTGCTTTCCGTGTTTATATTTTTACCTTTTGCCAAGGTTGGTTGTAGCTCTAACCGGACTCGGACCGATACGTCTTTCGACACCTACTTTTGAGATAGGCGCGGCTACCAATTACGCCATAGAGCCAAATACTCAGAGTCAATAACACGTACTGCCAAGTTATTTTTTCCCTGAGAATTGGAGTTTACAGATTAACGAGAATTGGCAAGAAACCCAATCTGTCTTATCCAACTTTTGCAAAGATACAAAAAATAAATGAAAAAAGAAAATAATTAGTCAACAAAATCAGAAAATTCACCAAAATTAACACTTAAAGGCTCAAAATTATCATCCATTAACACTTTATCGTAATAATAATCAGAAAACAGCTTTTGTATATCATCATCAATCAATACATCATAGTTTTCATTTTCAACGTTATCATATGCGTTAATAGATAGAATCTCTAGTTTAGTGCTACCTTTGATATTTTCATCATCTTCTGTGAAAAATTCATCTTGGTAAAGAGAATAAGTAACCGTGAATGAATAGTCATCTATTTCAAATTCTAGCTCATTTTCTCCTTCAATAAAATCCAAATCTAAATCATCTAACTTGTTTAAAAGTGTTGTCTTTGGTGCATCAATCATAACTTATCTAATTACTCTCTTAATTATTCTATTTCCTACTTGCTTTTCAGGCTTTGATTCCTGAACATTAGTTGTTGCTTTAGGAGCTACATTTGCAATTGCAGCTGGTGATTTAGCTGCTGCTCCCTTTTTACATCCACATGCCATGTCGTTTAAAATATTTAATCTAGATTATTATTTTTTTAATAAATATAACAAAGTTACGAAAAAAATAAAGGCTATTAAAAAAACAGCCTTTATTCTACATTTTTAGCTTTGCCAAGAACTTTGTCTGCAAGTCCGTAATCAACAGCCTCCTTGCCTACAAGCCAAAAGTTTCTATCGCAGTCCTTTTCTATTTGTTCGTATGATTTTCCTGTATTATTTGCTAATATCTCATATACATCTTTCTTGCATCTAAGAGTTTGTTCAAGCTCAATTTCCAAATCCTTTGACACACCTTGCATACCGCTGCTTACTTGATGTATCATTACCCTACTATGAGGTAACACAAGTCTCTTGCCCTTTGCTCCGCAACTAAGCAATACAGCACCCATAGAAGCTGCCATACCTACACAAGTTGTCGTAATGTCACAAGGAATGAAATTAATGGTATCAATAACTCCAAGTCCATCAACTACTGAACCACCAGGGCTATTAATATAGATGTTAATATCTCTATTTTCAGTTGAAGAAAGATAAAGCAACTGCGCAATTACAGTATTACAAGACTCATCATCAACAACTCCTGAAAAATAAATGATTCTATCGAACAATAGCCTACTGAAAACATCCATTTGAGTAACATTCATTTTTCTTTCCTCAAGAATAAATGGCATAATACTATTCTCCGTTTTCTTAATAGTATCGTCCAATACTGACGGCCTTACATTTGTTTTGTCAAATGCAAACTTTCTAAAATCTTTGATAATTTCACTCATAATTTATTTTTTTAAAATTTCTAAAATATCGTTTATAATAGTTCCTGCTGCATCATCAATTTCAACATTCTTATGCTCTATATTGAATGCATTAAGAACATTCTCTACAATCTTATCAATTTTCTCAGCTTCTTCTTTTGTCTGAACCCTTCCGCTTTCTTGATAATCCGTACTCCTTATTATATAATAGTTCTTATTTTGGAATTTATTAAATTGTTCCATTATGAATTTATGAAAGGTTTTACTATTTTCCCTGTCATATACAATTGAAATAGGCAATGGAGAATCACATATTATAACATCAACCTTATCTTTCAATCTCCATATCTTATGGAACTGTTTGCCAAAAATATAAATCTGGTCATCCATCGTTTTAAATGACTCTTCCCATACTTTATCTTTGGCAAATTCAAGAGCCATTTCACAATTGACTCCCCTCATTTTCAATTCAGCAAACACCTTTGCTGCTGTTGTACTTTTACCAACTCCTGGTCCTGCAAATAAATTAATTACTATACTCATATGTTACATTTACTTTATTCCAAATAGAACACAAATATTCTACCGCATCATACCCTCCTTTTAAACTTGGTTTAACAGCTTCACGTAGCGTTTTATAGGTTTTTAGAGGCTTTTTTGCCATACTTTCATCGAATTATAAGCGTTTGTAACTCTTTCAAGTGCTATATCAAAATATTTGTTTACTTTTTCTATGCCAAGGAAATTTCTATTCCTTATAATTGCCATCTTTCCTGTTGTTCCACTTCCCATAAATGGGTCGAATACCAAATCTCCCTCATTTGACCAAGAAATTATTTGGTCTTCAGCCAACTTATCCGGAAACACAGCTGGATGCCCCGTCTTTTGCCCTCCTACAGTATATGAGAATATATTAGGATGATATTTGGTGTCTTTTGTTGCTTTATATGTAGTTTCTTCAGGATTTCTCATTGCTTGTTTTTCATCCAACACACGTCTTCTTTTTCCTCCATAAGTTTCTACTTTTCCTGCATTTTTGCAAGGTATTCTAATGGGGTTAAATGTCTTTGGCTTGCCCTTTGAAAAACAAAACATATATTCAAACGTCTGTTCATACCTATTATGAGTTAACGGTATGTAATTAGACTTTTGAAAAATCATTGTATCATGTAGCTTAAAACCTATTTCCTTGAAATATAAAGCTTGTTTAAATGATGTACCACTTTCAGACCCATTTATAACAGAATCATTCACAACCCAAATTACAACACCGCCATCTGCTGTTATTTCATAGAGTAAGTCAGCGCATTTTTTAAATATATCAAAATTCCACGTCAATGTACCATCATAATCTCTGGTATTATCATATGGCGGCGATGTAACTGTCAAATCAACTCTTGTACCATCATCTATTAACTTTCGCATTTCTTCAATACAATCACCTAATATCAAATCATATTTCGCCATTATATGTATAAAGTCAAAAATGGGAGTGATTATACACTCCCAGTATTATTTTCGCTATTTGTCAAATCAATTCCTGTATCTGCCAAATATTCAGTATTCAATGTGTCCATAGACTCTGTGATACTCTTGCTAAGAGCTAAAGAAGCATCTACTGCTGTTGCTGCACATCTATAAGCTGTAAGACCAGTGCTGATAACATCATAGTTGTTATAGAACTTCTTCTTTGTTGTGAAGCCTCTATACTTAATGCCAATATCATTAGCATCCTTTGCATCAGACAAATCATTTCCTAGATATATGAAATCCCAAGAATACTTATTTGTCTGCTCTTTAATTCTATCCTTAATATCCTTCAATCTATACTCTGTTGAAGAATTCTCTCCACCATCAGTAATGATAACAATGAGGTTCTTGCTAGGACGTTCTGATTCATCCATATCACGAAGCCACTTTCCAACCTCATCAACGGCTGTACCAATACCGTCATACAAACGTGTCATACCTCCAACCTTATATTCAAAATCGCCAACTTCATCTAATTTCTTACCTAGATAAACTTGTCTAACGTTGCTGTCAAACTCATATAGTGATACAATGCAATCACCATCCTTTACAGCCTTTTGCTCTTCAATCGTCTTATTGAAGCCTCCGATTACATCGTCCTCACTTCCGCTCATAGAACCGCTTGAATCTATGATAAAACATACATGTACTAATTTATCTTTCATTTATACTATTTTTTGATAAAATTATTTTTCAATTTTCTGTTTTCTATCCATCAGATAATACCTATTTTAATTTCGGCGCCACCGTTTTTAGCGTCAAAAATGCGCTCTTGCACATTAACGATATACCCAATATTCTCCATTTCTTTAATGGCTTCATTAACTATATCGTTTATAGTATGCATTTTTTTTATAAACTCGCTGTCATTCATACCAATTATCCATTATTCCTCTTCTTAGAAGCCCTCTCTTCTGCTTTCTTTAGTTTTTCCTCTTCCTTGCGCCTACGTTCCTCATCTTCTATTTGCTCGATAAGCATATATGATGTCTCTAACATATCAACGTAGTCTTCATACTTACGCCTCATACGGAAAATCTCACGTGCAATGTCATTATCAACGTTCAATCTATCCTTATCAGTATCATATGATACATTACTCAATGCACCTTCCATAAGAACGTTTTTAGCAGCATCTGGTAATCTATCAAAAGCTTCCTCATATACCAATAATATAATATCATTTTTGGTTAGGAAATTTGTAGTGGCATTAGCTCTACTAATTTTCAACACTGTCTTTGCCTTCGGCGTTGATAATAACTTTAAACTAATACCCATCTGCGCAAGACCAGTGTCTTCGAACTTATCTTGTGCCAATTCAGCAATGTCTTTGCTAGTTTCAAAAAGTTTTGCCATAATTTTTCTATTTATTTTAACCTATTTTAACAAATATTTTATATACTTCTATGCAAATATACAAAAAAAATATTAAATAAGAAAAAAATTTAGTTAAAAAATGTCAAAGAGGCTTAAAAAAAATATATATCACGTAATTCTCACAAGCAACGGAAAACAGATTAAAACCCTTTATAACTGCGCATCCGAGAAGCTTGTTAATAAGAAATTTGATGAACTTATTAAAGAAAATAAAAACGTTAGATTTCCAGTAAGATTCATAAATATTGGTAAACTTGTTGATGCACATTATGAACTCTTTATTATAAAACAAAATGAGAATGATAATAAAGAAACAAAGTTGAAAGATGAAAACGGCAAGATAATAAACTTTCAGACAAATGATGATAACTGGGTGGTATACGATAGAGAAGATTATGAAAAGGAAGAATCATTTTGGGTTTATGGCTATCATCCCGTATTTCAACGAAAGGATTTTAAATGGATATATGATAATCTAATATCTAATAATTCTGATAAATATAATATTAAACAAATATTAGTATTCAGGAATAAACTATTAATAAGTACGACTTATGAACTTAATATGGTATTATGCAAAAATGAATCAGATTGCATAAGGCTATATAACGAACTTGAAAAAGAAATAGAAAATAATAAAGTTAAATACGTTAATTTTGCTGGTGATGCGTATCATAGTTATTTGAAAGGAACTTGGTTTAAGAAGATAAAAGAATTAACCGGCTGGGATGATTTAAAAATAAGGAGAAGAAATTTAAGGCCATAAAAAACGGAAGGGATTTATTTCTCTTCCGTTTCTTCTTCGCTTGTAAATATTACATTAAGATTTTCAAACTTAACAACTACTGTATCATCTGATGGGACAAACTCTTCTCCCTTTGGCTTATTCCTGTAATAAAGGTCTTCATCAATTTTCTTCAATTGTGTTTTATCAACTTTTATAACGAGGTCATTTTCCTGAGTCAATCCATTTTCATTTAAGAACTTAGCTATATATTCACCAAGTTCATATATCTTTATACTATTCAGCGTTAATTCCATATTTAATCAATTGTAAATGTTATTACCCAATCTGAAACATCATCGACAATATCATTACTCAAGTCTGTTATTGTTCTCCATGTAGCTCCAGCGTCACGCATTTGGTCAAGATATTTAACAACATTCTTCATATCATCATCCACGAAATCTCCACTTCCGTTCTTTCCTTCATGTATGCGGAAATAGAATTGATATTTGTAAACGCCTTTAATTGCAAATACCTTTAATGGTTTATTATCAATTGAGTTGATAACATTTGAAACCTTTAATACCTGTTCATCGCTCAAGAAATCTCCCTTTTCACCATTAAAGTAATATAGCTTGAATCCATTATCATCATATAATGTGTATTCACTTGATGGCATATATGAACCTGGAGCATTATCTGAAAATTTTCTTCCATCAATTGCTCTTTCAATTTTAAGCAAGTCATCAACGCTTGCTCTCATTCTTAGCAAGTCTTTTGCCTCTTCTGCTGTATTAAGATTATTCTTAAATGCTTCATCAACATCTTTTACAAATTTCTTTCCGTGAAAGAAAAATCTCTTCAAAACATATTTAACATTTTCATATAAACTAGCTTTCATTTTTACCTAACATTTTTTTAATTTTATTTTTATAGTATTTCAATTTATAGTTAATAACCTCATTGAAGGTTAGCTTAACTTTTTTCTTTCCACTTAATACATCGTCAAT
>Ga0326512_10002561_pt1 | contig 13451 bp, 16 predicted proteins | sample 1_2617_0518_D_FD_203652 | JGI IMG/M metagenome (GOLD analysis project Ga0326512, IMG submission 203652) | Bovine rumen microbial communities from UC Davis, California, United States - 1_2617_0518 | ecosystem: Host-associated > Mammals > Digestive system > Stomach > Rumen | place: USA... | reverse complement strand
ATTTATATAGAAAGGAGGACGTATTATGGAAATTGATATAGTTGAGCGTTTAATAACAACAGTTGGCTTTCCCATTGTCTGTGTATTAGGACTTGCATACTTCATATATAGATCATACCAGACGATCAATAACGACAACAGGGACAGAGAGGCTAAGTTATATGAAATGTTAGGTAAAACCCAGGCACAGCTGGACCAGGCACAGGACACCAACGCAAAATTTATTAGTGTACTGGAACAGATCAACCACGACACCGACCAAATGAAGGCCGACATAGACGACATTAAAGATACAATAAAGAAACTGCCTAAGCGTAAAACAGACACCCCGGAGGAATAAGCAATGGCTAAATGGAAATATGATGTAGATTACTACAAGCTTAAAGACAAACAGCAAAATATCCATGATATGATCGATTACAAGATCGATCAATGTATTAAGATCTTCAGGTGGAAGGGACTGCCAAAAACAATACCGGCCCGCAGCATGGAGCTATATGCTCAATGCGGCGGTAATCTCGTTGTATCTGACAAGTACAACGGCGAGGATCTGTACATATACCAGGGTGGATTAGGCGGGGAGCCGGACCAGTTATATAGGCCCACCATATACACAGTGGCAAATCCACACCAGAGGTTTGATAAACAATTAACGATAGATTGGGACGGTACCGATGATGAGCGAGATTGTGTGATATTACTTAATGACAGTATGCTCCGCGGATTACTGCCGATCCACCGCAAATACGCCACAATGGTAGCCGAAAACGAATTATCACTGCAGCTGTCAGACATACTAACCAGGGTACCATGGGCGCTAAGTGCGGAAGACGAGGCAACAAAAGCCAGTGCAGAGGCATTTATACAGGGAATATATACAGGTGATATGTCCGTTATCACTGACGGCGTATTTTTAGAGGGAGTAAAGGAGCACGCACTGACTAACCAGGGTACAAATGTCCTAAGCGCACTTATACAGGCTAACCAGTACCTAAACTCACAATGGTATAATCTGATCGGGCTTAATTCAATGGCCAACGGTACCAAAAAGGAGGCAATATCTGAAAGTGAGGAACACATGAACGACGATGTACTAAAGCCCCTAATTGATGACATGCTAGAATGCAGGCAGGATTTTTGCGACAGAGTAAATAAACGTTACGGCACAGAATGGAGCGTAGAACTTAACAGCTCATGGAGAGACAACGAGACAGAGGAGGCAGTCGCCCAGGTAGAGGAAATAGGAGAAGTGTTGGAAGTAATAGACCCTAAGACCACGGCACCCGCAGAGGAAACCCCGGAAGAGACACAGGAGACAACCCAGGAGGCAGAGGAAGCCAAAGAGCCGGAAGAGACCCCCGCAGAACCCGAGAAAAAGGAAGACAAGAGCCCGGAACAACTCAAAGAGGAATTTAAAGAACTCGTAGAAGCAATTGATGAAATGGCAAATGAACAGGAAGAGGAGGAAAAGCCAGATGAAGAAGACACCGATAAAGAAAATAAGTGACTGGTTAACAGGCCATGGTATTTTAAAGATCCTCACCGATAACTACGACGTGCCATGGAAAAACACAATACCGGGCCAGGATCTGGACGATGACTATTACGCAAACAGGAGCGGCAGCAAAGCTGTCTCTCCTTTATGTGAGCAGTTGTTGGAAAGTGACGGAACTATAACAGACGATAACCTCACCAGGATAGCAGGAGTTATATATAGAAAATATTCCAGAGACTGGGAGCAGGCTTTTGCAGCCGTTAACGTGGAATATAATCCGCTTGAAAACTATAATATGAAAGAAGAGGAGAGCCCGGCAGAGTATACTAAAACACTGACACCCTCAGAGATCACAGAAACAGATACACCCGCGGAGCTCACGGAGACAGTAACCCCGGCAGAGACCACAGTAAAGGACAAGGTAGCAGGTTATACAGAAACAATAACGCCCGCAGAGACAACCGTTACAGAGACGCCCACAGAGTACACAGAAAAGGATAGCCCGGCAGAGACCACAAACACCCAGACACCAGCAGAGACAACGGAGACGACAACGCCCGCAGAAACTACCGAGACGTTGACGCCAGCAGAGGTAACCGAAGATGTCGAAAACGATATATATGGATTTAATAGCAGCGCGGCCACAGATGATACACACAGCCAGAAAAAGAGCACAGTTGATGCAGCAGGAACCACGGTAGCCACTACTCAGAACCCCGAGACTAAGAAAATGGAGACAGACGCAGCGGGGACTGATAAACTCACAGTAGACAAAGCAGGCGAGAAAAAATTTACCGTCGATGAAGCAGGCACAACAGTAACAGAAGTAAATGCGGCGGGATCTAACCAGATTATAGCAGGACTGCCAGGAGAACAAGTGACCACGGTAGATGCAGCAGGCTCTAACGCGATAACTGTACAAAAGGACGGACAGAAAAAGATTAAGGTTGACACCGCAGGATCTGAAAAGCTTAAAGTAGACGCTGCAAGGTATCTGACAAGATCGGGTAATATCGGAGTAACCACAAGCCAGATGATGTTAGAGAGTGAATACAAACTCCGTATGATGTACAATATAATGGACAGTATCGTTTTCCCGGATATTGATAAAGTACTCACAATACCCGTTTTCGTATCAGATTGTGAAATATTATATTGACAATAAATTAACAATATACTATATTAGAGTATATAGAAAGGAGATAACACATGAAAGTCGAACAAATTTATCAGTTAATGAATACCGTCACCGGTGAGGCACTCGGTGATAGCGCAGTACTTGCCGAGGATCTCAGTAACATTGTAGAGATCGGAGATACTATCCAGAATGTAATGGGTCTGGACAACTACGTAAAAAAGCTTGTCGATCATATCGGGAGAGTAATTTTCGTAGACAGAGTTTACTCTGGTCGTACACCTTCCCTTTTGAGAGACGGTTGGGAATATGGTTCTATATGTGAGAAGATCTCAACTGGTCTTCCTGAAGCAGTAGAAAACGAGAGCTGGCAGCTTGAAAACGGTCAGTCATACGATCCTAACGTTTTCTATCAACCTGAAGTTACAGTTAAATTTTACAATGATGCTGTTACTTTCGAGATCCCGATCTCTATCACAGAGCAGCAGGTTAAGAGCTCATTTAGCTCAGTATCACAGCTTAACGGCTTCCTGTCAATGATCAGAACATCAATCGCAAACAGCATGACAGTTAAAACTGATGAGATCATTCGTAGAGCGCTTAACAATTTTATCTCAGAAGTTGTAAACGCAAACGACGGAGTAACATATGTAAAATTACTTACACTTTACAACGAAACACTCCCGGACGCAGCTACTCCACTTACACCCGATGAGTTCCTTAGAACTCCCGCAGCTATGAGGTTTGCAGTAGAGAAGTTCTACAATTACATCGATTACCTGTCCACAATGAGCACGAGATTTAATCTCGGACACCAACCCAGATTTACACCTAAGGATAGACTTAATGTAATCATGCTTTCATCTTTCAAGAATGCAGCTTCTGTATATCTTGACAGTGATACTTTCCACGAGGAATATGTGGCATTGCCGCAGGCAGAAAGTCTTCCTTATTGGCAGGGATCAGGCACAGCATACACTTTCGGTGATACATCTAAGATCAAGGTTACAAATTCATACGGTCATACAGTAGATGTATCCAATATCGTAGCAGTAATGCACGATAGAGACGCTGTAGGTGTAGCTAACGAGGATACACACGTAACATCAAACTACAACCCTAAAGCCGAATTCTGGAATGAATGGACTAAGGCTAAAATGCAGCTCTGGAACGACAGCAACGAGAATTTCATAGTTTTCGCACTCAATTGATGAAATTTGGAGGTAGAGAAGGGAGGCGCAGCGTAAAACCGCACGCCTCTCTTTTTACTGAAAGGAGGCTTATATGCACATAACCCTTTACAAAACAGAAAGTGAAAGTAACAGGCTCACTAAACAGATAAGGGAGCCCATTGCAATGGAGGGAAATTTAAGGGACAGTAGCAACGTAGTAGATCCCGTAATTACAATTGCAATTACAAACCCGACCGCATATAATTATATGTATATAGAAGAGTTTGGCCGTTACTATTTTATAAAGGACATGAAAAGCTTACGTACCGGGCTATGGGAGTTTTATTTACATGTTGACGTACTTACCACATATGCAGACAAGATAAAGCAATTGCAGGTTATAATTGACAAACAGGAAAGCAGCACTCTAAGCAGCGAGAATTATAATGACGGTTCATATGCTTGTAAAGAGGAAAACTTTACAGAAGTTTGTCAGTTTCCCGTAGGTTTTTCAAGCCAGGGAGAATTTATACTACTAACAGCCGGCCAGATATCCGCAACAGCATAAGGAGGTTATATAATGGCACAATTTGTTGAAGAGTTTTCAGTATTACAGAAAATACTTACAGAAGTTCAAAGCCTCGGTTATAGCGTAACAAGTGTAGAGCAACTCACCCCCGAAGTTGTTGGGGCATGGGCTGCCTCACATGGTTTTAGTGAAGTAGTAACAGACGCAGGAACACACGCAGCATGGGTGCAGGGTTCAAATCTTGCAGAGATCGCAGCAGCAACAGCCTCAGAAGCAAGTACAGCAACTACAACAGGTACAGCGTGGACACTGGGAAGTACAGCCGCAACAGTAGCTGAGGCTGACGTACTTGTTGGCGATGTTGTTAATGCAACAGGAGAGCTTGTATCGGAAAATGTTGCTACTACCGCACTTACAAACGTAGAAATGTCCGGGCTAGGACTTGCAGCAACAGAGACAGGAGCAGGAGCAACAGCCGCAGCGGTAACGCTTACTCCTAAAACAGTTGTAATATGTGGAGCAGCCGCTGCTTTGGGTCTTACAATAGGTTTCGATACAGGCCAGGCAATAGTAGCAGAAATGGAAGGTAATGATTTCGACTGGGAGCATGACAGCGTAGGAGGAAAGATTATTACATATCTTACATCTGACGGACGTACCTACTTAAAACAAGATCTCATAGACAAGCTTAAAAAATATTTCATCGAAAAGGGTATGTATGGTAGTGGAGGCCCAGAAGGTGAAGTTGTAACTACTACGACAGTACAAGTATCTTACATGGACGTAGAAACGTTTGGAGGTTACTTATTGTCTCAATTACAGCGTCCCTCTAATTTTCCCGCAGGAGATTTTACTAATATGCTTGTAAGAGCAATTGATAACTGGAATGACATATTGACATATAACGGAGACAATCAGGGTGATATGTCAAATAGTAAAATAACCAAATTCACAGCAGAGGCAGTATGGACAAGTTCATATAAAGAGATTAGATTGTACGCAACGTTTAATAATACGGATTATGTAAACAGCGGAAGTTTTAACCAGCAAAGCGGAGGGTCTGTTACATGTACTACCACAGCGGAAGCAGGAAGGGCAGGAACAGTTAACCGAATTTTTAAATCCAGATATTCATATCCATATACACAAACAGACGGACAAGGATGTAGTAGTGGACAAATTACATTACAGGTGAGCAATCCAGCACCTGGAACATCGACAGCTGAAATATCAAGGATAGACGGTTTAAATATAGGGCACATGACTACACCAGTACCAGGAGTAAATAAAAAGCCAGGCGCAACATATCCCGCAACAAACGTACCAGTATCTACAACATATCCTACATGGGCAAGCCAGAGAAAATATGTAGATAACCCCGACGATATTATACAGGATAGAACAAAGCCTAGAACACCCATTTTGCCCGTACAGCTGCCGTTTAGCGATCCCGAGGACGTATCACAGCCAGACTCACAGAACAATCCTAACCCAGATCCTAACCCTAACACTAAGCCCATGGAAGATCTTAAACCACAGCCAGATCCCGACACAAAGATACCGACAGACGACCAGGGACAGAACGACGATCCAGACCCGACCACAGGCGGCGGAGGCAGTGGCACAATGGGTACAGGAATGGTACATATCTATAACCCGACACTTGCACAGCTTGCGGCGTTCTCCGAGTACTTATGGAGTGGACTTTTCGATCTTGACAGCTTTAAAAAACTTTTCCAGGACCCCATGCAGGCTATAATAGGATTACACTTGCTGTACGCAACGCCTACAAGAGACACTAACGACCATAACATTATCGTAGGTAACCAGAACACAGGCAAGATGTCTAGAATAGTAACAAACCAGTATATCAATATTGATTTTGGAAAAGTTGTTATAAACAAGTACTTTAATAATGTCTGTGACTATATCGATACAGAGTTAGAACTTTTCCTGCCATTCGTAGGCTTTACGCAATTATCAGCAAAGGAGCTTGTAGGAAAGAAAGTGGGGCTTAAAGGCACAATAGATGTACTGACTGGAACTATACTATATAAAGTGTTCAATGGAGATCAGGTACTTTATGCCTATGCAGGACAGTGTAGTGTACAGCTACCACTCTCAGGAGTAAATTATAGCTCAACAATAGCAAGCATAACCGGCCTTATAGGAGCAGCAGGAATAGGAATTGCAACAGTTGCAAGCGGCGGAACACTAACGCCAGTAATGGCAGCAGGAGGAGCAGCAGCCGCAGCTAATACAGCAACGCACATGTCCCACCAGGTACAGAGGAGCGGAGGCATAGGAGGAAATGCTGGAGCAATGGGACCCCGTACACCTTACATAATCGTAACCAGACATAAGCCGTACAATCCGTCACAGTTTAACGAATACTACGGCTACCCCAGCAACATTAAAGCAACCTTGACAAAGTGCACAGGTTATACTAGAGTAAAAGATGTAAGATTACATGGTATCACTGCTACAAGTGCAGAGTTATCAGAAATAGAAGCACTACTCAAAGGAGGCATAATCATATGATAAAAGTAGGATCAGCAAGAAGCTCATACGGTAACACAACTCCCGGCGATCAAAACGGCCGGGAGGTATCTATACAGGACTTTTACGTACATAAGCCGTATTGGTTAGGTTTTATCTTAAAGGATAAGAGCAAATCAGTACCACTTGCAAAGGCTATGACTGACGCATGCAAAAACGATTTTATAGGATATGACCAGGCAACCAGAATGACAGCCCGAGAAGCTTACATTAAATATGGAAGTATTTCAGGCATAAAGGAAAAATGCAACACTGACTGTTCACAGCTTGTTAATCTGTGCCTATACTCTATCGGAGTATCATTACCTAATTTCAACACAGCGTCAATGCCGGGAGTTCTTAGACAGTCCGGTCTTTTCATAGAGAAAAAGGTTTATGATTATACAGACTGTCAAAAGGGCATGATACTTGTTACTCCGACAAAAGGGCATACGCTTATAGTAACGAGCATAGGAGAGCAGGCACCGGCACAGCCTAAGCCTGAAAAGCCCGTTATACCTTCATGCAAGCCTGTTATAAAGTTGGGAAGCAAAGGCCAGAGAGTACAGTACTTACAGATCCTGTTAGGACGTCCTACATCTGCCAAATTCTCACAGTTCGACGTAGAAGCTTTAAAGAAGTTTCAGACGGAGCATGGACTGGAAGCAGACGGAGAGTACGGCCCGCTTACTCAGAAAGAGATGGTAAAGATATATGTCTGACAGTAAATATTTCGATATAGAAGATACCATGTCCGAGCTTGAAAAAGACCCGGACATTAGGTATTATCTATACTTTGGTGAGAGATCCGCAGGAAAATCGTATAGTACGTCTATGAAGATCTTAAAGCACTATATAAAGAGTAACGGCCAGAGAGTGGCAGGAATAGCCCGTAGGTGGGACGATGACTGGGGAAGCAATGTAGCAGCCACTTACTTTTCAGCACTGGAAGCAAACGGTGAGATCCTCAGATTGACAGACGGAGTATATGACCGTGTATGGTATCACAGTCATAAATGGTTTTTGGCTAGGTACGATGAGGAGACAGAGAAGCTTATAAAGCACCCAGAGCCGTTTGCGTATGCTTTTGCGATTAATACATGGGAAAAGACCAAAGCCAGCCAGTATCCGAATATGGACTATTTAGTACTGGAAGAATTTATATCACATCACTATGTCGGAGCAGATCTCGCAGAGTTTCAGCTTTTCCTCAACCTTGTATCTACGCTTGCCAGAGACAGGGAAGAGTTTAAGGTTATATTACTAGGTAACTCCATAGCAAAGTACGGAAACCCCTATTTCCGAGGTATGGGCATAGAAAATAAAGTACTACGCATGGAACCGGGAGACACTGTAGTATTTAGCAACGATTTCAACAAACTTAAAATAGCTGTCACCTTTACAGATCCCCCGATAGGAGGCAAAAAGTCCGACATTTTGTTCGACTTTACGGATAACGCCGCAGCCCGCCAGATTACAAGCGGCGAATGGCAAATAGAGGCTCATTTTCCGAGCTTACCATTAGGTACCCGGATATTACCAAAAGACATCATATACAAGTACTATATAGTATATACCGATAACATATTGCAAGCGGACATAGTACGACAGGGTAATTCAGTATATACATATGTACACAGGAAAACAACGGAGTTACAGGAAAGGCCCCAGGACCTGATATTTACACTAGAACCAGATATACGGCCAAATGTGAGGAGAAACATATTAAAGGTATATGACAAGATCTCAGAGAAGATCGCAAAATTCTATAAGACAGACAGTGTATACTGCCAGGACGCAGAGGTGGGCGAGATACTATATAGCTATATGGAAAGTATGGTAGCTCCTGTATAATTTGTATAAATTGCATAGTTTCGGCTATGCAATTTTGTTTAATTTTATACGTGACATATTACGTCACATGATGTACTATGTATATAGAAACAAACGAAACAACCGCCCCGGACGGTATCCGGGAGAAAAGAGGACAATATGAGTAAATATGAAATCATGTCTTATCAGTATCTTAACAACCAGCCCGAATTTTCAGATAGAATGGAAGCCCTTGCTGTCGACTATATCGCAGAGCAGGAACTTAATTTAGATGTTGATGACCTTTGGAACGATGCAACCGCTGAACAGGCATATGCGCAGTTAGAATTAGCCCAGGAAAACAATAGCCTATTTTACGTAGATGAGTTTTTCTTCTGGCTTGTACAGAACATGATTTGATAGAAAGGAGACACAACATGGTAGTAAAGATAAAGAAACTGTATGAAGCAAAGGCAGTATATGGTATAAGCAATGTATATTTTAAAACGCTTGACTATGTGATATGTAGCAGCATGGAGCAGGCCAGGAAATGGACCGAGGAGCATTACCCGCAGGGAGACGATGACTTTTACAAATTAGAGGAGGTATAACATGAGCTATTACAGAGTAGATCTTTACAGAGATGACAAGAAATGGAAAAGCCTTTTTGTAGAGGCTGAGAGTAAGCGTAAAGCCATGTACGCAGTTTCAGAGCTAAATTTTAGAGACATGGCGGTTGCACACTGGCACTTAATAAACGAAGTTTCAAGACACGAGTATATGGAGGCGATATAATGGACAGATACGATGTATATTTAAGAACAAGCGCAAGGACACTCGATATGCCTGACGAATACATGTTCACAGTTAAGGCAATAAACTTGCCAGACGCTGAGGTTAAGGCATACCGACAACTTAAGAAGACACTCACAATTGACTACGATCACTTTTACTGTGTAAGGAGGGAAGACATATGAGTATGTATAAAGAGATCATTAGACTAATAGTAAAACAGTGGATAGACGAAAACCCGGACATTGTAGTATATAATACTATGGAAGAGTTAGAGGACATGGCAGACGCTGAACTCAAATTTATCTGCAGAGAAGTCGACAAGACACACGGGATTACAGAGTACGGGGTAGACGGAAAAGTGTTCAGAAGAGCACACTAAATCGGAGGTTTAACATGAAGAGAAAAAGTGATATCATTATAGGTAAGCAGTGTAAGCAGTACAGGGAGTTACTGGACATGACCCAGCAGGAAGTAGCGGACATACTTAAAATGTCCAGGGAAACAGTAAACCGTTTCGAGAACGGACAGATCCACAGTACGAAGATCTTAGATTTTTGGATAGATAACGGTTTAGAGATTGTATTAGTAGGAGGTGATCAGTTATGAAAGAACACGACATTACAGATAACAAAGTTGCAACGGCTGAAATTTACCAGAAGTGTAAAGAAAGGAATATTATATGAAGAAGCGAAGGAAAAGTAATATCCCGATATCCCAGATAACCAGCATGTCAGACTATGACATACACCATAGTACAGCGGCGCAGCAGCGCCGCATGCTTGTATCATTGAACAAAGCAGCTAATAAAAGACTTGCCAAGCTGGCAGAAGGACTTAATGAAGGTAAAATTGAATATAGCGAAATAGGAAATTTACCGAGCATGATAGACAGGTTTTATCAGAACTCGAAGGGAGAATGGAAGTATAACCGCTTTACTTTAAAGAAAAACGCAACCAAGTATGCAATGGAAGCACAGATACAAAGTAGAACAAACTTTATGATGTCGGACATGTCTAAAAAGAGCTACGCTATAAAGTACGAGAGAATTAGAAGGAGTGCATTACGTAATCTGTATAATGAACAGAACGGATTACAACCAGGAGACGCAGGATACAGGTACAAAATGTCCCAGGAAGAGTACAAGAAGTTAGGTAAACTTTTCCAGAGAATGAAAGATGCACACATACTAACTACCAGAGCACAGAGCAGCGACGAGTATTACAAGTCAGCATTAAAGCAGGCCATGGAGATTGTTAAAGATAACCCTACTCAGTCAGTCAATGAATGGTTCGAGGCGATAGACGAGAAGTTTCAGGCGTATTATAAAGAATTGACAGAAGAGGAGAAGGCTTTTCGTAAAGAGCTTTTTAAATACAAGAAAAAGAAGGAGTAAGTGTTTATGATTTTTCATAACAAGAAACTCAACTTAAATTATTACAATGTCGAGGAAATGCCCCGGATATTAGACAAGCTTATAGAACACAACGGGATCACATGGTGTGGACGTAAAATAAAATATCTTGACTGGTCTATAAGCTTTGATATAGAGAGTACCAGCTTTCGAGATTATTTAAAGAAGCTTGCCCTTATGTGGATATGGATGTTAGGCTTACAGGACGATCAGACAGGTTTTATATATACAATCGTAGGCAGGACATGGAAAGAGTGGCAGGAAGCTATAAAGTGTTTATACGAGCTATGTCCAGGAGATAATCATTATATACCTATCTATGTACATAATCTAAGTTTCGAATATTTCTTTATAAAACCCTATGTCATGGAGAAGGACGTATTTGTAGTAAAGTCTAACGATCTCCTATATATGAGAACATGGGAAGGTCTGGAATTTAGATGTAGTATGAAAGTTGCAGGCTGCAAGCTGGCAGATATCACCCAGTTTTTACCGACAGACTGTAAAGTGAAGAAGCTCGTAGGCGATCTCGATTACAAGCTCATGCGTCACAGACTAAGTAACGTTACTGACGACGAAATGGCATACTGTCTAAATGATGTAAGGCTTGTATGTGAGTATATAAGTCAGAAGAGAAGAGAAGACGGGGATATATCTAAGATACAGAGAACAGCCACGGGATACGGCAGAAAGGGTATTATGGATTTTGTTTTTAATGACATGACAAAGAAGGAAAAAGCTAAATTTATTGCCCAGGTTATGGGCACATGTTTTCATAACGGCCTAGAAATGAAAACAGCCTGTAGGGCTTTTATGGGTGGACATACAGCGGGAAACCCTCAGAACAGAGGTAGAATTCTACGCGGTGTGACATGCTGGGATTTTACAAGTAGTTACCCTTCAATTTGTGTATGTTGCTCAGATTTTCCTATTGAATATATAGGATATATGGACAACATGACAGAGCCAGAGTATAGGGTAGAGTTATCTTTAAAACATGCCATTATAGGTAAGGCTATATTTAAGGGATTACGCCCCAGGGTATACGAGGAAGGAAGATCTAAGGAGACCGTAGATTTTGATTATTATATACCTTCTTCTAAATGTGTTGAGCTGGAGGGCGAGGTAAAGTATAACGGAAAGGTTGCATCTGCGGATCTGTGTAGTATATACATAATAGATCTTGATTTTACAACATATGAGTTATTCTATGAATGGGATTCTGTGGAATTTGAGGGCTGCTTCTTATATAAAAAAGGCTATTTGCCTAAAAAAGTTATCGAGTATGTATTATCCCTTTATCAGTCTAAAACCACTTTAAAGGGTGTAAAAGGTCAGGAGCTAAAGTATGCTAAGGATAAGGCATTATTAAACGCTGTGTCTTACGGAATGAACGTAACCAGCCCGGAGAAAGATATATTACAGTATGACAGCTCAGAGGACGAGTGGAAACCCACAATAGACGGAGAATGGAAAAGCGATCTATACGACATGCAAAATGCCGATGATGTAGCGGAATACTGGGATCTTAAAGTAAATGCGTATAATGATAGAATACGTGCCGGACAGGTCACAGTTTCCTATATTCAGGGCATATATATCTCAGGAGCTGCCCGCGCAAATCTCGCACTCGGTATAATGTCTGCTGGCCTAAAACACCTTTTTGCATACTCCGACACAGACAGTATATACATTCAACACAGCGAGGAGTTAGACGATTTTATCACAAGCTATAACAACATGATAAAGCAGAAAATGGAGCGTATGTGCAAGTTTTACGATCTACAACAGGATTGCTGGAGACCTAAAACCATTAAAGGAGAGGAAAAACCCCTGGGTTACTGGGATTTTGACGGATACAGTGAATACTTTAAACAGGTCAGGGCTAAGACATATGCCAAAATTGACAAGGAAGGGCATTTTAAGATCACGATAGCTGGCCTCAACAAACAGGCGGGAGCTGCATACATTGCACAGCAGGCAGACCCAGAGGCTGAGATCATACGCAGAGAGGACGGCACTATAAAGGACGTAATAGTACATAACCCCGAAAAGGTTCTTAACTACATCGATATCGGCATGCATATACCAGAGGGAGAGACAGGAAAGCTCCTGCATACCATATCACGATCTGAGTATAAGGGCACTATTACAGACTATGAAGGTGTAGAGTGTGACTATGATATACAAGGCGGTGTAAATTTGAGTGATACCAGTTTTGACATCAAGGACTGCGATAGTGATTTTGAGAAATTCCTAAGCTTTATAAGCAATACAGTATATGATGAACGTTAACAATTTAACAATGTGCGCTCCCTACCGGCCCGAATGCTTAAGCATTTGGGCCGTGTTTTCCCTCCCCAAAAATAAACGAAAAAACGATAAAAAGTTAACATAAATTTTATCGCTGTCGTAGAGCGGGTTTGCGGGCTCGGTTCTCTAAGACGTGTCTGGGTGGGCGTTTCCGGACGTGGACAATACAGGACAGGTGCGGCTTGCCGGGGCGTGGCTGGGAAGCCGCTATTTAATTGACTTTTTCATTTTTCATGTCATTATTATACCTA
>Ga0326512_10002560_pt1 | contig 13452 bp, 16 predicted proteins | sample 1_2617_0518_D_FD_203652 | JGI IMG/M metagenome (GOLD analysis project Ga0326512, IMG submission 203652) | Bovine rumen microbial communities from UC Davis, California, United States - 1_2617_0518 | ecosystem: Host-associated > Mammals > Digestive system > Stomach > Rumen | place: USA... | reverse complement strand
TGGCGCTCGTTCGGGGGCCGGCACCGACCCCGTCGCCACCGGTGGCGAACTTCACGCTCTTTACGGTCTTCAATGCGCTCGCGATGCCACTCATGATGGTCGTGATTGCCGTCGCCAATTCGATGTATCGCATTGGGGCTGGCTTTTTCATCGCCTCTCGGATTGCATAGGCTTGCGCCACGCCTTGGTTCATGATGATTTCACCAAGCGCGAGAGTTTTGCCGAGCACGGCGAAAGCTTTGCTGCTCTCTCCAAGCTCATCCATAACTTGCGAGGCCGAGTTCATCAGCCCCGCTATAGCACTTTGCTTTGCCCGCTCAATCTCGACCTCTTTCGCCGCGGTCTCCGATGCTCGGTTTTGCTCGTTCTGGGCGTACTCCTCGAGTATCATATCGCGACTCGCCCGATACTCGCGCTCACGTTGCAACCGCATTTGATTGTACTCGGTTTCAAGTTGAGCCTTCATCGCCTCGTCGTCTTTGTAGAGTTGCAGCTTGGCGGCATAGTCTTCGGCCATTTTCTGCTGTTCGGCGGCGTGAGCCGCGTCCATTTGCGAAAGCTCCGCGCCAAGCGTGCGAGCTCGCGCTTGAGCGAGCAGCTGTTGAAGTTCGGCCTCCTTCTCCGAGCCCTGCTCGACTCGAGCGAGGCGTTTTTCGAGCAGTTGCTCCTCGAGTTGCGCCGCTTTCAAGTTCGCGTCCGCCATGGTTTTCGCGGTCTCGGCGCTTGCCGTCGCCACGGCGGCGTCAAAGGCTTCGAGAGCGCGGGCGTTGTCGGCTATCATCTTGTTGTAAAGCAACGAGAGGTTGTCGTATGCTCGCCTCGCCTCGTCGGTTTGTATGCCTTCAAACTGGTTCATCCGCTCGACGAGCTGGGTTAGTTGCATTTGTTGGTATTGTATCAGCGCGTCGCGGGAGATTTTGATCCGCTCTTGCCATTCAGCTTCAGTACGCCGTGTTATCTCCTTCTCTGCCCACTCGGCTATCTGCGTTCGCCGCTTCGCCTCGTCCTCGGCTTGTTTTTCGGCTTCGCTCTTGCCGGTTGAAGCCCGCGAGCCTGTCTTGCCGCCTCTACTTCCGCCACCGCTGCCCTTTGGCTCCTTCGCTGTGGTCATGCCGCCTCCGCCGCCGCTATTCTTCTTTGCCGCATTAGCCGCCGCTTGGCCGATGTCGACTTTCTCGAGCCTCCCGTTAATCATCGTGTCCTGCGCTCCACGCACATTGGTAGCAAAGCTTTTGAAAAGGTCGGTGATGTTGTCAAGCGTGGTGGTCGCCATGGTCTTGAAAGAGTTGATTACTTGCGCGCCGCCGTCCTTTACCATCTGCCAACCCTTTTTAAAGTTGCCCGTCAAAGCCTCCCACATACCGCCGAGCACCCTTGTAAAGCCCATCACGCCATGATAGGCGCTGCTTATAACGTTGCCGATTTCCTTAAAGACGAGACCGAAGACGCTGCCAATAGTCTTCACCACGAGGCCAATACCCGCCAACGCCGCGCGTAAAAGCGCGCTCTCGTTGTAGAGGTCGACAAACTCGTTGTATGTCTCCTGTATTTTCTCAATCAGCGAAATTATGGCGTCGTCGACAAAGACCTTCACCTGCTTCCACATGACGTCCCACCCTTCTTCGGTGAGATTGAAAAGGCCGTCCATTTTTTCGTTGAGTTCGGCCTCTTTCCGCGTTAGTTCGTCGGTGGCCTCACCAATGGCGCCGGTTTGGCCTTTGACAACCTCGAGAGAGGTCTCGATGTCTCCAAGACTTTTTATTAGCTCGGTACCGCCAGCTGCCGCTTGCTTGCCAAAGACATACTGCAAAACCTCTCCAACGGCCTGCGACTGCGGCGGTAGCTCCCGCAGCTTGTTGCTCACCTCCTGTATCACGTCAAAGGTATCGCGGCTCCCGCTGCTTAAGTCCGCCACCACTTTGTTCGCGTCAATGCCTATCCCTTGCAGAGCTTGGCGCGTCTGCGTGCTCATGAGACGGATACGCTGGTTCGCCTTCTCAATGGCCGCCATGCCGTCCTTGCTGAATATGCCGCTACGGCTTTGCGCGATAATAGCGACCATTTTATCGGCTTCGACGCCCGCGTCATGAAAGGAGCCTTTGTACTGGTTTACTTGCGCGAGGAAGTCGCCGTTGAAGTCGGAGCCGGCTTGGAAACCTTCGCGGATTATGCGCATGGCCTCGTCTATCGATATGCCAAACTCGGCCACAAGCGCGTCGACCGTCGACAGTACTTCGGTGTACTCTTTGCCGTATACGTCAGCTATCGCTTGTATCTCGCCGCGAACGTGCGAAAGCGCTTGACCCTCGACACCGAGAAACTGCTCGGTCAACCGCGTTGCCTCGGCGATGTTCTTGTTGTAGTCGAGCAGGCCTTTGAAAGCGGACACAGCTCCGGCGATACCGGCCAGAATGAGAAACACCGGATTTTTCATGAGAGTCATTAGCGTTCGCCCAAAAGCCTTCATCGTCGTACCGAGAGCGACAAACATCCCTCCCGCCGTTGCGGCGTTCGCCGACAGCCCTTGCAGGGAGTTGCCGAAAGCGGTGTTGCCGAAAAGGGCTCGCTTTATAGCCTCTTCATAGTTGCCGACTTCCTTATAGTTCTCGCCGATATTATGCGACAAATCTTTTATTTCTTTGTCGAGGGCTTGGATGCTTTGTAAAAGCGCTTGGTTCGATTGGCGCTCAACATCGCTCATGTTCTTCCATTGCGTTTTCATACTCGAAAGGCGCGCCTCCATTTCCCGCAAGCTGTTCTTCTCGCGCGTCTGCATGACGATAGCCTTCTGCACCTCGCCCGACAGCTCTCGCTTCGCCGCTTGTACGCCTTTTATCTGCTCTTGCAGCCTTGCCTGCTCGCCGCGATAATCGGCGCTGCTCTTGTCAAGCTGTTTCATTTTGGTCTTCAACTCGTCAATCTGCTCGTTGTAGCGGGCAAGTTGAGCGATCGCGGCGTCGGCGGTCACTTGGATGTCAAAGACCCTCGTTTCGTTTCCTGATAGTGTTGCCATGTGTCAATCCTCTATTTGTATTAGTTCAAAAGTCCAAAGGTTGTTTGCCCCGCTTGTGGCCGATATGACTACGTAGCGCCTCTGCGTCGTTCGGTCGTATATGGGGCGTGTGAAGTCGATGTTTTGTGCCTCGGCGGGTCGCAGTATCGCCGAGCCTTTTATAACCCGCCCACGCTCTACCAGCGTGGCAAGTGCGGCGCTGTTCCTCTCGAGCAGTGACTGAAAATCCATGCCGTCAAAAGAAAAGATAGCCTCCACGTTGTCGTAGCTCGTCGTGTCCTCGTCGGCGTGCAAAATCTTGCCAAATCGCGGTTTTAGGCTCCCCAATTTCTTCGGTTTCCACGTGCTGCCGTCTTGCTCCATGGTGTAGAGTGTGACTACTCGGCCAACGCCGCTGACAAACTTCGACGCGAACTGCGTTTTTGTGGCCTCGAGCGTCTCGTTGTCGATGTCAATCGAGCCCGCCTTCTCGTCAGTATAGCTTTCGTCGGTGTCGTGAACAAACCGATTTTGCCGCGCCCAGTCCTTCACACTATACGACAGCGACGAGATGGTAGCTAACTCTATCTCCCATGGCGTGCCGGCCAAAACTTCCTCAACCGACATGAAAGTTACCTCGGTGGCGTGGCCGGTGTAGACCGGGAAGACACCCAGTCGAGCGCAAAGTTCCTTGACAAAATCGACACAAGTCATAGCGGGGAGGTTGGGCGCGATGCGATAGCCTTGCCCCTCGATAACGTCGCCGTCCATCTCGAGCGTGTAATCCACGTCTACACGAGTTCCGAGTTGGTCTGTGATAGGCGTGCCGCTGTTGTTGTATATAAGCCACTCAAGCGCTGTGCCGCTTTCAATGGTCACCTCGTCGGGCAAAGTAGCGTCAAGCTTATAGCTCCCCGTGGCGGTATCAAGTTGCGCGTAATAAGGCGTTGTGCCAAAGGTGGCGGTCGCGATAGGCACGACGTGGAACGGCTGCGTGCTGTAGCCGGTGAGGTGGACGGTGCGAGCTGTGCCCTTGCCGCGGAGCCTTATATAGGCCGTGCCGGTGTCGTGGTCGGCCTCGGCATATATGCAGGCGTAAGCGCTGTCGGTTATCTCTTTATGCTCTACGATGATGTGCTCCGGTATCATACCCGGGTTATCCTCGTCGTAGTCCGGGTTCTCTTCCCGCGTCCAATAGTGCGCGATTGAGCCGACGGGCAATTCCTCGTCTAACGCGTGCTTCCGCGATACCAGCGCCACCGCCCAGCTCCGCAGCTGAAGAAAGCGCTCCATGTCGTTCATCTCAAAGCCCCAGCCGTACTTGTCGCATATTTGGTTGAGGATGTACCCGACCGGCACTACCGGCAGCCTGCCATACTTCACATTCCACCCGGTAGAATAATCCGCGTGCCCGTAATTGAGCGCCTTGAAGTGCGCCACCGTGTCGAGCGTCTCGAGGTCGGAGTAGCGAAACCAATCGTCACCGACGCCGAGCTTCGGCAGTTGCAAAGCCTCGGCTATCATCGTCTTAAGCGGCGTTATCTCGTGGAAAATCACACTGATTTCATAATCCGAGTTGGTCGCCGTAAGTATATAGCCGCGCCCCTGCTCGATGAGGGCTACGCCGTCGACAATGTAGTCTATCGTCATGTAGCGGCGGGCGAAGACAGCACCGGCGCCAACGCCGTTGACCAGTCCGGCGGAGCTCACCAACGCCTCATTGTGCGCCGTGCGCGGTAGCCGCGCCGTGTAGGTGAAGCTATTGGTCATTTTGTCGAGCGACTGCAAGAAATTGCTTTGCAGCGCCATTGTCAAGCTCTCGTCAAAGTCTGCGAGGTCGCCATTTATATAAAGCTCGATTTTGCTCATAGCGTAAGCGGGTTAAAAGTTGGAACAACTACGGATATGCCAAAGCCTTGATATTCGGCGCTCTCAACCTCAAGCGTACCGGCTTTCACGTGCACCCGCTGCCACATTCCGCCACCCATATATCGGTCGACACAAGTCGCGGCCAACAAGTCGCGCAGCTCGGCGACCTCGCCAGCCTTGACAAAAGGCGCCTCGAGCTCAAGCGTGCGTACATTCGTCGCCGTCTGCACTGCCCCGTCTCCTTTATACCAGCCGTCGCTGTCATAGTCGACTGTCGGCTGTGGCGGCGCAACAACGGCCGTGCGCTGTGTCTCCGAGCTGTCGCCCTTGACCCGAAAGAGCTTAAAGCAGATTTCGCCACGGTGGTTGAGCCAGCGCAAATACTCGCCACAAGTCTCGTTGCTGATGTGCAGCGTGCAAATGAGATAACCCCAACTGAACGTGTAGTCGCCGCTCTCCAACTCGGTTATAGCGGAGAGTGTGTAGCTTCTTCCATCGTACCACAATTCCCAAGGCTTGCCGGTATAGGCTGTCATTTCACGCGTGTAATACTCGCTTATCTCGTGCGAGCCCCATATAGCGTGCGCGAGTTGCACGGCAATCGTCTCGGTGGTGGTGCCGTCGGAGACCGTCATGGTTAAGCGCTCGTTCTCTTTCATCACCGCCGCCACCGAGTGGCAAAGATTACCCTCGGGGCTGTCACTGATTACGAGTTGCTGGATGTATGGGAAAAGGTCAAAGGACACTTCTCCGTCGCCGTTGGTGATGCGCCGTTGGCTCACTATGTTGTCGCCGCGCGTCGATGTCAGCGTGACCACCAGTCCCGCGCGCGCGCCCTCAATCCAAATCGGATCGTGGTTGCCGGCGTAACTGCGGGTAAAGTGGGTAACAACGCCGCCTCCAAGCGATTGTGGAATGTCGTAAGTTTGTATGCCTCTTGTCATATTGTGTTGATTTTTATGTGTTCTATATTACTATCAAACCAAAATTTCAGCCTTTCGTCAAGCCGTTTCGCGGCTCGTTCGATGGCGGGTGAGTAGATGTCAGCCCTGCCGCCACGGCGATAGAGCGATGTGCCCTCTTGCCGTATCTTTCGAGCGATAAAAAAGGCCATTTGCCGCAGCCCTCGCTCAAGCGGGGTGTACTTGCCGCCGCTCGGTCGCTTGTATGGGATAGGAGTGATGGCGATGCCTTTGTCGATTATCCATTGCATGATAATCGCGCGAAAGTTCTGCGGCACCTTGCCCGGTCGACGGCCTCGCTCGAGCGTTTGGAAGGCTCTACGCCCCGTCAGCGTGGCGTGCACGCCGCCCGCTGTGGCCTCAACCGTTACAGCCATGCTCGCTTGTGTGCGACCGCTGGCGCGTGTGCCTGTGGCCTCAATCGCTTGCGATATTTCGTTGCGGAGGCCTTCCATGATAGCGGCGACCTCGCTCTGCAATGTGCCCACGTCGAGCACGCCACCACTACGCACCATTGCCGCCGCCGATTAGACCGTCGACACACTCGGGCACCGACGGAGTTAATGTAAACTCAAGGCATACGCCGCCCACCTTCTCGTCGAGCAGCGAATATTCGGCTCTCCATGTGACGTCCGTTACCGGAAGGCAACGCCCACTGTCATTAAGCAGTACCAGAAACCGCTTCGCCTTATCAAGCATCCGCGTCACAACGTTCCAGTCGTGCGCGCTCTTGTCGTCAATTTCGATACGGTCGAGAAACCACACCATACGATTTGTCGACACGGTAATGCCGCCCATTGTGGAACGTATGCCACCCGCCACCGGGAGCACGTCAAGCACGGCGGGCAATCGCCCGTGCCGAGCTCCGTTCATTGTCACATTCGCGCGCGTCCAATCCTCAAAGAAGTACTCCATACCCAAGGACTCCACGATACTTTTTATTAGTCTCCTCATAAACAAAGCGTTTTATTATATTCTTCTATTTTTTGCTTTTATATCATTCTGCTGCACTTGCATTAGCCTGCGTTCGTAGCGGTTATTCTCGGCGTCGATTTTGGCGCACCGATAGAAGTACTGCCATTTCACAGCCCCCGCGGCGTTGTGGTCGCTTATGCCCATTCTTTTTGCGTACCAATCGACCATTGAAAACCAATCGCCGACAGGCGGATTTGCCCGGCTCTCTTGCCCTGTCGGCTTCACCTCGCACGACTTGAAAAGGTCGGATATTCGGGCCAACTCGGTAGCCACCATGTGCGCCACTCCGGCCACATCCATAGCGGGCAAGTAGCCGAGGTCGCCCGCCGAGCAGCCGAGCGCTTTGGCCGCCGACAACTCGCAAAAGCGCCTGTAATCGCTCGACGCCAAAGTGCCGAAGTTTTGATACTCCACCAAATCGGCATAGCTGATGTCGTCAAGGGTTGACGGCGCCTTTCGACCGAGCACCCGCTTTGGCGGTTCAGCTTGCACGATGCGGCGTGCGCTTTCGGGCGTTATCGCTTGCATTATGTACGTGAAGCGCCGCCACGACACTTTTTTTCGGTCGCGGCGACGGAGGCGGATACGTAGCCGCCAAAATATATTTGCTATTCGTTTCGATAAGTTGGTATCCATGTTGCTGTCGGTTTTGCTTGTTTCGGTCGGGCTGAAAAGTAAGTAGACGCACAATAACGCAAAGCGTCCATCGAGTGCGAAAAGGCGTGCTCCGGCACTCCGAGGCTGTTGCCGTTCACGTCTCGTCGCCATTGGTAGTTACGCAGCTCTTTTATTACGTTCGTTGATGTCGACGTGACGTGCAGCGGGTATCGGCTAACTACCTGTATACCGTTCTTCACGCTGTCGGCGCCCTTCACGCTGGGCACCACATTAAACCCAAAGGCATTGATTTCGGCAATGCTTTTCGGCTCGGCGCTGTCGGCCACTATCGGCGTTAGATAGTTGAAGCCGGCTCGGCGGAGCGCGTCGCTGATGTCGGCGTTATCCATCCCGCTGCGAAAGGCTACCTCGTCAACCCATAAGGAGCCGCCCTGAAGCGCTACCTTTACTATCGCCGTCGGGTCGTTGTACCCGAAGTCGATGCCTACGGCGTATCGCTTCACCTCGGGTGGGAAAGTGTCGACTATATCCCAGCGGGTGTATATCAGCCCCTCTACGGTGCCGGTCTCGCCCAAACCGTACACCCGCCACCAATTAGCGTCGCCCTTGTTGCTCTCAATCTGCCCAATCTGCATCGGCGTGAGGTGCGGGTTGTCTTTGTAGGTTGAGTGGATGAGCGCCACACCGGGCTTGCCTATCAGATTATCGTCAACCCAAAAGCGGCTTCGCGGGTTGTAGTCCAAGAATACCAAGCGGCGCGTGCGCACGGCCAATTGGCGGTATATGTCGTAGCTGATGAAGTAGCACTCGTTGACGAATAGGATGTCACGAGCCGAGCCGTGAACCTTGCCGTCGTTGTCGGCCGAGAAAAACTCTATCGCCGAGCGCGTCGACGGGATGGTGTACACCTTATCCGTGGCGTTGTACCACTCATCGCGCCATTGGTCGCCGAGCATGGTCTTGAAGTCGCGCATCGCTCCACGCTTGAGGAACGGCATTGTCTCGCCCACAACCGAAACTAATAGGTCGCGCCGAGTCAGTATTATGGCGTAGCATAATTGCAGTATCGACCACGTCTTACCGCTGCGTGTGCCGCCCTTGTTGATGATAACCGTATTGGCGCGCATAGCCTCGGCACTTTCGTTGAATATGCGTCCCGCGTCACAAATCATTAATCGCCTCCTGCGCCGATTTCGAGACGCCGTTATATATCACGTTAATCACCTGCCCGCCGTCACCGCCATTCGGCATCTCGTCGGCCAGCTTCGCCAGCGACTCCAAAGCCTTGTAATCGCCGTCCTTCAGCACCCGCTTCAGTACCGACTTAATCGCGGCGTAGCGGGTCGGCAACTCTGCTCCGCTCTTTTTGTCCTTAACCAATTCGTCGAGGACGATTTTGGCGAAGTAGCGAAAGTCCTTTTTCTCGCGCCTTGCCTTGCCGCTCGCAATGCCGCCCTTGCGAGCGGTCTCCACCTGTTCCTCACCTGTTCGAAACTGGCTGCTAATCATATCTTCTACCGCCATAAAACCTCCTACCCCACTATTTGCTTGCGGGGTCTATAAAGTTTCTCAATCATGATTTTTTTGTACTTGGCATCATTGCGAAACAATGATGCCTTTCGCCATTGCGCCACGCACACAAAGCGGTCGCTCGGCATATCGTACTCGCTGATGAATACTGGCTGCGTCTGCGCCTCGCACCAGTCATAGAATGCCGCGTGGTCGAAGCCGCCATCCGCGTATTCGTGCGTGTCTTTATAAGGCGGGTCACAATATACCACACTATCCTCGGCAATGGCCACATCGCGGTAATCACCTTGCAGCCTTTGCAGCCTTTGCAGACTTTGCAGCCTTTGCAGCCTTTGCAGACTTTGCAGCCTTTGCAGACTTTCAATGTTGCCGCTGCGCGTCCGTTGGTCTCTTGTCAGTTCGCGCTCCACATTACCCAGTAAGCTGCGGTATCGCGCCATTGCCTCATCGCGTTGTTCCTTGCTTTCCGCAAAGTGTACATCGTGCAGCGCGTGTTTAAACGGCTCTATGTCCTTGCCATACATATACGTTAGGCAACGATTGCCGAACGACCAAACACACGCAACATAGGGGTCGGTGTCTTTCAGCCGGAAGAAATCTTCGCGGCTAATCCATCTGCGCTCGTTGGCATATTTGCCGTCCACGGCATCCACGAACAACTGCGGAATGCTCGACACATCATTGCAGATGAACTGCTCATACTTGCCGCTTAACATGGCCACATGGGTTATCGCGCAGCCTCCCGCGAAAAGGTCGTAAAAATGTGTGGCGCGGGGCAACACGGCTACAATTTTGCGCGCGATGCTATTCTTGCTCCCCATGTACGGCAAGCCAAAGCAGTTAGTCTTTAATGTCGTTCTGCGGGTGTTCATAACCTCTCAATGCGGTTAATATTGCTATTTCCCTCGTCTCGCTTATGGCGCGGCAAAGCGCATTTAGTTCGGCCTCCTCGTCATCGGTCAGCATCAATGTCACCTTGACGAATCCTTTCGTGTTGTCACGCGGTCCGCTTGTTATTTCGACCCCTGCATCCAAATCCACTCCCCACCCGCTGACATCGAGATCATATTCGGCCTCCACCTCGGCAATGGTCTCTGCATCCCACTCAAGGTCGGCCGCGGCGGTGGCGTTGTCGGCGAGAGCCATCTCGCGCCCCTGCTTCGTGTCGAGGTCTATGTCGGTGCGCTTCACGGCTATAATCTTCGAGCCGTCACTCTCGACAATCTGCACATCATCAAGTCCAATCTGCGCCGCCGTCTCAACGACCCCGTTGCCGCCGATAATGCGGTTGTTTTTGTCTATCAGGATAGACCGACCCGCGCCGTGTTGACGCAAGCTGCGCTCCAGCAGCGACATACCGAACTCGGTGTGTTTGTTGAAGTTCTTGTCGTCGAAAACGAGGTCGGACACCTTCGCGTTTTTTATTTCCTTGCTCATTTGAAAAAAGTCGTTTAACTTGTTTACTTGCCGCAAAGATACGACAATATTTTCAAGTTACACAACTTTTTGCGGTTTTTTTAAGTTATATCCCGCTATGGCGGGCTGTCCTTAGTCAAGTATCCGTTGACAAGCTGTCGGAACTCGTCGAACGAGCGGCAGACGGCATATCGGTAGCCCTGCGCCTCGACCTCACGCTGCCACCGCTTTTGCTCTGCCGATTGCCGTCCTTTATCGGTTTTCATTTCGATTTTCAGTCCGTGGTAGCCATGGCGGGCGATATTCAACTCAAGGTCGGCCACGCCGCGGACGCAGCCCTCGGCCTTCAGTATCGCCCCGGTCACAGCCGAGCGCGCTCCGCCGTTCGGCACGCTGTTGAGCAGCAGGCTATACCGCGGGTATTGCAGCCGAAACCAGCGGACACAGGCCGATTGCAGTCTGCTCTCGACGTTGCTACGCATGACACTCGTCCTCCCTCGCTCTGTAGGCTTGGATGATAGGCGTTATTTCAATTTTTACGGCAACCTGCTCGCCTCGCTCGGAGGCTGCAAGAATGTCGTCGGTTATCAACTGCATAAGCTTCACTTTGTCGTACTCATTGAAGACGAGCAAAGTGCCACCTCCGGAGTAGATGTAGCCGTTGTCGGCTCTTTTTAGATCAAATTGTTTTTCCATAATTTTTACTTGTGTTATCTAATAAGTCCGTTATCACTTCCGCCAATAGTGCTGCCACTTGTTGGCGTTTGTCGTTGTCGAGGCAGCGTGCGTCACGCCCATCGACATAGACTGAAAGTCTCTTGTAATATCTCTTTATTTCAATTTCCATAAAATATTGCTTGCATTAGTTCGTTCTCATACTTGTACGCTTTGGGCAGCAGCCGAAACTCGCACCCTCTGCGGTGGTTGTAGATTATAGTAGCGTGGTTGCGGCTTACATACCTCCCCACCTCGTGATAACTCATCTTGGTGAGTTGGTACAGCGCCCAGTGCCACACTTGCCTTGTGGCCGCTATGCGCCCGCGCTTGTCATGGCGGCGCAGTTCTTCCGCCGTGTAGCCGCTCGCCTCACAGACGGCTCTCGTTATCTCGTCAGCTGTCATAGGTCAAGCCTCAGTTGCTCTTCCACCGCCACAAGTGTAGCGGGGTCGATAGTTGTCCAATAGCCGCCGTTACCTCGTTTCCCCGGCTCATCGTTGAAGATACTCGGCACCGTGTCATAGCCAAGCAGGCTGTCGTGATTGTCGGTGCGGTGAATATGTAGCACGGCGTACCACCCTTGCACCCATCGCCCGTCCTTAACCGCTTTCGCCCGAAATTGCCTCGGCTCTATACTCATCGCTCGCCTCCTTTCTCGCTGCTCGCAAGTCCAAACCTATCGCCCAGCGAGCGCAGCAGGGAGCAAAGCGACAGCACGTTATCCAACGCCCCATCGCCACGGCGATTGTTGGCCTCACGATAAAGCAGTTCCTTGCCCTTGCTCGTTATCATTCCCTCGGCATGGGCGTAGTCAGCCACGCTCACGATTGTTTCGCAAAAAACATTCGCCGTGTTAATCCTCGCTTTGACGTCGAGCGACCGTAACCACTCGCGGCGAGTCTCCTCTCTGCAATCCTCGATACAGGTGGGCTTGCGCTTGCGCTCACCCTCCAGTGTGTCGAAGATGTAGATGCCGCTCAAATTGCGGCGCAATACTTTCTCATCTGTCATAGCTTAATTTTGTTTATCTCGTCTTGGAATTGTTTCAGTTCTTAAATTCCATTTCTCAATGGCTATCTTTTGCAGCCATTCGGTTGAAAATCTCAATGCACCAGTTCTTTGTTCGGCGCCACAATTAGAACATTGCACTGTTATTAAGCGCTTGCTCCCTGACGCAAGGGGGTTGGCATCTCCTTTTATCCACCATTGAGCAGCGCCGCCACTTGTCTCATGCCGCGTCTCCTTTCTGCTCGGCAGCCACGATAGCGGCCGCGCGAGCCTCGTTGACAGTGCCCTCCCAATAGGCCACCATATCGCCGTCGGCAGCCGTCGTTGCCGTCAGCTTAAGCAGGGTTATGTCGAACCCCGCGTCCTCGTAGCCGGGAGTCCAGTAGTCTCCGTCGTTCTCGCTATACCAGCCCTCGGCCTCGACCACCACACTAAGGCCGCACAGCTCGCCGTCGGCGCCGCGCTCGTTGTAGTCAAAGTACACGCAATACTCATCGCAGTCGAACTCATGCGACCCGACGATGTTTTCGGGGTCGCGCTCGGCCGCCTCGTTTTTGAGGACGCGGCAAGCGCCCTTCAGCACCTCGTCGAGGTCAATCTTCGTAAAATCGAATTTTTCCATCTCGTTTTTTGTTTATTGGTTATTAAAAAATATCATCAATTCTCGGCTTTCTGTCTCAACGCCAACTCGTCCAAATAATCTACAAGTGCAAAAGCGCTCTCAACCTCGGGATAACCCTTGCGACGGCAATACTCGCGAAAGTTGATGCTACGCCGCGCGTGCTCGTCACGCTCCTTCCGCTCGCGCTCACACTCCAACTCCAACAGCTCCTTCTCGCGCAACGGAAGATATTGACAATTCAGCCAACTCGCCAACGTCATGGGGTCTACCTCGCCGTAGAAGTGGCCGTACTCGCCCGCTCTCACGCGGCGCAAGAAATCATCCACCTCGCCAAGCGTCAGATAGTTGTAGCTACTCATTATAGCCTCGGCAAGCCATTCAATCTGCGACGCGTCCATCTTCTTGCTCCCGGTGTATTCGTTCAGCGCGTGCAAACGAGCCATCAGCCAACCTTCGGGTGTCGCCGAACCATAGGCCACCTCCAACGTCTTTAGCGTCGGCATGGCCTCGTGGTGGCGCAACTCAATCAACCGCGGCGCTATCGAAATATTCCAGCGGGTTAGAAGCTCCGTCGCGTCCCACTCCTTGGCCTTCAGACGCTGCGCCTGCTCCAATATTCGCGGCGATACGCTTGGCGACGGCGGCGCCACGCTCAGCCCGTTCGCGCTCTTTCTTGTCAATACTGTTCCAAATTTTTCCATTTCTTCTCTCGGTTTGTAGTTTAATTCTAATCGTACTGTTTA
>Ga0326512_10002558_pt1 | contig 13459 bp, 27 predicted proteins | sample 1_2617_0518_D_FD_203652 | JGI IMG/M metagenome (GOLD analysis project Ga0326512, IMG submission 203652) | Bovine rumen microbial communities from UC Davis, California, United States - 1_2617_0518 | ecosystem: Host-associated > Mammals > Digestive system > Stomach > Rumen | place: USA... | reverse complement strand
ATACAGATTATCTACTTCTTTTTCGAAATTCTTCAATTCCTCTTCAACATCTTCTATTGGATAAATAGCAAAAACGTCAGAGCCAAAGAGAGAATCTGCATACTTAAGAATACTTTCTGCGAGAGCTTCGCGGCAATTATTCACCTGCTGCTGCTTCGCCTTCTTAAGGCTCTCTTCTTCTTCTTTTTTCTTCTCTGCGGCGATGCGCATTCTAGCTTTAGCGAGCTGTTCATCGAAGGACTTTTGAAGTTCATCTTCACTAGTACCGTTCTTCAGCGCTTCATATAGATCCATATGTTTTCATCTCCTTTTTATTTTATAATTATATTATACCAAAAATTTTTGAGAAAGTCAAGAAAATTTTTTTTTATAAAAAAAAAATTTTCCCCCATTATAATTATAATATAATTTTTTAAAATTATCAAGGTGTGCGCGGATTTAAAAAAGTCTTTTTTTATATTGTAACAAATTTTTTTAAAATTTTCAAGGCAAAGATCCGGGCGGCGTCGCCATATGGGGCAGCAGGACGGGCCCCTGCTGCCATTTCATTCTTCGAAAGATCTAGGTATTGCGCGCATATGGGGCATTTCGGGAATCCGCAAGGCGGATTCGATTTTGCCAAGGTTCTAGAAAAAAAGCCCATATGGTACTGGAGTGGAGGAAACGGGCCTCGGCACGAGTGCCAGCGGCCCGGCGAAAAAATAAGGGCTGAGGCTATGAAACCTCAACCCACTTACCGTGCCAACCGCCTTCAAGATACCACACACTAAAATCATTATGTTTAACGATGTAGGTATTTATTCCGTCTTCAATAATGAAATCGCCATAAACATTACCGCGGATTACGGTAAAAGTTTTAAAATGAGGACGGACTTTTTCAAGAGCTTCAAGTGCTTTTTTCAGGTCACAGAACCAGACAGAATACATTAGAAATCCTCCTCTCCATCCTCTTCCATGAATCCGCAGATGGGACAGTAAGCGTCACACAGCTCATTTTCATCCCAATCGCACTCATAGACGGGTTCACCACATTCGGGGCAGATGTAAAAACGCTCTTCCCAATCTACAAAACTACCATAGACACGAGCGACATAGTTTGCATTAGATTCCCACTGATTCATAATTTTATCTCCTTTCTTTTTCTAATAATAATATATCATAAAATAATATTATTGTCAACAAGTTTTTTAAAAATTCGCCCGGGAGCCTGTGGGGTTAGTCCCCACAAACTTCCTTCCTTTTACGCTGAACGATTTGCCAACAAGCAGAGTAAATTTTATCGCTGTATTCCATTTCAGATCGAAGAACCGCTAACATAATTTCAATTTCGATCTTTACATCTTCCAGACCTGTATGATTTTCAATGAAATTTATTTCATTTTTTATGTATCTGTATGCAACTTCCGCACTCGTCTGAATGTTATCATGCTCAGATACAAAACCATTTTCAAGAGCAAACCGCACATAATTTTCAGTATTCAGAATAGAAGTGCAAGCCATGTGCCAAATACAAAAGAACTCAGTGCCAAAAGGGAAGAACCATTTAATCATTGAACCGCTAATGTATCTTACATCATTGCGGGTTGCTCTGTTATCAAATCCCATGTTATAAGCCCCGACCTTGGTTACATTATATTTTTCCATGTCGGCTTTTATTTCTTTGCGGATATTGCAAATGGTTTTCATGATACGAGCGCCAGCCTTCAAATCATCCCAATACTGAGGGATTTTTTCAGCATAGTATGCGTCCTTCATTAATTCTTTGTCGAGGAAGATTTCCGCAACTACGAAAGATTTTTCGGTGCGGATTTCGCCAGTTTCAGTGTCAACAATAGCATAGCCCACATCATAAGGTAATGGCTGTTCTATAGAGTTTGCGGTTTCAGTGTCGATTACAAGTACGTTCATGTTGTTTTATTCCTTTCTCTTGATGAATACAGTATACTATGATTTTGGGATAATGTCAACTGTTAAAAATGCACAAAAATTGCGGAGATTTTTGTGCAAAATACATCTTGACAGGCAAACCGGGCCCGCGCCATCGTGCGCGGGCCGCCCATTATAGCACACTTTTTGAGGGTTGTCAAGCAAAAAATTATAAAAAAAATAACTGATTTTTCGTTAAAAGTGACGAAAAATCAGTTAAAATTGTTATTTTTTGGGAGGTCTTTGTTTAATTAAGTCCAGTTTATAGTGATTTTCACCAATGTTAAACTCAACAATCTTGCTTTTATTGGTGATTTTTGTTTCAAATCCATGAGATTCCAGGCAATCCGCAAGAATTTTGATAAGATTTTCTTTTTCTTCATCGGGTTTCCGCTCTCTTTTTACAGATTTGCGGGGCTTATTTGTTCTTGCTTCGTGGTTGATTTTGTTTTCTTTGGCTTTTGCGGTCAGTTCTTCAACGACCTCGTTTTCAAGATACCCCTCATCTTCAAGCCACATCTGAACTGCTTCATCCTGTGAAAGGTTAAGCAATTTCATACTCTTGCTGATTTCCGCATCGGGGATACGAATGGTTTTCCCATTTAAATTATAATTCATAGGCGGATGCTCCTTTCTTTTGATGATTTTATTATAGCGCATCCAGATGCTTTTGTCAAGTCCTTTTGTGGGGGATTTTCATCCCCCACAATTCAAGGAATCAAGCCACCGAATAGAACGGAGTCTTCTTGACATACTCCTTGACGAGCGAACCGCTCTTAACAAGGTCAGTCAACATGTGCGTGATACGCTGATTGGTCAGTCCGCTCAGTGACTCGACCTCGCTCTGAAGTTCCTTAATGGACTTCGGAGCATCCGCTTCTGCGAGGTGAGCGAGAATTTCAGCCTTAAAGCCGTCATTCTCGACCTGAGTCTTGGTCGGCTTGCGAGTTGCCGAAGACTTCTTCTCCAGAAGTTCGATCTCGTGGTCGATGAAAGCGACCATTTCCGCATTGTCAGCAACGATAGCACGAATCTCAGTGAACATTTCTCTCTTTGTCATAATACAGCACCTCTTTCTTTTGATGATTGATTGATTTGTTTTCTTTATCTTATGTATTTATTATATCATAAGGTTTTTGTTTTGTCAAGAACTTTTTTTATTTTTTTTAAAAAATTTTAAGTGGTTGACTTCTTTGACTTTCCTTACCTTATGTATAAATTATATCATAAGATTTTTTATTTGTCAAGGGGTTTTTTCAATTTCTTGATTATTTTTTTTCGATGGCCATTAGGTGCGTAACCTCTACATCTCCCCCTTGACTTCACAAGGTGTTCTTTCCTTACCTTGTAAATAAATTATAACAAAAAATTTTAAAAAAATCAAGTAGTAATGTTGCATTAATTTCGGGATCTGTGCGGCTAGATATTTGTTTACTTTTCCTATTGACAAAAAGTCCAGCGTGTGGTATAATGGAAATTTCGCCCCGCGGCCGGTCGGTCGCGGGGCGACAAAAAGCACTCCTATTTTTGGGAGTGCTTTCAGAGAGAAGGAAAAGGAGGAATCACAATGAAAATTTGAATGGAGGAAGTGGGAGTTGAACCCAATAGGTTATTTTTGTACTAACCTAGCGAAATCATCTTTCGATTTACCTCGGTGGCTGCCCCGATGCCACAATCATCCCCCTTAATAAGTGCGGTTTTAAGGGATAACCGCCAACCCTTGAGGAAGGGGATTACTCCCCAACCTCTTCAGACCCAAGTGCGAAGTAAGCAACCTTCTTCACATAGGTACGAGCGACCTTGCCATCCTTGCGAAGGTCTGTCAGCAGATGCGTGACTCTCTGATTGGTCAGACCGCTGATGGAATCGCAGATTCCGCACAGACCCTTGATGGTCACAGGCTCATCGGCAGTTGCCAGAGCTTCAAGGATGTCAGCCTTGTATCCTTCGTTCTCTACCTGCGTCTTGGTAGGCTTGCGAGTTCCATTGCTCTTTCTATCGAGCAGTTCAACCTCATGGTCAATAAAAGCAACCATCTCAGCGTTATCAGCGACAACCTTGCGAATCTCAGCATACATTTCTCTCTTTGTCATAGTGGACACTTCCTTTCTTTGTGTTTTTGTTTTTCTTTATCTTATGTATTTATTATATCTTATTTTTTTTATTTTGTCAAGAGTTTTTTATTTTTTTATTTCGCGGATTTGGGCGGGCGTCCCCGCCCTTACCGCACGGACATTCTTTATTTATGTCATTGCGCCCCATGCCCATATTCCGCGCTTATTTACTAAGTTTTATCATAAGGCTTATCTATCTCCTTCCTTAACTTGTGATTTAATTTTATCACAAGCCGCCCGATTTGTCAAGGGGTTTTTAATTTATTTTTTATTTGAGATTTTTTACCGCCTTATAGTACGCGATTGTAGGATAAAATCTCCAAACCGATAATTATTTTATTTCGGGGATGCTCTAATCATAATTAAGTCTCCGATCAGGGTTGAGAGTTTGAATTAATTAATGTGACTATTTTTTATCGGCGGGTCTCTCATTTGGCTCATCCCTTTCTTTATCTTATGTATTTATTATATCATAAGATTTTTTATTTGTCAATAGGTTTTTTAAGATTTTTCGAAGTGGCTATCTGTCGTTTCTCGATGCTCCAACGGCGCTAGGCTCGTCAAAACACCTTACTTTGATTTTGTTGCCCTTCCTTTATCTTATGTCTAAATTATAATGGATGTTCCCAAAAAAGTCAAGTAGTAATTCTGCACTAATTTTGGGATATTTTTTTGTGCAATTTTTTCGCGATTTTCACTTGACAAAAAGTGCGGCGGGTGGTATAATGGAATTTTCGCGCCAGCTCGATCGCTGGCGCGGCGACAAAAAGCAGGAGGATTTTCCCCTGCTCCTACTTTTTGGGGCGATGCTTAATCAGTTTCAAACTGTATTCATCGCCACTGAATAAAAATACAATTTCGGTTTCTGTCTTTATCGAAGCGGTTTCAGCCCCCATACCTTCCAGAAGCACTCGGCAGTTGTTTAAAATGCACTTTTTGGTTTCGTCAACCTTGCGCTCTTTTTTGACTGCCTTTCTCGGCTTGTCGGACTGCTCAAAGTGACGGTTTCCGCTTGCCTTAAGTTCCATCTCAGCCATTTCTTCGGCTTCTTCTCTAGTGACAGGCTCGCCGTCCTGCTCGCACTCTTTCATAATTCTAGCAATGAGTTTTTCCTTATCCATAAATCATCTCTCCTTTCATGATTAAAGTATAGCACAGGTGAGAATGTTTGTCAAGCACTTTTTTTGCGCCCGGGCGCCGAACGGATGACTTAGCAGTCATCCGAGAAGCAACCGAGATACGGGTCAAAACCTATTTCATAATCGCAGTCGTCATAATCTTCATCATCCTCGTCATCATCGGGGACGCTGAACATCTTGTCCCAGCAAGTGGGGCAGATGCCAGAAATGAGACGCTCGCGGGTATCCGCGTCAAGATTGGGGAAAGCCCTCTGAACAGTTGCGCCACCCTGCCAAGCGATGAAGCCATCCGTGGGGACCTCAACAATGGCGGTTTTTCCGCAGAAGGGGCAACGAGTTTCAATATTGACGGTCGCATTAATCATGTTAGTCATTTTTTGTCCTCCCTTTGGTGTATCTCTTTTGGATGATTTAAGTATAACAGATGAGAATTAAAATGTCAAGCTTTTTTAAAAGTTATTTTTTTAACAAGCACCCGGTGCGTGGCTCAGAGAGCCACGAAAAGTCTATTAATAAAAAACATCCCATCTGTCGCCCTGCTTAACAGTCTGTCTTGCATCCTCTTCCCATTCAATCTGCACTACATTCTGAAGAGGATACATCAAGCCATCATCATCTTGCAGATATCCATCCATTTTAACCAGACACATTAAATACTCAGGGATTGAACAGTTTAACTGTGCGGGATCTGCGTATCTGAAATGAGTGTATTGATGAATGTTACCATCAATAGTTTTAAAGTGAACTGAATAATGAATCACTTCAATAAGTGGCGTAATTTTCTTAAAAAAGTTAAACATTTATTTTTCTCCTCTCTTTAATTCCAACCTCTCCAAGACTCGTAAACCATACAAGCCCATTTTGCCAACTCGTAAGAATGAATCGGCCAATTCATTTTGCTTGCACATTCTAGAAGCCATGGCACAATTTGGTCAGCCTTGTCAAAAAATGTGCTGATTTTGAAATCAGAAAAATAGAATACGCTGTCAGGGTGTTTGGTCGATGCGCCCCACAATTCAAGCACTGTTTCATGGTCGCTCAATCTTGAATAGAGTTTATACATTTTGTTTACCTTTCTTATTTAATGATGTAAAAATGAGTCAAGCATTTGAAAAACAGTTTCGGGGTCTTAAGGAGTTTGAAATTCCAAACCATCTCAATAATGTAACTGTGACCCTCTTCCATGTACCAAGAAGGGAACTTAGGTTCTTTTCCGAAATGGTAGTAAACAAGTTCGGTTTTAGTGTTATCGGTTTCATCTATAATCATCCAAGTGGTTTTTGTCATTGTTTTTATTTCCTTTCCTTTGATGATTAAAGTATAGCACACTAAGAAATAAATGTCAACTCTATTTTAAAAGTTATTTTTTTAACGATGTGCCCGGGCAGCAGGAGGGTTAGTCTGTACCAACCCCTCTCAGCTGACGATTAATCAGCCTGACAATCTGCTTAGTCTGTTCAAGACCAATAGCATCAATCGACGCCATGGTAAGATCTTCGAACTGCTGAAGATGTGAGTTATAAGCAATTTCCTTTTTACGCTGGGCACGCATCTTCTGCACCAGTTCAAGGCAAGCTTCAATTTCTTCCTTTGTTAATGTGTAACCTTTAATAACTTCCATAATTTTCTCTCCTTTCTTTTGATGATTAAAGTATAACCCATCAAGAAAGGATTGTCAATACCATTTTAAAAGTTATTTATTTAACAATCTCGCTACCCGGGCGGTTAATTATTCAACTCCATCCTGCCATAGTTGCTATTTGTTCTAAACTAAGCACACCACTCTCAAATCTATGCGTCAATGATTTTGTTAAATAATTTGCCATGTCAGATTTAATTTTATCCATTAAAGCTTTTTTATTTGCATAGGTAAAAACATCGGGATAAATGCGAATGATTTCATACACATCTGATCCTTGCCAGTTGTAAACATGGTATAAAATCCATTCTTTTTTATTGATTTGATTTACTCCAATAGCAAAAGTATAGTTAAACAAGTGGGGGCAAAATTCTTCCCAGATGATTTTAAAATTTATTCCATTCATTCTAACACGTTTCATCGCTGTACCTCTCTTTCATGTTTAGAGTATAGCAGATTTTGGAGATTTTGTCAAAGGGTTCTTAAAAAATTTTTTAAGAATCGAGGTTTTCCTGCTACGCTTTACGCGCTCTAGTTATTCTCTCTCGAAGACTCCACCTCTGGGCGCCTCCCCTTGACAATTATTATTATAGCAGATTATTTGAAAAATACAAGTGGTAAAAATGCACAAATTTCGGGATTTATTAGAGTTTAATCTTTGTGCATTTTGTCAATTGATAAAAGTTGAGCAGTATGGTATAATGGAACTTCGGGCGCCCGCGACTGCAGGCGCCCCGCCAAAAATGAAATTAAAAAAGAGGGTTAAAACCCTCTTTTATTTGTCAGAGATCCTGTCCGCTCCAGGCGTTCACGGATTTTCTGAGCGTGAGCTTTCGTCCTTGCCCGCTGTTCTTCAGTGGTCTCGTCAACATCGGTGAGGAAGGTTTTAACGATGCGATTTCCATCAGCCGTAGCCTTGGAATAATCAGTGGTATTAAACTTAGAGCCATCAGCCTGTTTTACGGTGTAATTAACTTTTCTCATTTTTAAATCTCCTTTTCTTTTGATAAGTTTATTATACCACTTCTGAATATTTTGTCAAGCACTTTTTAAAATTTGATAGAGAAAATTTCAGTTTTGTAATATATATTATTTTGTATTTTTTATAATTGCCGACTGTATCATAACTATTAAAATTTTGATAGATTTTTTTTATCATGGCTTTACTAAAACCATATTCCCATGAAATAACGCCGGTTTTAAGATTTTTTACAGTAATTCTATACATTTATTTCCTTTCTTCAAGGGGATTAAATCCCCTTGAGGACTTTAAGAATTTCGTTCACATCGAACGCTTTTCCTGTCCAATCGTTGCGGTTTTTCTCTTCATCGTCGAAAAGAATATCAGTTTCATTAGTTGCGAATGTCTGTTTCGGAGTCCCATATTTTACAATATGGATTTCATCAAAATCGACACTTGCCAGATGTTTTTTGAGCCATTCGAGTTTTGCTTCAGTAACGGCTTTATCATACTCTGCGGAAGAGTTTTTTGCCAACCAACTGATAACTCCGATTCTGTAACCCTGTTTCTGAAGTTCGTTCAGAAGTCTTGCCAGTGTGCTGAGCCTGAGAAGCGGTCTTGCTACCTTGTAGGGAAGAGCATCCGCAGAAATGAGATATTCGAGCCAGTTTTCTACTCCGTACAGGTCTGCGATTGTACCATCCATGTCGAAGAAAATTGTAGTAGTCATTTGATTTATCTCCTTTTCTTTTTCTAATAATAATATATCATATTTTTTTATTATTGTCAATAACACTTTACAAGGATTTTACATCCTTGCAAGTGTTTTTTCATTTATGAAAGTTGCTTTTTCAAATTTAATCTGATAAGCGATTCCGTCTATTGTGATGTCCCCATCTTCTGTAAAAGGAACATTATCTTTTTCCCAAGTCTGACCGAAATGTTCAGTCACCATCTTTTCAAAAATCTCACCTTTGTTGTACTTGCTATTTTTTACAGAAGTTTCGAAAAACTCTTTGGAGCAAAGAAGCGTAGCACCTTTGGACAGAAGCAGGGTTTTCTGGTTTCTGGTGGGGCAGAAGCGGAGCGCATATCCTGCGCCACGGCTTGCCTTGTCGAGCTTCAGAACATAAGGCATGATTTCCGCAGTTGCTTCTACCATGTAGACATTGTTCTGGAAGTAGAAGCCATAAATATAGTTGTGAGTATAAGCCAGTTCATTGTAACGAGAAATCATATTTTCGAAAAGTGCTGTGTTCATCATCTGTGGTGTTCTCCTCTCTCTTGATGATTAAAGTATATCATCATGCGCCCGGAAAGTCAAGCGGTTTTTGAAAAAAAATTTTACCCAATTTCGGGATATTTTTCCCTCAGACCTTTGTACAACTTGCCTATTGACAAAACTCGATGACTGTGGTATAATGAAAAAACGCGCTGGCCCGAACGCCAGCGCGCCACGGAATTTAAAAGCAAAATAAAAGAGGACTTTTAGTCCTCTTCAGTGAATTTCCAGTTGATGGCGGTTTCGAAGTACCGATCCATGTTGTAGATGTCGAACCATGCCCACTTGGCGAAGTAGAGAGTTGGCTCAGCTTCGAAGCCGTATCTGTGAATGAGTTCATTCAGCATTTCTTCTCTCTTGGTCTCCATTGCGATTTCTCTTCTACTCATTGTATTTTCTCCTTTCGGTGTGTATCTCTCTTTGATGATTAAAGTATAACAGATGTTGTCCGGATTGTCAACACTTTTTTAAAAAAAGAAGAAGGTTTTTTAACCCTCTTCTTTCATTTTTTTAATGTATTCTTTTTTCCACTCGATTTCTTTTTCAAGTTTTTTAATTTCGGCTTCTGCCTTTATCACGTCATTTTCATACCTGCGGATTTTAGCCTGAAGTTTCTTATATGCTCTGTACTCTTCAACGGTCATATTCAGAGCTTCAGCTTTTTCCCGCTCTCTTTTTGCCTTTTTGGCTTCCTTTTCTGCCTGCTTTGCAGTATCGTTACGCCATGTATTAATGGTTTCATCGCAGAAATCTTTAAACTCTTTATCGTTCTGCGGAACTTTTCCGAACGGCTGAATCAGTGCGAACATACTCATTGTGGAAATGATGATGCTCTGTTCTTCTGCGGTGTAGGTTGCGATGATTTCATTAACTCGAATGTTTGTCATTTTTTTATCTCTTTTTCTTTTGTGTATCTCTCTTTGATGATTTAAGTATAACAGATGTTTACTGGTTTGTCAACTCTTTTTTTTTATTTTTTTTTGTTTTTCTTTTATGTTCCTCTCTTTGATGATTTAAGTATAACGTATCCGGTTAAAAATGTCAATACTTTTTGAAAAAAATTTTGTCTAATTTTGGGAAGTTTTTGTTTTAGATTTTTGTACAATTTGTCAATTGACAAAATGTCGGCTAATGTGATATAATGGAAAGCGCGCTGGCCCTGACCGCTAGCGCGCCACGCAAAATTGAAGAGTCTTTAAAGACTCTTCAACACTTCCATGATGTGGTGAACGTTGTGTGCTTCACCTGTCCAGTTGTTTCTGTTCTGTTCTTCATCATCGAAGAGAATGTCGTTTGCTGTGTGGATGAAGGTTTGTTTTGGTGTTCCATACTTTACAATGTGAACTTCATCGAAATAAACACTTGAAAGATGATTCTTTAACCATTCTCTTTTGGTGTTTGTTACTCTTTCATCATACTCTGTTGTGCTGTTCTTTGCAAGCCAACTGATGATTGCTATCTTATTTCCTTCTCTCTGTAATCTATTGAGAACTCTTGCAAGTGCTTGCATGTTGTGCATCACTCTTGCTTCTCTGTAAGGTCTTTCATCCTTATTGATGAGGTCTGCAAGCCATCCATCTACACTGTAAAGGTCTGCGATTGTTCCATCCATGTCGAAGAAGATTGTTCTTGTCATCTCTTTTACTCTCCTTTCCTTTTCTGATTATAGTATAATCAAAAGATTGGAGTTTGTCAAGTGTTTTTAATAAAAAATAGTAACTAAATAAGTGTTTCCTCTTTTGATGTAAGACCATTCGTACCGATAGAGAATGAAGAATAACCGCGCTTTATTAAAAGCCTCTTCTGTTGTGTATAGTATTTTCATCCGGTTTCATCATCCTCCTTATCTGTTAATAATTTTTGCATCTTCAATAGCATCATCAAAAATGTTTGAATCAGTGTTCATTGTATTCATTGATAACTTGACCTTATCATCTACACGGAAGTCTGTTCCTTCAAACTGCCAGACATAATCGCAATTATCTACAACAGTAACAACAGAATCTTCAACTGCAATAACAGTTGCTTCTCTAGTGTAATGAGTTTCATACCATGAACCGAAGTGAAGTGAAACAACAGTCATTGCCAAAAGAATAGTAAGTCTAATAGTATTCATTTTGTTATCCCTTTCTTTCTTTATTTATCTTATAATATTATTATAAACTTTTTTATTATGTTTGTCAACTCTTTTTTATTATGTTTTATCCTCTTTGTGCTTGCTTAGTTAGTCAGCCTTGCTACTATAGGTTAGCGCGGATGATGCCTTTTATCTGGACATCTATTACTTGTTCAGAATCTAAAAACATTTTCATTAATTGCTTTGCTAAATACACATTATTGATGGTGCGGTTGATGCGCTTGCCATTGGTCAGCATTGCAATAACTGCATACGTCCTCATTGCTTTTCCGCTCCTCTCTTTTTGATAAGTTCATTGTATCACAGATTATGGGAAAAGTCAAGCATAATTTTTTTCAGAAAAAATTAATCTGGAAAAGTTGCGAGATAGTATGGTAGAGATCAAGCGGCTTCACTCGACCGCTCGCCGCCCAAGCAAGTATGATTAATGCATGAATGTTGTAATATTTTTGGCCTAGGATAAATAAAAGAATGATGAAATAACATTTAATTTCATCATTCTTTTTGCTATTGTTTATTATTGCTCTTGTTGTTTGTCATTGCTTTGACGCGGATGTTATTATTTTATTAGGCCCCTCCCCGCTGGTTCGCTCTCAAGGCTCTCTGAATTTTCTCAAGGTAGCTTATGTATACGGGGGGTATATTTCGTGATAAAAATTTTTTATTTTTTGAAATAGGGTTTGTGCTCGACATTTCTCTCTCCAAAAGTATTTTTGAATTAAGAAAACGACAAAACTTTCTCCAAATCCTTTTTTAAATCGGAAAACGTAATTTAGGGATTTTTAAAAAAAGGTACTCCTTATTTAAAATTAATAATCCTCAACGCCCAGTTTCTCCGCCAAATTAAAAAGATCTCCCTCATCAAAAGTTTGATAATCTTTATGTAATTTCTGACCAATCAATTTTCTGCCCACAAAATCCACAAAATGGTTGGCATACTTCATACAAGATAGTCTTTCTCATACATCTCGGCAAAATACCCATTTGTTTTTCTTTAAACCCCAGAGCACAAAAACATTTGGGGCAATCGTGCTTATATCCAAGTTTTTTGTGTTGCGGGCTTGCTTCAATCGGTTTTAATGCATCCATCACACAATTCCTTTCGAACTCTACACTGTCTTTAAGTTGCTATGAGAGTCTTAGAATTACGACCCTTACTATATTTACTGCGCGGCAAGCCAGCGCACTATAAAAATATTTAACTTCTCCAAAACCACTCTTCTGCAGCATCATACCGCCCCGCAGCAATAAACGCCGCAATTCCAAAAATTCCAATAATAATAGTTGCCCCTATTATAAAAAACTTCATCTTTCTTCCGCCTCCCACCTGCTATCACCGCGTGCACATGTTAAACAAGGCTCTTCCCGCCAACTCACATCTTTATGTTTACAATTATTACAATAATGTTCAATTTTTTTATTAGCATAGCTACAAAAATCATTATCATCTGCGCCATTATCTTTACAAAATCCAAAATTGCGGCAATTTTTACATCTAACCAATTCTTCCATGCGGCGGGCATTAATCATTTTACCATTATCATCTATATCATAACGCATTATATATTCAATCATCTTTATTTTCCCTTTTGATGGTATATTCTAAATCAGGTTCATTATAATACTCTAACATTAAAGCCTTAACAAGAATCAACGCAGTTTCTAACGGCATACATCTAGCCACATCAACATTTCCAGTTGACACCTTGTACAAATCACACCCCATCGGTTCTCCTTTCTGCCCATTCTCTTTCCGTTCCTATAGCACCATACCTGATGATGCTTGCAATCATCCAGTCATATCCGCAAAATCCTTTTGATTTCCGATCAAGTTTTTTTGACTCTGCACAACTAACCCGTGTTGTAGTAACACAAGCTGTCCATCCGTCATCCCAACGATAAAAAAATGATTTGTTCCAATATTCCTTCGGAACATCACACTCTCTACGAGTCCTTACGAATAGTTGTCCTTCTTGAGACCATTTACCATTCCACGATCCCTTGTTAGGCATCGACAGTTCAAACGCAATCATCGGTTCTCCTTTCTGCATAACCGCAGTAAAAGTCAGCGTCACACATCCGCAAATCCATCTCAGTGCAGTAACCATCATTGAAGGTTTCTTGTTCCCAATGTCGACAATCCTCGCACCGTACGATATCTGGCTGTGCAATTAACTCGCCTTCACCACACGCCAACACTTCAGGCTGTGAGGGTGGCAACTCTCTCACTCCGTTACAGACCGCTTTGCTGACGGACAGGA
>Ga0326512_10002557_pt1 | contig 13462 bp, 25 predicted proteins | sample 1_2617_0518_D_FD_203652 | JGI IMG/M metagenome (GOLD analysis project Ga0326512, IMG submission 203652) | Bovine rumen microbial communities from UC Davis, California, United States - 1_2617_0518 | ecosystem: Host-associated > Mammals > Digestive system > Stomach > Rumen | place: USA... | reverse complement strand
CTTCAATCTTATAAGATACTGTAGAAGTAAAGCGGCTATCTTTTCTATCAATGTTGATTTGGCTATTCTCGCCTATATTGGCATTAGTAGCATAAATAGCCCCTGCCCTTTGTATTGTAGGTAATACTAATGTAGTATCTATTTCTGCTTCATCGTAACCAGTTACTTCTGGATTTATATAAGCGTATAGAGTAATTGTTTTTGTGCCGTTTATATTATGTGATACTGTCCTAGTAGTAGTGTAAAAGTATTGATATGGATTAGACTGTGAAGCCTACCATAGCCAATTTGAATTAGTATAAACGCTAGTTCCGTTATATTTAGCGGACACATTACAGCGGCTTTCTAATGATGTTATACCATCCTTCTTTTCTACTCCATATGAAATAGTAATAGTTGAAGTATTGTCTTCTATTGATTGCTCTATGCTATAATATATTACTAGGTTTAGGCTTGAAGCCATAGCCTTTTTTATATATCCTGTTGTTGCCATTATTTCACGCTCCTTTAACTACCTATCCAGAAGATACCTGTTGAAGTATAATTGTAATCTTGAATTCTGCTATTGTTCCCTATAATTAGGAACTTTCTTGATGTTAGATTAACTGCTTCTACCCCGTCATTTGTAGCGGTTAGGACATCATTCAGTCTATTAGATACTACCATACCTGTATTATCTATCTGTGTAGTTAAGTCGCTATCACTCTTTGATATTGTCAATCCGTCTTTATCAAATCTATATCCTGTTTCAGTCTCTACAGATTTTACACCATTACTTATTTTTTCTTCTATCGCTAATTCTACTGCGTCTGCCGTCATTCTGGCATTGACTTCTTGTTGCAGAGTATTGATTGAAGAAGTAAGAGTTTCAGTTGTAGCAGATAAATCATTTTGTATTCCTGCGACATTATCGGTTAAGTCTCCAACATTTCTTGAAGTCTCTTCTATTGCGTCTTGTGTTTCAATTAGGCTTGTAGTCAAAGAAGAAGTGTTTTCTTCCAAGAGTGAAACACTGGCAGAAATCTAATTAGTTGTCTAAGAAAGTGTAGAGACAGTAGATTGAACGGAAGTAATTGTTTCTGTTGCTGTGTCTGCGGTATTCTGTGCTTTATAGACTTTATAATCTACATCTTCTGGCGCAACTGTGTAATCTGTTACTTCTGTTCCCTTCTCCAACTTGAAGCCGCAACATTGTAGAGTCCCTAAATAAGTTGCTTCACAACCTATATAAATAACACATCCTACCCCTGTTGTATCTCCATAACTAGCCCCATCATAAACAAATGTTGAAGAATACCTTAACCAGTCTGTATTTTCAATATCAAATCTTTGTATCGCATTATAGGGTAAATTACCATATTGAAATTTTAGACGCATCTTTGTTCCGTCTGTTACTCTGGCATAACAAGAAATAGTATAAGTATCTCCCTAAACTAACTTTACCTTGCCGCCACTATACCAAGCAAGCATCCTTGAAGCGGTTCCAGTAGCAGTTACAACAGAATTAGTCCCATACTGGATATTGATAGGGGCATCTGTAATTTCAACGATTGAAGGAATAATAGTAGTATTTGAAGTAGAACTAAAATACCTATTATATCCTGCGGCTACTTTTTCGGTTGAAGGGGCATTAGTATCTAATAACAAGTTCCTGCCGCCAACTTCCAACTAATCTACATAAGTTTGTAATGTTCCAATAGCCGCAGTATTTGAAGTAGTTGAAGTTTCTAGGCTACTTACTCTGCCTGTAATACTCTCTGCGGTTGTTGTCAGTGTCCCTATATTTTGAGTGTTTGTCTATACTTGCGTTTGAGTAGTTGTCAAGTCTGCTCTAATTCCGCTTGCGGCAGTTGCCGCATTATCTGCGGTTGTTTGTGCTGTTGAGATTGTTTCGTCTGTGTCTTCTGGTGCTACTGTGTATGTAGTAGCCTTATTCCCTAATTCTAATTTGATATTCTTTACATTTACAGTAGCAGTTGTAGAACCACCAGAAACGCCGCCATTGCTTCTTACTCTCATTTTCACATAGTTATAATCAACCGCAGGAAGTGTAATAACCTTCTTATATCTTTTATATTCAGTAGTAACGCTAAAGATATTCTAGCCTACCATAATATTAGTTTCTGCTTCTGGATTATATCTAAAGTAGAAGTCAATATTAGTTGCTGTATCGCTTTTCAAGTCCATTGAAACAGTAATTTCTATATCTCCCTACCCTATCTAATCAATTCCATAAGAAGAAAGACTATAATCCCTTAGAGTATTTTTCAATGCTCTTTCCGTCTTTGTGTCTAATAATAAGTTCCTGCCGCCTACCTCTATATTATCTACTTCTGTTTGTAGGTTTGTAGTAGTTGTTTCTAATGTCTCTGTTCTTGTCGTAAGATTGCTAACACTTGCTGTAATGCTCTACTTATCTATCTTCAACTGTGAAATATCACTTGTGTTCTGCGCTACCTGTGTGTTTGTTGTTGTAATCCTGCCTATAGCGTCATCCGCAGTTGATTGCGCGGTTGCTATCGTGCTATCTATATCTTCTGGCGCTATCGTCCAGTCTGTCGGCATAGTGCCTTTTTCAACTTTGATTTGAAAGTCTCCGTAAGGATTCCAGTTTGCTCCGCTTGCTCCATCTTCTCCAAAATGATAACACACCCTAATAAAAGCGGCTCCTGCGGCTATAGTTAGTTTTCTTACTACATATTCCCCTGTAAAATAACCGTTTGTGTCTCTGCTGATAAACGCCTATTCATTATCCCAACTATCTACACAATACCAAGCCCTAGCGTTCCCTGTTGCTTCTTCGTTTTCTGGCTTCCAACATTGAAGAATAATATTATCTCCTTCATTTACTGCGATAAAATCACTTAAAACGCTTTGGCTCCAAGATGCTAACCCACCACTTGAAGTGATATATTTATTGTTTGTTCTTGTTGCCGCTATAAACAAGTTTCTGCCGCCTACTTCTATATTATCTACTTCTTCTTGTAGGCTTGTAGTTGTTGTTTCTAGCGTTTCTGTTCTACTTGCTAGGCTTGTTACGCTTGCCGCAATACTATCTTTATCTATTTTCAACTGTGATATATCGCTTGTATTTGTCTATACATCTGATTGCAGATTAGTTAGATTAGTGCCAAGAGTAGAAGTTGTAGTTTCTAGGCTCTCTGTTCTACTGGATAAGTTAGTAACATTTGCGGTTATTGTATCTGTTGTAAGTTCAAGTGAAGATATATCGCTTGTGTTAGTTGTAACTCTACTATCTATACTCTCTAAATCTTCTGTTAGTCCGCTAATATGAGAAGTGTTAGTATTCACATCACTAACAACTAAATCAATTCTTTTATTCACCTTATCAACTTTGGCATAAGTGCTATAAATAGCATCTCCAATAGTAGAAGGATTAGCGGCCTCTACTACCTCTTTATTCTAATCCCAATAGTAACGCAATTTAGAAGACAAGCCGCCATCAAATCTAATTGTTTCATCCAAAAGATAGGAAGTTAGAAAAGTTCCGTCTTTGGCTTCAATCTATATTTTGTCCCCTAGTTTGAAACTTGGATTACTGCGCCAAGTCATCTAAAAGGTTCCTATTGTCAAGCCGCCTAATGCAGATAACTAATTCTAAACTAATGTCTCTCTATCTGCTCTGTTGTCTAAAAAGGCATTATTTCTAACTATCTATGTGCTTCCGTTTTCTGTTGTATGTGCTTCTATATTATCCCCTAATTCAGTAGCATAAATAATAGTCCCTAATCGTTTGCTGTCTCCGCTACTACAAGTGATATAATCATCTCTTGAGATTGTATATAGTGCTTCTCCGTCTTTATCCAGTCTTCTAAACTCTATTCTATCATCAGTATTTACGAAACAGATAGCGCCTAATACCTCTGCTATCTAACTAAGGCAGTCTAACAATTTATCTTTATCTTCTAAGTTAGCCCCTTCACTATAAGACAGTGCTAAAACCGCACTGTCTATATTAGTGAATACGCAATCAGTAGTAAATCCTCCTACTTTTGCGATTGCGTTAGCAAATTGCTGAATAGTATAAGGGGCTGAGATATTTACATCTGCTACTGTGTTTTCGTCTAACAGTTTTAGTCTGTCATAGGCTGTAATAGATTTTTCGTTAGTATTTTCATTTGTATGAACTTCTGTGGTATAGAAATAGGGGAAATATCTTTCATAAGTTAGTGTTTCATCTGTTGGATTATAAAACTATATATCCCATCTATCATCTGTTGAATATGGATTAGAAGAATATGGACGCATTTTTAGATTTAGCCGCTGGATAATAACCTATCCAAAGAATTTAGTATCTTCTGCCACTCTTTGAATTTCAAAACTGTTCTAATAGTTTGTAAAACTATTTATGTTTGCTTGCTAGCTCCTACTATATCTTCTAATCCTAGTTCTAATCTGTCTTACATTAGCAGAATAATCAATAGCCATATCTACACCCCTTTATCATAATTCTGTAAATACTAAATTGAATTGCTGGAATTGCGTCTTACTCTATTGGATAGTGTAATAACTCACTATATAATCTTCTACTTTACAGGTTATAGTCTGTAATGATTTTGTCTTAGGCTCCAATATCCTAATAGTAACGCTAAAAGCATCAATAGCATCAAGAATAGTCTTTACTGTGCTATCATCAAGAGCAATTATCTATACTGTAACTATTCTCTTTCTATTTATATAATCTACTACAGTATTTCCTAATGCGTTTGTTTGCTAAGTGTAGTTGTGTTGATACTACACTTCTAAAGCGCTAGTATAATTACTTAAGTCTGTTGCTCCAATATAAAAGTATGACATAACTACACCCCCATTATATGATTAGTCCTAGTCTTCCAGTAGTCTTAGTAAGTCTATTTATGCTCTCTATAGTTGTTTGCGCTAATATCTTATCATCAACAACTAGATTTATAGGTGTATCTTTTTCAGTAAGTCTATCAACTAATCTATCTATCCAATCTGCATTAGCGTCTAAATCTAACAACTGCTTTACTTTCTAAACTCCGTTTATATCCACGCCGTTCTATTCAACTTCTGGTATTTCTAACTCTGGATGAAAAGCGTTTTCTACTTCCTCTGATAAATCCGTCATAGCGTCTGTTGCGTATTCGGTATGTTCTTCAATACCTACTCCTAAACCCTAAACCAGATAATCACCAAAACCAGCCATAACTTTAGAAGGTGAATGAATACCAAATAGGCTTTTAACATATGAGAATACGCTTGTAACCCATCCAGACAACTTACTATATAACCAACCTACAGCGTTTTGAATTCCATTAAACAAGCCTGTAACTAACTGATAGCCTGCCTGCGCCATCTAAGAAACACCTTGCCCTATTGCCTATATCAATGCTGTAAGTATCTGCGGAACTGCCTAAACGATAGCAACAATTATTTGCGGCAGAGCCTAAACCAGTGCTGTCAATAACTAAACTCCTGCATCCATAATTAGCGGTATGTTCTCCGCAAAAGCGCTCACCAAGGCGCTAATAATCTATGGTATAGCAGTTACAATAGTTGTTATAATAGTAGGCAGATTGTTAATTAGTGTTGTTAGAAGATTTACACCAGCCTAAATAATTGAAGGAATATTATTTAGCAAGGTTGTAACTATTCCTGTAATTATTTGCGGTATAGCCTAACATATACTATCAATAATAATCGGCAGGTTCTCAATTAGTGCCGTTAGTAACTGAACACCTGCGTCTATAAGAAGCGGTATAGCCTATAAGATTGTATTTAGAATATTAGTTATTAGTTCTGGTAATGCCGCTATAATAATTGGTATTGCCTATAATATTGCCTATACGAATGATACTAATAACTATAAGAATGCTTCTAAGAATGCTGGCGCTTGCTATACTATTGTATTTACTACCTCTATTAGAGCATTTACAATAGCCGTTATAATATCTGGTAATGCCTCCGCTAATGCCTGTAATAAAAGCGTAATACCCTCTATAACTGCTGATATAATATCAGGCATATTTTCAACTATAATCTCTATAATATCCAAAAGCAGTTGAGTAACAGTTTCAAATAATGAAGGTAATGATTCTGTAATTCCTTCTATAATGCCCTCTATGATTGCTACTGCGGCTTCTAGGAACTGCGGCAGGGCATCCGCAATAGCCTTTACCATATCAGTTATACCCTGTGAGAATTTTTCTTTTCCTCCATCTACTCCCGCTACCATTCCCGCTAAACCGTCTGTAATATCTGTGAGGGCTGGCAGGAACTAAGCCGACAAAGCATTTTTACATCCAGAAACAGCGCCATCAAGTTTAGTAAGACTGTCTTTGAAAGCGGCTGAACTCTTTACCGCATCCTCCGACATTATCATCCCATACTCTTCTGTTTCTGCCATTACTCCCGCTAGTTCTTCTTCTGTCATATTGAATAGCGGAATTAAGTCTTGTCCGCTTTTTCCAAACAAGTCATTAGCAATAGCGGCTTTATCTGTCTCGCTCTCAACATTTTGTAATGCTGTTACTACTTCTGCAAAAATGTCTTCTCTGCTTTTATCCTTCAAATCATCTACAGACAATCCAAGGCGTTCAAATTTTTCTTGTGCTGTAGCAGAGCCATTTATAGCATCATCTACACTATTAGTAAGAGTTTTTAGTCCAGTAGTGCAAGAAGACATAGAAGTTCCCGCAATCTGCATAGCATAATCCCATTTTTGATAAGCAGTTGAAGACATTCCAACTTTCTAACTTGTTTTGTCTATTTCATCCCCATATTCTGCGGTTGATTTTGCCATATCAAAAAGCGTTTTTCCTGTTGCTACTACTGCTGTTCCAACTGCGGCTGTTGCTGTTCCTATCGCCGTGCCTACTGTCTTAAAAGCACCTTTTACCTTATCGCCTGTGGTTGTTGATTTAGTCTATAATGTTTCTACGCTGTTTCCTGCCTCTTGGCAAGCGCTTGTCAATCCGTCTATATTTGCTGAAATAATTACTTTTAATTCTTCTGTCACTTTTCCGCACCTCCGTAATTATGAGAATTATTAAAGGACTGTGCGAATAATAAGAACCTCTAAGCACTTATCTAATCTTTCTTCTCTTGTAGTGTTTCACTGTTTTCAATCTCTTCCCCAAATAGTGAAGGATATACTTCTTGAATTGGTGGAAAGTTGCCTTTGTAAATCCTACCTACAGAAGCCCCTATTAAATCTGCTAGAATATAATTATTTATTGCTATTTCCTTCGCCCTCTGGCGTTCTCTTCGGTTGTAGGAATGAATATATCTGTTTATCTCTCCTAGCGTCATATTCCAGAATTTCCACTCCTCTAAACCTGTGTCTAATAACTTATCAAGTAATTCTAATATAGAAGATGTTAAAAAAGTGGAGATAGGTTTTTCACTATCTCCACTTATTAGTTTTTTTCTTCTTGCTTCTCTTCTCTAATCAGTCCAGAAACTTTATAAATATCAACAATGATAGGAACAAAGTCAATAACAGTTTTGTCCTGCTCTTCAAGCCATTTATCAAAGATGTTATTAGCATCATTGCGGCTAATGCCGTGATTTAGAGACTATAAACTCCTAAATAAGATTGCTACCATAACTGTTACTGTTGGTATTCTGTCTCCATTCTTACCAAACACCAAAAGGGGATTGCAACCAATATCAGTTTCTAAATCAATAATATCTTTTGTGGTTAGGCGCAATTTATAAGTTGTATCGCCTACAATAAATTCTTTGTATAACATATTTTATTTCACTCCTTTTTATATATAAACAGGGAAAGGGAAAAGGAATAAACCCCTTCCCTGTCCCCTAATTAGGGATATCAAGCCCAAGTCATAGCACTATCAGGCTTAATATTCAAAGTATAAGTAAGAACTGCATTGATACCTACGCCGTCTAATTGGACTGTTGGCGTTCCGCTAAAAGTGCAAGTTGCTTCATCTGGAAGTGTAACTTTCCATCCAGTAGATGAACTAAGTGCGCTTAGTGTAGTAAATTGCGTCTTATCATATAAGAATTTGAAACTAATGCTATCTCCATAGTTCATTAGTCCATTGGTGTAAGTATGTGCGGTATCACTTAAAACAGTGGTTTCAATACTATCCGCACTACCGCCTAACTCTGGAATTTCCTAAAGATTAGTCAAATCTGTATAGGTGTTTCCTGTTCCTGTCTTGTAAGATAATTTAATACCTTTAGAAATAACAGCCATTGTTTATTTCACTCCATTTCATAATCTTCATTAGCCAATGCTTCATAGACTAGGATTTTCTAAATCATACTGCTATTTATATCGTATAATTCACCGCTACTTGTTCTAGTAAATCCTAATCTTCGCAATCTGTCATCTATCTAAATAGCATAGTTCTATAATTGCGCTATGCTATTCCCCCATACTTTCACCTAATAAGAAATCCTAGAATAACCTAGGCTATCGCCATTAGCCTCAACATAATTATTTCTTTCCATATAAGAAATACAGGGGACTTGACAATCTCTTGTTAGGTTCAATTCATAATAAGTAGGAAGGATAGTATTCAACGCACTAACTAAACTGCTGTGATAATCAATCATCCAAAAGTCCCTCCTACAATAATTTCAAAATCTCGCTTCTGTTCTCATTCAAAGCAGGGATAAGAAAAGGCTATGGATGCTAGCCGCTTGTTGTGTGCCAATCGCCTTTAGCGTCTTGATACTTCCAAGGAACATTTGTGCGGCCATTGCCACCAGCCGCAAACAGTCCTGTTCCATATTCAACATAAGCCGCATACTATAGAGGCGTTCCAACCGTTCCAGTAGTCCCCTCTACAGAGGATGAAATACTGCTCCGTAATTCACCTGTTTTACTAGGTGCTTTTTCTTTTGCGGCTCTCTCTACTAATAAACAAGCCTGTTCTAATCCTTCTATTACTTTCTTGCCCTGTCCTATCTCCTACAACTTTTCTACTAACTCTGTAAATCCTTCTGTTGATATATCAAGGTTCATATTCTAGTCAATGCCACCTATTTATATTTCCCTATTGGATTAACATATTTAACTTTCAATTTCTCATTTCCATAGACTATGATATAAGTATCATCTACCTAGTTATCTTTTGTTAGTCCAATATAATCACATTCACTATATAAGATATAGTCGTTAGTTGCTTGATTTACAATGTTAATAGACATTTTGATAGTTCCAATAGTAGTTGAAGTATCTACGGTTAGTTCTCCGTAACTATTCCTGCTTTCATTGTATTTAGAATAGGGATAACTTTTCATACTTGCCATAATAGACATAAAAAAGCCCCTCCCTTAGATAATTTCAATTTTGCGGTATCTATTCAACTGCTTTATAATGTTTGCTGGATAGCCGTCAGTGAAACTCTCACTAACTCCACTGTAAGACTGTGAAGAAAGCCCCTATGCCCCTAGGCGGTTATATTGGACGCAAGCCATATTGCATAAAACAGAAACGGCAGAAGCAGGAATATCATTTCTTTTGCAGTAGTCTAAAAACTCACTACTCACTATCTCATATAAGACTTCTAACAAGTCTGTGTTATCTGTATCTAATAAGGCAGAACAATAATTTACAACATTCTCTTTCATATATTGCTCCCTCCAAAAGAGAAGGGATAACCGTTTGCGGCTACCCCTTCTTATTTATTACGCACTAGTCTTAGCAATAGTAATCTTGCAAGCCTTAGTAGCATCAACAAGAGCAACAAGATAATAAGTTTTGAGATAAACGCTATTCTGGTTAGTATCAACATTTCTGTCTGTCTCGACTGTAACATCCTTCTTCATAAAGCACTTTACAGCCTCTCTAGTTGCTACATAGGCGGTATGTGCTGGAACTGCCTTAGAGACAATAACAGGAATGCCGCAGATAGTGCCAACCTAGCCATTATAAACTACATCTCCCATATGTGCGGAAACATAATCGTTATCTTTTCTAAGATTAGCCTTTTCTGCTGGATTGATAAGCAGGAACAAGCCGCTTTCATCCTCAATATTCAGTTTGGCGATAGCATCAACTACACCATCATAATCTAAAGCCTAATCTGCATTAGTGATTGTGTGAGTAGTAGAAGTAGTAGCGATAGCAGTATAGAAATCAGTGGTTAGTTTATTAGCCATAATCTGGCTAGCGCCATCCATCATAAAACCTACAATGTTATCATCCTTCATTGCGTCCTCATCGTAATAATCAAAAGCCTGTTGGAGACGCAAAACTGTGTAATCAGTGCCGCTATAGGTAATGCTACCGCGATTAGCCGCAGTAGAACCAGCCCCAACCGCTAAACTTTCTGCGGTTCCGCTGTAGGTGTATTTATTTACAGTCTTAGTCATACCAGCACTTTCCTGTAAATCGTTATCAATAGTCATAAGGCTTCTAGCATTTACCTTAGTAGTAAGTAATTCTGTAGCCTGTGCCTCTAATACTTTATTCGCATATACTGTATTAGCCATAATAAAAAACCTCCGTTTAGTTCATTCCAGATAACTTATTAAATAATTCTGGATTAGTATTATATAAATTGCTTTTTTGTGCTAGCGTCATCTTCTTGAAGTCCTCAACCGTTAGGGCTTCTGTTCTCTGTGCCTCTTTTGGCGTATTTCCCGATAAACGCTTTTTTACTTCCTCTGAGACAGCATTCTTGAAAAGTTTATCAAGTGTATCAATGCGGCTTTGTGCTTCTGTAATATCGTCACCTATTTCGATAATATCCGCAAAACTGGCATCTAAACCCCTAGCAGATAAAACTTTCATAACCTCATTCTTGTTTTGAACGATTTGAAAGTTTCTAACTGTCTCTTCTAACTCTGCTAATCTTCTGTCCTTCTCGCTCTCTGCTCTCTGGTTTTCATCCAACTGTGATAAACTTAGCTTTTTTTCGTATTCTTTTTTCTGTTTGTTTAGAGCCTGTGTTACCCTTCTGTCTGCTTCGCGCTGTAGTAAGTCTAACACTTCCTGCTCTGTGTAGGTTTTACTTTCTTCCTGTTGCCCTTCATTTTCTTTAAGTTCAACATTGGTATTTTCTACATTTTCCATAATAAAATAACTCCTTTTAGTTCTATCGGTATTCCAATAGCCCTAGTAATATAATTTAGTTGTTCTTTAGTGTCTGCCCCTATAAAAAGACAATATATTGATACTCCATAAAAGAAAACACTTGAAGGGATTACCCTTCCAATAGTAATAAGAATAGGGCTGTATTGTTTTATTACCCTTGCCCTAAAAATTTTTAGATAACTGGCAGATAACAGCATCGGCAGTTAGGATGAACAGGGACTAAGGGAACAGCATTGAAATCATAAACCCCTTTTAGTTCCTGGCATTCTTCGCAAGCATCAGGTTCTATATAAATTTCTATCTGCTTTGCTCCCATATCCTAATAACGCTCCTTATTAGCAGTATTGAATGTATAACTAGCCTCTGTGCGGATTAGCCTGTCCGCAACATTGTAACTAACTCCGCATTCTCTCATAATCTCGCTTTTTATAGCGTCTGGCGTTTTCCCTAAACAAATCATATCACTTATCTTCTCTTCAAGCCTTGCCGCAAGGTTATTACAGTTATTATAAATGCGGCTACTGTAACTTTCTCCACTCCAAGCCTAATTTAGATACTGTTTTGTCTGTGCCCTGCTGAGTATGCTAGCGGCTTCATTCTCTTTCCACTTTACGCCTAAGACTTCCTAAACCACCTAATCTAATGCCTGTTCTGTAAGACTAATCTAATCAATTCCTAATTGCTTACACTAATCATAGATTGTAGATTTTAGCCTTTTATAATGTTCATACTGCCATAATTCTGTCCTAGTAATCGGCTCTCCTGCCTGTATCTTCGTGAATAACCTGTCTATATCAGCATTTACCTGTTCCACAATCCTTTTATAATACTGCTGTTCCTTTTTGCTATAAGATTGCGCTATCTGCTATGCTCTCTCTTCATCTCGCGTAATTCTCTCGCTCCAATAACTCATTGCTCTTCATCTTCTTCATTTCCAGTAGCAGAGAAATCAATAGAATATCCTGCTAAACGCTCCTGCGCTTTGCGTTCCTGCTCTTTTTCGTAATCTACTTCTATAGGTAAAATGTCCATCTGTGTTTCTTCGCTATACAGATAGCCGATTTTATTTAGAACATCTGCCATCTCAACAACATTATTAGGAATGTTTCTAGTAAAGATAATTCCAATAGCCCTATAATCATAGTTAGTCCCCTAAACCGCTAGCATATTACAAATAGCCTCAATCCTGCGCTAAAGCCCTACTTTGAATGCGCTTTCTTTTTTACTTGTAGCATTTTCTAATCCCATCAACTTATATTTCATTGCTACTCCGCTTGCGTTTTGGCTAAAGTCTTCATCTGTCATAGCAGGGCAATAACTGAACTTGTGAATATTCTTGTCTAGTCTTGTCTTCAAGTTCTCTAAGTAAGTATCATTGATACTTTTGATTAGCCATTCTGCTTTTGCGTCTTCTGGAAGGACTAAAACCCTATTTTCCTTCATTTTGGCTATATCGTCTGCGTCTGTCCCTTCTACGCCGTATAAGGCTAAATAAGCATCATTGAAATATTCAACTTCGTTTAGATTATCGCTTTCTAATTTGTCATAGGCATCTATTTCACTGATAACTGTTTCAAAGTCCCCTAACTCTTCTTCATTATTGTAAAAGATGTTTATAGGAACTAAGCCCCAATGATGTTCTTGAACTCCAATAGGCGTTAAACCTCCAATAGAGTAAGTGAAATAGGAAATGTCATAGCGGCTATAAACTTCTACATTGGTTATAGTGTTGCCTGTCATAATGTCATATTCATCATAATAGCGGATGAAATATAACAAGTCTCCCTCTATATCACTCGCAAAAATAGGAATACAACCTTCTGTATCAATGCGCTTAAATCTGATTGCGGCATCCTCATCTAAATACATAATTTCATAGGCTACACCATAGATACTAGCGTATTCTGCTAACTTGCTGTTCTCTGCGGCTTCATCGTTATAATTATAGATTGCGTCTAAAACCTCTAATTGTTCGTCTTCCGCACTTGTGTATTTGACAGGCTCCCCCATAAAGTAGCCTGTCATAATATCAGTAATATAATGTGCGTAAGGATTTACAATTCTATTGTTTGGCTTGCTGGCATCTGCCATAGTTCTATTTAGGATTTTATGCTACCCCAAATAGTAATCATATAGTTTTTCTTGTCTCGCTTTTTGCTCTCTGTCTAACTGGATATATCTAACTATCATTTCATTAGTTAATACTTTATCCACGCTCAACTTATACACTTGCTAACACCATCCTTTTATAATCCAAAAGCAGATTTACTAAATGTCTGTAATTTCTGCTTATTGTCTAAACACTATAAGGAATAACGCAAAGCATCACACAAATGATTGAAAGCGTCAACAGGTTCATTTATATATTCATTTGTAGATTTGTCTTTCTTCCAACTATAGTTTTGA
>Ga0326512_10002556_pt1 | contig 13464 bp, 15 predicted proteins | sample 1_2617_0518_D_FD_203652 | JGI IMG/M metagenome (GOLD analysis project Ga0326512, IMG submission 203652) | Bovine rumen microbial communities from UC Davis, California, United States - 1_2617_0518 | ecosystem: Host-associated > Mammals > Digestive system > Stomach > Rumen | place: USA... | reverse complement strand
TCAAAACCTCGTCTAAGTATCTCTCCGCTTCCTTCTGTTTGGAAACGAAGTCTTTTAATTCGAGGTCGATGACGGGGGCAACGAAAATAGGCTTGCCCTTGTATTTAATCAACGCGGTTTTCTTCATATTATTCCCCCTCTAACTCATTGATTTTGGCGCGCCATTTCTTTCTGTCGGCTTTGATCGGAGCAAACTCCTCTTCCGTTAATTCGCCTTCAAAATACTTTATGGCTTTGTAATCGGAATCCGCCAACAATTTCTTAAATTTGGCGATTTCTCTCTCTTTTCTCGCTTTCTTTCTGGTATCGGTGTAATCTCCCGAATTGTCGAGGACGGCTTTCCCATCAACGATGGATAACTTCGTTTTGTAAAGAACCACATCTTTGATTTGGTCGCACTCAATCGCTTCATCGAGAAAGTTGCAGGTTTGCCAAGATGTGATGATGTTGTTTTCGTCTGTTGTGAATAGGTATCTCATAATCAACTCCTTATGAAAGCGTTACATAATCGACATACGCGGAGCAATCGTCATCGCTCGATAAAGTTGTGTCTAACTTAACGAGAATTTGAACATTGGTCGCGCTAGACCTTCTCCAACTATAAATATACATTGGAACATTATCGTGATCGTAACACCTAGCGTCCATAGGAAGCGAATTGCTGGGAATCGTTACATTTACGGTCTTAATGCCTGCTTCCCCATAAAAACTAGCATACTCCGTCCCTTGGTTTGCATACCCGAATTGCGTTGCGGACATAATGCCATTCGTCACTTGGAATGTGGTTGTGTTCCCATTCGTGAATGTGATGGTATAAGTGTCAACGAGACCAGACGTTCCTGTTTTTGCAATGGACGCAATGCCATTGCCAGTCGCTCCGTCATTTCCGTTCTGACCCGGCTCGCCTTGCGCGCCATTTGTAACCTCGAAAGTAGAGGTGTTTCCGTCAGAATAAGCGATCGTATAAGTATCAACGAGACCAGAAGTCGATGTTTTAGTTACCGAAACAATAGACACCCCATCGCTACCATCTGCCCCATCTGCCCCGTTGGTTACTTGGAAGGTATCGGTAGAGTTATCGGAGTAATAAATCGTGTAGGTATCGACAAGACCAGAAGTGCTGGTTTTCTCAATTCGATCAATCGAAACTCCGTCTGCGCCTGTCGCACCCTTTAATTGATGGAATGTGAATGTGGTTTTGTTGCCTAAAACGCTCCTTGTTACGCTAGGAGTTCCAGAAGTTCCAATATCATTGCCGTCAGCGCAATAAACCTCTGGGGTTTCCCCTCTTTCGCCTTTTAGGTTTGAAAAGACAAAATTGAAAACCTTGGCGGTATTCGGGCCAGAAGCAGACACGGAAACAGATGGAGTGCCAACTCCGCCAGTGATTTGAGCAGTAGGCTCACCGAAACCAGCAGGCGCGCCAGTCGCGCCAGTCGCACCCGTTGCCCCAGTCGCTCCTGTATCTCCTTTGTCCCCTTTATCTCCTTTATCGCCTTTATCGCCTTTCGCCCCTTGGAGAGTTCCTTCGTTTTCCCATTGGGCAACGCCATTGACATAAACGATTACATAAACATTCCTTGGCGTTTGAGTGCCGACAAAATAAGCCGTTCCGAGAGGCAAAGTTTCAGCCGATGGGAGATTTTCCACCGAATTGACTTGCCCAGTGATCGTAAAGGAGTTCCCACTATCGCCTTTGTCTCCCTTTTCCCCTTTTTCGCCTCGTTCGCCTTGCACACCGCGCGGTATGCCGAAAACGAAGGAAAGAGACCAATCGCTTCCGTCCGTTTCCACAACAACGCTCGCGGTCGCTTCTTTGTCGCTATCCAAAGTAACTGCCCGCGTTTCGCAAGTCGGGGTGTTCATTCTCGCGAATGTGTTTAGTTTTACAAACTGGTTTTGCGAGTTCTTGTAATAAACCGCTGGGGTAATCGCTGGATTCGATGTGTCGGCAACGATGACGCATTGATTCGTGACAAGGTTAACGGAATCCGCTTGCGCTTCCGCCAAATTGGGATAGAACCTAGCATTATACAAGGTGTATTTTTGCTGAAAACTCGACAAAGTATTTTGCAGATTGCGGTATTGGGCGATGGAGATGTTCTCTTCGTCAGGGTCTCCAACGGACGGGTTGATCGTCAAGATGATTTCGTAGGTATAGAGGACTTGTTGCGCGTTGCTTAAAACGATGGAGCAAAGGACGTTTCCTTCGGCAGAGGTCTGCGCTTGCGTAAGGGTGAACTTGTAACCTTGGTATGTTGACCCATCAACGTTCAAAGAATCCGTGACCCCCAACAACGAATTAAGTTCGCCAGTAGGAAGTTCAAAGTTCGCAGAAGCGGAATAAGCGTCATTCGACATACCATCAACCGCGACAAAGATTTTGCTTCCCGTTGAGTTTTTGGTGATGATTTCGGTAAAGCAGAAGTTCTTGACCGAGCCATCTTTATTGAAGATCACATAGTTCATTTTCTATACCTCTTTTGAAATTATAACCGAGTTGCCATCAATGCGAAATATAGAGAGTTTTCTCCAGAGTTGCACGCGATGATGATATTCCCGTTTTCGTCTCCGACAGCCCACGATTCGTGCCCCGTCATCTCTTGACCGCCAAATGACAAACGGAAGTATGCCCCCATTTCGCTCAATACGACTGCTTGGTTTTGGACTTCGCTACCTTTGCACTTCGTATCCAAGACCGAGTATGTTTCATTGTCGGAGGCATAAAAGACGAGTTTCTTTGCGGTTTTCACGCCTTTAACCAAGAAGTTATCCTCGATAAAAGGCTTGCCAATGATTACCTTGTTGGGGCGGAATGGTATGAAAGCCGTTTGGAAATTCAAAGCGAACACCTCGTTTGGTTGTTTGCCGACTTCATATTGGTTGATGTTAAAGGCTACTTCGCTTGGAGTTGTCGGGTTGAGTTCTGGGAAGTGTATGTCATATCCCTCAATATCATTGACCGCCATCTCCAAAGTCACATCGTCCAAATAGCCTCTATTGTTTGTGTAAAGGACATATTTTGAGTAATAGGTAGCAGTCCCAAACCACCCTGTTGTGCTTCCGCTAAATTCAATTCCAGCGACCATTGGTTCATCATAACCCATCTCGAAGCAAATCAAATCGCCTGCCCCATAGCGGATTGACGGCAAAAACAAACGCCTAGCCGACCCGCTTTCTGCGGTGAATAAAGATAGGTCGTTTAAGGATTGAAGGTTCGTTGTCGCGTTGAATGTGTTTGCAACGCCTTTTGCGAATATGGAAGCGTCCCAGCAAGTCGCTATTTTGCTTTGGTCTAGGTCGTTTACATCATCGAACACATAGCAGAACTCGGTGATGATCTCCTCGCTCTTAATCGTCAATTCGTTTGAAATGGAAGACAATCTCTTTTCGCGCAAAACCTTCTTATTCAATGAAAGTTCGTTGTAGTTTTTGACGAAGGAGATTTGCCCTTGGTATTCATCTTCGCCAATGCAGGTATAACGGCAGTTGTTAGCCGTCCATTGCTCGCCTTGGTAGTTAAGGACAAAGCCCTTTTGGATACGCCCTTCCCACGAGGTTGACCGATGGGTGACATTCAAAGTAGGCTCGCCCATCTTGAAGGACAAACCGAGAATATTAAGACCTGCCTTGCCCAAGTCGATTGATCCGCTCGCTTGGTCGATGGGCATTTCCCCATCGTATTTGTTCGCGTAAGATTCCACTTTGAAAACGCCATCGGCAGTTGTCCGATACTCGATTCTCAATTGGGGGGAAGTCCACAAGAAACCGCTTGGCGTTGTTTGGGTTGTCGGGAACACGCAGGGATAATTTTCTGGGGCGTTGACGGTCAAATAGCCCAAAGAGAACAACAACGCGCATTTTGTCGCGTTTATGAAGTTCATCTTGTAGAACCCCCAAGAATCATTGTATGAAAGGCTTAAGTCGATATACCGATCTCCTTTTGCGTATGTTATGGTGTTCATCTGCTTGATTCCGTTCGGGTTTGAGGGAAGGGAAGACGATATATCCAAAGTCGTGTTCCAAATGGATTGTTCGTAGACGAAATCGGTCATATTGATTTCATATCCGTGGATCGTGCATAAATTCGAGGACACGATGAACATAAGGAAGTCTATTTTTTGGTATAAGCCGATGATGTCGTGAATCGGGCTTGGAGTTCTAAAAACTCGATCGGTATCCCCGACAATGCCGATTCCTTTGGAAGATGGTCTAGCATAGAGACCGCCTTTGTCCGCTCCGTATGCTCCGCCTCTAGGGAAAGATACCTCGGCTCTCGCGTCTTGGTAGTAGCACATAAGACCGTTGATGTATCTCTCTTCGCCAATGGCGGAGTTCTTAGCGACAACTTGCGGATTGGCGTTTCCCGTTTTCTCGTTGAAGTAAGTAATGCCTAAAACACCGTCTTCGTCCATCGTGAAGATAGCGTCAAAGAGCCTAAAGACTTCCGCCACTGCTTCATATACCGAGCATTGCGTGAAAGTCATATTCGGGGTGATCGTATTGTTAAGCAAAGTATAGAGTTCACCGCTTTGGGGAAGTGAAAAGAGTTCACCGCGCGAAAAGTCTTGCCATTCCCACGATCCGTTTTCGTATTTCCTTACCCTATGCCGTTGCTCAATTCTCTTTTTGATGGCTTCGAGAATCGAATAAGCTGTGTATTTGTAAGTCTCCGCGATTATATCGAATTGAACCGAGAAACCGATGATATGGTTCTCGTGTCCGTCTTGCTCCGTGTCGCTAAAGAAACCATCTGTTATTTTGAGAAAGCAAGGGCAATTCGTGGTGGTTTTGAGATGGATATTCTTCGCCCCAGAATTGATTAACTCCTTGATTCTTGGGCAATCCATCTCGCCATTGAGCAACGTTTCATCGAATTGAAGTTCCTCGTGATGTTCCACATTGCTCGTGTCCGTGTAGTAAAGGGTGAGTTTACCATCGTGATCCCAAACAGCCAAAGGGCTTTGCCATTGCGCCACTTGTTCGTAATTGGTAAACCGCTTCACAAACGCCTGTTGCCAATTTTCGTTATTGATTGAACCCGTGAACAATTGCGTTGTGATTCTTATTTTCGCGGACGAGCATTTTTCATCAGAAGGAACATTGAGGTCTTTATACCAGCCATCGTGGGAATAAGATTGAGTGGATTGGGCACTGTCTGGGTGCGTGATCGTGTATCGTTTATGAAGAACGATGTCTCCGCTTGCAACACCGCAAATCGCCATTTTCCCAATTCTCGGATAAGGCGGTTGAGAAAACACGGAGTTCCTTAGCATTCTCTTGGATAGAATCCTAGTGCTTTCGGCACAAGTGATTTCGTGCTTGTAAAGGCTAGAAGTAGGAGTGTAAGGCTCAACGCTATCCGAAATCGTGACGAAGTAAGTAGATGGAGCATTGTTCTCGTGCCTAATCTCCACCCTTTGATAAGGCGCTAAAGGCAATGGGTTGGAATCGATAAAGGAAAAGTTCGCGCTATCCAGCGTTTCGTCCAAGACCTCATTCTCATTTCCGAGGATAAGGACATTTTTTCTAACTCCGTTGATATAGACAATCATACGCCAACACCCCCATTGTCTAAAGAATCGCCTAAAAGAATCTTATTCATCGCTTGCCTTTGGTTTTGGATTCTATAAGACTGCAACGCCCTTAGATGGTTGATCGTGGCGGAGTATGGATTCATTATGTTCCGAATGGTTGTGTGGAGTTCCTGTTGGGCTAACAATCCCCTATTGTCCCCCGTCTCCGCCTGAAGCCAAGTCGCGTGGGTCGTGAAGATTTTGTCTGCGGTGGCAACAACGGCAACGGCAGTCATAACCGCGACCGCCACTTTCGGGTTAATCGCCTTTAGACCGCTTATTGCGGACGATACTAAAGAATCTGGGTTTGAGGCGGTTTGTATGACTTGCTTCGCTTCTCCCGTCACCTCTTGCCACGGCTCGGTCTGCTTGCTCCCTTCCTTCCAAGGTTGGGTATTCGATGAAGAAGAGCCAGATGTGTTATCGTGGATATAGATATTATAGTCCATTTTTAACTTCTCCTTGGGCTTAGGGAAATGGTCGCTTTCAACGGCTGACCTTTCGTGATCGGCAACATAAACGAGCGCAAGTAGCAAGACTTCGTGATGGTGAATGGGGTGTCCCCCGTCCCAAGGCTAGGAATGGTGATTGTGAGGTTGATTGCGTTATCCTCGAACCAATGGGTTTTCCATTTCTCCATAAAGTCTTTGCACTCGGTTGTTTTGGAAAGGTAAAAGGCGAACGAAGAGCCGAAAGCCACGCCATAAGGGAGACCCACGGCTTCTTTCGTTCCTAGCACTTGATCGTCAACGCTATTGGAGTTCGTTTGGATAGAGCCGTCCACGAAGGTGAGAGCCATCGTCTTGTTATCCCAAGCCAAAGAAGCGGTTACTTCGTTGCCGTAGAGATAATCCTCGTTGATGGACGATAGATACAAAGTGACCGTCATCGAGAGATACTGCTCCATCATCTCGATAGGGGTTTTATAAAGGTTGTCCGCCCAATTCTTGAACTCCTTGAAGTCTAGGTTTTGGATTTCGCCATAACTAGCGACCGAAAGGTTGGCGATCATTCCGTCAATGCTTCGCCCAACGAAATAGTTGTGCAAATATTCATCGAGGTAGAAAAAATCCTCTTTGAAACGCACGGGGAAATAGAAGGTGATTGGGATAGCCAAAGTAACCTCGCCTAGACCTTGGACTGGGTTATAAGAGCCACCCATCTGCGAGACGAAAACCCTAATGATGTTCCGCCCTTGCTTTTGGATCATCGCGGTGTCCGCGTGAAAGCCCGTGGATTGAACATCGTAGTAAAAATCATCGTAGCGGTGGGAATCCGTTTCCGTGATGTTGTTCAAGACATCGCTGATTAAGGTGACGATACTATCTAAGTTCATAAGACCTCTCCGTTATATTTGGTGCAGAAATAGTCAAGAATCGTGCCGACCGCTTTCTCCGAAATAAACCCTTTGTGCTTGGTCGAGCCCGGGTGGAACATACCATTGAAACGCCCGTGAGTTCCTAAACCTTTAATGCCAAATGCGTTGGGGATATTATGTGGCTTCGTTCCCTCTTCGAGATACTGAACATAAGGAGCGACACTCCCAGAGAAATGAATCCTGTAAGTGTGGAGATTATACATCATTCCGCTTGTGGCGTTGTCCTTCAACCACCCCGACTTATAGGGAAACCAAGACGCTTTTTTGATTTGGTATAGGAGTTCGTCTCCGTCCCATTCGATCATAATCATTGCAAGGACACCCCCTTGGGAGAGCGCTCCTCAATGTATTTGTCCGACATAATGCCAGCGTTCACGATCAAGGAAGAATCGAAATAGAAGCCGATGGATTGAATCGTCCAATGCTTCCCCATAAATTCCACCTTATCCCCGATTTTGACCGAGGACGGCATATTGGTCGCGTAGATAAACACCCCATCGGAGTTCCCTTCCACGCCTTGTTGGATTCGGTAGTTCTTTTTCTCCATCTGGGAAGCAGGTCTGCCGTAAAAGACATACGGGTTGCCCTCGTATTCGTAGGGGGAATCCTCTTTCCTTGGATAGACCTTAAGCAAGTATGTCTCGCCACGGGAAACGATCATTTGTTCCCCCTCTCCCATAAAAAGTAATTCCAAGGATAGCAAGTGGCAAAGCAAATAGGCACGCCAAAATAGGAAGCGGAAGAATCGATGATTTGCTCCGCGTCAACGCACAATTGGTTGGCGATAAGTTGATTCCTGTCCAAGACTTGCCCATTCGCCACATTGACGGCTGGGGCGTTTGACAAATCGTTGTAGCCAGTCTCGTTGTCTGCTTCCATCTGGGTGGACAATAACTCCAATAAGAAGTCTTTTCCCTCTTGGGTGTGGTTGAGCATAAACTCGACAACTTCCCAATTCTGCGAATAAGAGCGGTAACGAATGAAGTTGTAGACTTTTCGAGAGTTTTGCTTAAGGCGCTTCAAGAGAACTCCATCATCGTGGAAGTTGCTTCCGTATTCGTCTTTGAAATAGGACATTTTGAGAACGTATCTCTTGCCGTCCCATTCGAGGTTGCTATCCGATTCGGGTTTAATGACTTTCAGGTTTTTCATACTAATAAAAGGGTAACACGAAACAAGGTAATAGAAAAGAGCGCCCCTTTCGGAGCGCCCTAGTCTTTCGCGGTTAGGCTTTGTACTGATGGGAGATCAGCGAGACAGTGCCATCGTCAGCCAAGGCAAGGACATTGATGTAATCTCCGTCCGCGATGGTGGCGGTGACGGCAGAGCCGATGGTGACAGAGCCAGCGACCGCGCCCGTTTCGTTGTACGCCTTGTAGAAGCCGTCAAGGGTCTTGATTTCCTTGTCGTCAACAACATAGAGGTAGCCGAGGGCGTGATCGGTGTTCCAATCGTCAAACGCGCCAACGCCAGAGAGGGTGAAGCCAGCGGTGGAAGCAGTCCAAGACGGAGTGCCACTAAGGACTAAGCGAGAGCCAGCCGATTTGAGTTTGAACACGGGGTTGGCGGACGGGAAGAGGGCTTTGATCTCCGCGATCGGGTTGTAGTCGCTCTTGCCGAGGGTGACAACGCCCTTCTGGTAGAAGCACGCGCAACCGAACTTGACGTACGGGAGAAGGCGAACGCCTTGCCCGTTCACCTCTGGGACGGTGCGGATTTGCTCGGACGAGGAAACGCCACGGGCGTTGGCATACGAAGAAGCGATGTAGCCGATGAAATCGGACGCGCGGAGTTCGTTTTCGGGCAAGCCCATAAACTTAGAAGCGTGGGCGAGCGATTCATTGGAGAGGACGTGGACATCAACGCTATCGATAGTGCCGATGAAGCCGTCCTCGCGCTTGCGAGCGGTAGCGTCTTTGTCGAGAGTGCCTTTGGCGAGAATGTCATAGGCGTAGTTCGCACCGCCAAGGGTGAGAACGCCAGCGCTCAAAAGGGTGGGGCGATAGCCGACTTTGATGACGGCAACCCTAGTATCTTCGGGGAAGATGTCAATGCCGTTCTCCATATCGCCTTCATCGAGTTTGGAGTTCGCTTCCATAAAGCGGAGAGCAACCTCTTTGTTGGTGATGTCGGCCGAGGTGATCTCGACGTGGTTGCGGTCTTCGCCAGCCTCGTAGGACGCGAGCAACTTCACGCCAGCGGTAGCGCCATTGATGATGGTGGCGAGACGCTTGGAGAAGAGGTCGATGTGCTTAGCGACCAAATCGGTCGGGATCATATCCTGCCTAGCGCGCGGAATGAGAATCGGGTCATCGAGGACTTGGAGAAGTTCGATGGAGACCTGCTGGGTCTGCGTGTAATGCTGGTTGGCGGAATAGGACGCGCCATTGCGGTTCGCGCCCATCTCGCGCGCTTCCATCTTGACGGGGACGATTCGGTTGACGAAGACTTGGGCGTTTTCCTCGCAATCTTTAGTGGAGACCCAAGTATCGTTGACACCGCGACCGTCTTTTTCGACCAAGCCTTGATAAAGGGTGTCGAGGGTCGCTAACGCCAATTTGCGACCAGCGTTAACCCCGTTAATGGTAGGGGCGTTGGTGGGGGAGAGAATCTGTTGGATAGTTTCAACTGCCATTGTTTTAAATACCTTTCTTTATTAGTAAGACCTGCGATTGACTTGGGCTAAGAAGCCATCTAAGCCATCGCCACTCGGGTCATTCGCTGGGGCTTTCGGGCTATCATAGCCAAACTCCGCGACACCGCCCTCAATAACGCCTGCTTGCTTCAAAGCGTCTTCGAGCGACCCAATGCGGTTTAATAATGCTTCGTTTGCCTTGCCCATTTCCTCGACTTTCGCGGACATCTCTTCAAATGCTTTGGACATCGCTTCGATGTCGATTTGTGGGGCTTCGGGTTGTTCTGGTGGAACTTCCTCGGCTGGGGCAGGAGATTGATCGGGCGTTTCTTCTTTCGGTGCTTCGCCTTCTTCGGGTTTCGCCTCGACTTTTTCTTCGGGGTCTTTCTCCTTTGCTTCCTCGGCTTCTTTAGGCTCGGTCTCTTCGGGGTTTTCGCCCTCTTCGGGTTTCTCCGCCAATTCGACTACGATCTCTTTCGTGGTCGCTTCGTCAATGCCCTTGTTTCCGAGGATAGCGATAAGTTTTTCCATCAATTCTTCGTTCATTGTGTAACCTCGCTTTCTGGAAAATGGTAAGCGATGAATGTTTTTTCGGCTATCACCCTTTGGGTCTTTGCCTATCATCAATAAGATATTAACGCGTTTTGGGCACAATGCACAACAATTTGTTAGGCACAATGCACAAAAGAAAACCGCCTATCAAGCGGTCTCTTGTTCTTTTTTCATCTCTTCCTCTTTGGCTTTCACCCAATCGGCATAGCCTTTCTTGCTACCTTCCTCGTAGTCGGCTTCCGTTTCCGATTTGGCGATGTAGATGGGGTAATCGACATAAAGGGAATCGTCCTTGGAATGGATATAGCCAGAATCGGCTTTGAGTTCCCTAGTTTTTTCGTTCAAATGAAGCATATATTTTCTCCTTTAAGCAAGCGTCCAGTTCTTGTTGGTGGCGATGAGTTTGTCCTCTTCGGTGAGTTTCGCCAAGTTGGTTGAACCCATCTTGAGCGTTTGTGCCGTCTGACCAGTCAAGTTAGCGCAGTTGTTGATGATTTCGAGCAAGGCTTCACGGGTGAATTTTGTGGAATGATGAATGTCGAAATTGACTTTCATGCCGAACATATGGACTTCTTCAAGTGAGGAGCAACCATATAACATACTGCTCATGCTCGTCACATTCGATGTGTCGAAGGCAGGGACGGATGTGAGTGAGGAGCAAGCTAGGAACATACTGCTCATGCTCGTCACATTCGATGTGTCGAAGGCAGGGACGGATGTGAGGGAAGTGCAATAACCGAACATATAGTCCATATTTCTCACATTCGAAGTATCGAACAATGGTACTGAGATGAGTGAGGAGCAATCAGCGAACATATTACTCATAGATTGCACATTCGAAGTATCGAACAATGGTACTGAGATGAGTGAAGAGCAATTCAAGAACATATAACTAGTACCTATCACATTCTCGCTTCCACTGAAATCAAGGAAATCAAAGTTCTCAAATGTCGAAATAACACTATCTTTGCTGTCCTGTGCAAATGCGGAATACCAACTAGTTGGGTGTTTCTTCTTAAACGCCTCCCACGCCTTGGATAGTGGGTCATCGGATTGGGCTTTCACATTGACCGACAAATCGCCAGTCATCACCTTCCCCTCGGTCGGCAAAGTTCCGTTCGAGGTGACGGAATAAGAACCCTCGTATTCGGGGATAGCGACAACAATATCTTCTTTCAGCGCTTTGCCAGCGGTTTCCAAAGTTCCGTTCTCGGTGATTTCGTAATCCCCAGTGTATTCTGGCAAGGAAACGCCTGTGGTATCGGGTTGCTCCTTCGCTTCCGTGACAACGATCGTTGGAGTTCCCCTACCGCCATCTTCATAGGAAGTGGTGAGTTTCGGATTCGGGGAAAGTTTCGGAGATTCCGTAACGGGATAATTTGGGGTATTGATGTCTGGCATATTTCGCTCCTTAATTCAAAGAAATAATAACCCACAAATATGGCGTTTGCAAAGAATAGAAAGAAAACCGAGGTTTATGCCTCGGCTCTCCGCCTTTCTAAGTCAAATCGGAGTTTTATCTTGTCGCGCCATTTCTTAGCGTCTTTGAACGCGTGCCCGTTTTTAGATTGCTTCTATGTAAGGGTTTTTCTCGTCCATTGCCTATAAGCGTATCCAAAAAAAACAAGCCCTTTCGGGCTTGCTAGATTTTGTTTTTGACTCGTTTATTCTTTCGATATTCTAGGAAATCTTCATCAAAATCTGGGTCTTCGTTTCTATATGAATGAAGTTCCTTTTTTGAGTCTTCCAACGAAGGGAATTGGTATTGATCGTCTGGGTCTTTAATAACCCATTGCCCTTTTTTGTTTTTATTAAAATGAAAACCATCCCAATTCGCTAAGTTTAACCAATTATAGAAGAAGTCTACTTCGTCATCGGTATATTCTTCCATAGGCTTTGGCTCGTATTGTTTAATAAACTTTTTAAAGTCTGCCATTTGTTGTCACCTCTAAGAAGATAATATCCAACGCGCAAATAAAATGCAAAAGAAAACCGCCCCCATTATGGAGACGGCTTCCCTAGAAGGAGAACACTACTGCGTGCAGAATGCGATTTAACCCCGTTGTGAGGAACATTAAACGGGGTTGCCCCCGTGCTATGAGAAAGGAGAGGGGGCGTTATTATTATCGGTGCTCGCCACGGGGAAGTCAACATTGGTCGAGTATCCGCAAGTGGCGATCGATGGGATTATAGCGCAAAAGAAAAGGGCTAGCAATCCGAGAACGGCTAACCCAGCGCAAGTTTATTTTTTGTAGTATGTGCCCCAATTGTCGATCTCTTTCTTTGCCCCATCTTCTGTTTCAAAGTCCAAGCCCGTGTTGCTACCAATATCAAAATCTTCTCCAACCTTTTTGGAAGTTATGTCGAAATACTTTCTTCCATTAAATGTCCTATATGGGCGAACATAGTATTCTTTCCCATTGAATGTAGAGTATGGTTTTTCTTTCCACTTGTTCTCTGGATAGTATTTTTCTTCCCAAAGTTTGTCGCTTTCGTCATTATCGCCAATAAAGTCTCTCGCTTGATCGATACTTTTAAAGCCAAACTTATCTTGCGCCTTTTTAGCGAGTTCAAGATATTGTTTGTTCGTTAGATCGTAGATGTTTTCGACCTTATTCTCTTTCAAGAAATCAGACGAGACTTTCCTGCCGTAAGGCGTGGCAAGACCATAAGCGTCAAACAATTCCTCTTTGGGGCTTTCTTCAAACCCTTTGATAAATTCTTCAAACTTAGGCATAGGTTTACTCCTTATTTTCCCCCTTTTTTCTTTCTATATTGCAAGAAGTCTTTATTAAAATCTGGGGATTCGTCTCTTAATTCGTGCAAATCGACCTTAGAATCTTCAAATGTTCTATGGTAGGTCGGCTCATCATCATCTGGCTCGGTGACAGCCCATTCTCCGTTGGCGGTTTTCTCGTATCTCCAGCCGTCCCAGCCATTTTGATCGTCTAACCAATTGTAATAAAACTCCACTTCATCTTCGGTGTAATCTTCCATTGGTTTTTCCTCAAAACCCTTGATGAACTCTTTGAAGTCTGCCATTTTTACACCTCTATTCTGTATTGCTCCCACGCGTAGCCGTTTGCTTCGCAGTAGGATTTATACCTTTCTATCATATTATCTATTTCTTTCTTCGTTTTGGAAATATCTTTTTTCCCATTGTTATGAACTAGGAGCATTTTGAGGTCTTGCTTCTTGTTCCTAATCGCCCTCTCCATCGCCCTGATGTTCTGCTCGACCTCGCGTTGTTTCTTCACATCTTCCGCGTCATAGTGCTTCGGGGGGAGTTGCCCATCGAACTTAATCAAATGGTGACGGCAATT